>ERZ1673697.3513-NODE-3513-length-11372-cov-4.137316_pt1 | contig 11372 bp, 9 predicted proteins | sample MGYA00580227_ERZ1673697 | MGnify/ENA primary metagenome ERZ1673697 (study PRJEB41218, sample SAMN15661759) | gut metagenome | host: Homo sapiens | place: Canada: London | collected 2015-08-20/2019-03-30 | study: EMG produced TPA metagenomics assembly of...
ATGGCACCGGATTCTATCGTGATGATTGAGCAGTGGGAAAGCATCGCGCATCTTGAAGCGCATCTGCAAACCCCGCACATGAAGGCGTATAGCGAAGCCGTAAAAGGTGACGTGCTGGAGATGAATATCCGTATTCTGCAGCCAGGGATTTAATCCTGCCTTGTTTGCCCGGCCATCCTGACCGGGCAATGTTCTTTCCTTTAAACCTCAATCTCCGCCATGTCGCCTTTCTCTTGCAACCAGTTGCGGCGATCTTCCGAGCGTTTCTTCGCCAGCAGCATATCCATCATCGCGTCAGTACGCTGATCGTCTTCATCATCGATAGTCAACTGCACCAGACGGCGAGTGTTCGGATCAAGCGTGGTTTCGCGCAATTGCATCGGGTTCATTTCCCCCAGACCTTTAAAACGCTGGACGTTCGGCTTGCCTTTCTTGCGTTTTAATTGCTCAAGTACGCCCTCTTTCTCTTCTTCCGTCAGCGCGTAATAAACCTCTTTCCCGAGATCAATACGGTAGAGCGGTGGCAGTGCGACGTAAACGTGACCGTGTTTCACCAACGCGCGGAAATGTTTTACGAACAAAGCGCAGAGCAGCGTGGCAATGTGCAGACCATCAGAGTCCGCATCCGCGAGGATACAGATTTTGCCATAACGAAGCTGGCTCAGATCGTCGCTGTCAGGATCGATACCGATCGCTACCGAAATATCGTGCACTTCCTGCGAAGCCAGCACTTCGTCGGAAGAGACTTCCCAGGTGTTAAGGATCTTACCTTTCAGTGGCATGATCGCCTGATATTCGCGATCGCGCGCCTGCTTGGCAGATCCGCCTGCGGAGTCACCTTCCACAAGGAACAGCTCGGTACGGTTAAGGTCCTGCGCGGTACAATCAGCCAGTTTGCCAGGCAACGCCGGGCCGCTGGTCAGCTTTTTACGCACCACTTTTTTGGCCGCACGCATACGGCGCTGGGCGCTGGAAATCGCCATCTCCGCCAGCAGTTCAGCCGCCTGAACGTTCTGGTTCAGCCACAGGATAAAGGCATCTTTCACCACGCCAGAAACGAATGCCGCGCATTGACGCGAAGAGAGACGCTCTTTCGTCTGCCCGGCAAACTGCGGATCCTGCATTTTTACTGACAGCACATAGGCGCAGCGATCCCAGATATCTTCCGCCGACAGCTTTACACCGCGCGGCAGAATATTGCGGTATTCACAGAACTCACGCATCGCGTCCAACAGGCCCTGACGCAGACCATTAACATGGGTACCGCCCTGCATCGTTGGGATAAGGTTGACGTAGCTTTCGGTCAGCAGTTCACCGCCTTCCGGCAGCCACAGTAGCGCCCAGTCCACAGCTTCAGTATCACCAGCGAAATTACCGATAAACGGTTTTTCCGGCAGCGTCGGCAGACCATTTACCGCTTCCGCCAGGTAATCATTCAGACCGTCCTGATAGCACCAGCGTTGTTCGGTATTGTTGATCTCATCTTTAAAAGTGATCTCAACGCCAGGGCACAATACCGCTTTGGCTTTCAGCACATGCGTCAGGCGTGAAACAGAAAATCGCGGGCTGTCAAAGAAGGTTTCATCCGGCCAGAAGTGCACACTGGTACCAGTATTGCGTTTACCGCAAGTGCCGACAACCTGTAAATCCTGCACCTTTTCGCCATTTTCAAAGGCGATGTTATAAACCTGACCATCGCGGCGTACGTTAACTTCTACGCGCTTCGACAGGGCGTTAACTACCGAAATCCCCACGCCATGCAGGCCGCCAGAGAACTGGTAGTTTTTGTTAGAGAATTTACCGCCTGCATGCAGACGGCAAAGAATCAGTTCAACCGCCGGTACACCCTCTTCCGGGTGAATATCCACCGGCATCCCGCGCCCATCGTCAATCACTTCTAACGACTGGTCAGCATGTAAGATTACATCCACGCGTTTTGCGTGACCCGCCAGTGCTTCATCGACACTGTTATCAATAACTTCTTGCCCCAAATGGTTAGGGCGAGTGGTATCGGTATACATCCCCGGACGGCGGCGAACCGGCTCAAGCCCGGTGAGTACCTCAATGGCATCAGCGTTATAAGTTTGCGTCATGGTTTAAGTTAGCAATTCGAGTTGATCGTCAGAGATGGTGCAGACCAAGAAAATCGACGATCGGGTTGAAATAATCTTCGAAGCCCGTGAATGCGTGGTTGCCGCCTTCTATGACAGTCTGGCGGCAGGAAGCGTAGTACGCCACCGCCTGGCGGTAATCCAGCACTTCATCTCCCGTCTGTTGCAGCAGCCAGATCAAATCCGGCGCTTCCAGCGGGTCAATCTGCATGACTTTGAGATCGTAAATATGGCGTGACTCTAGCACATATTGCTGCCCGGTGTAGGGGTTCTCGTTCTGACCGAGATAGTCCGTCAGCAGTTCAAACGGGCGTACCGCCGGGTTTACCACCACTGCGGGCAGCATAAAACATTGCGACAACCAGGTGGCGTAATATCCCCCCAGTGACGAACCGACAATACCCAGCGAATCGCCGCCATGTTCCAGGACAATGGATTCCAGCAGTTCTGCCGCATCGGAAGGATACGGCGGCAACTGCGGAATGATCATCTCTACGTCAGGGTGATGTTCCGCCAACCAGTTTTTTAACAAGCTCGCTTTTGCAGAGCGCGGCGAGCTGTTGAAACCGTGTAAATAAAGAAGCGTAGACATCAGTAGCCTTCTGAAGCGGTATCAGGTTGGAAACGTGTGTCCGCCAGGCGATGCACCTCGGTGGTCAGCGTGCCATCAGCATGTAACTCGAGAGTACGCCAGCCGGGCGCGATGGTGTCCAGCGTAAAGTTGGAACAGTGCGGCTTAAACTGCACACAGGTCGACGGCGTTGCCAGCAGGCGGCGACCGTTCCAGTCGAGATCCAGCTCCTGATGAATATGACCGCACAGCAAGTATTTGACGTGCGGAAACTTCGCCAGCACGGTATCCAGTTCGCCCGCGTTACGCAGGCTGTGTTGATCAAGCCAACTACAACCCGCAGGTAGCGGATGATGATGTAGCAGCAGCAACGTATGGCGTTCTGGCGCATCGGCCAGTTTACGTTCCAGCCACTCAAGCTGAAACTCGCTCAGCTCACCGTGCGGCACGCCAAACACCTGGCTATCCAGCAACAGGATTTGCCATTGCTCACCAATAAACACCCGCTTCGCCGGGGAGATACCCGCATCCTGTAACGCGCTGTACATCGCGGGCTGGAAATCGTGGTTGCCCGGCAGCCAGACGCAGGGCGCACGAAAACTTGCGATGCCTTCAGCGAAATGCTGATAGGCCGCAGAGGATTGATCCTGCGCTAAATCACCTGTCGCGACAATCAGGTCGAATTCGTGCTGGTGTGGCCGAATCGCCTCCAGCACCGCCTGGTAGCTTTCCCAGGTGTTTACCCCCAACAGGGCTTCGTGCTTTTGCGCAAACAGGTGAGTGTCGGTAATTTGTAAAATCCTGACTCTGGCCTCACCAGCCAGAGGAAGGGTTAACAGGCTTTCCAAATGGTGTCCTTAGGTTTCACGACGCTAATAAACCGGAATCGCCATCGCTCCATGTGCTAAACAGTATCGCAACCAGTCCGCTAAAAACTGATTAATTTGATGCTTTTCGTCGCGTTGATGCAACTTTTTATTAGGATAATCATACCGCGCTTTGAAGCGAAAAATCTGCTGGCTTGAACACACTTCAGCCACCATCGCGTCATGATACAGACGCACCGTCATTGACGGAAGGCTCCAGTAACTGATCGCGGGCGCAGTCTGTTCTATTGTCACCAGGGTAGTGTATCGGGTCGATTCCACAATCGTCAGCCGATATTGTGCGTTTGCCACCTGATAGCTTACAGTTTCGCCGGGTGCGTCATTGCGCGGTAACAAACGGCGCAATTGTGAAAAGTTCATCTCGCACAGGCGCATCATTTCAGGAAAGTCAGGTGTGTAACGCTTCATTTATGCCCACTCATTTTTTAACGCTTGATGATGCAGCTGCAGCCATTGCAAAGCGATGACCGACGCTGCGTTGTCGATTTTCCCCTCTTCTACCCACTGGTATGCCTGTTCCCGGCTTACCACATGAACGCGAATATCTTCGTTTTCATCAGCCAGACCGTGAATACCGCTTGCGGTCGTGGCGTCCACTTCGCCCACCATAATTGACGAACGCTCACTGGTGCCCCCCGGGCTTGCCAGGAAACTTAACACCGGTTTGGTCCGTTTGACTATCAGTCCCGCCTCTTCAATCGCTTCGCGACGGGCAACATCTTCCACACTTTCACCCTCTTCAATCATCCCGGCAACCATCTCCAGTAGCCAGGGGGTTTCGCTGGTGTCGTACGCGGCAATCCGAATCTGCTCAATCAGCACAACTTCATCACGCACTGGGTCAAAGGGTAGCAAGACTGCGGCGTGACCGCGCTCAAAAATTTCCCGCCGTACCTCATGACTCATTTGCCCGTTGAATAGACGATGACGAAATCTATAAAGATCTAATGAAAAAAAGCCGCGATAAAGTGTTTCTCGTGCAATAATTTCTACATCGTTTTTGCCAAATGTAACTGGCTTAAGCATTGTTAATGTCCTGGCACTAATAGTGAATTAAATGTGAATTTCAGCGACGTTTGACTGCCGTTTGAGCAGTCATGTGTTAAATTGAGGCACATTAACGCCCTATGGCACGTAACGCCAACCTTTTGCGGTAGCGGCTTCTGCTAGAATCCGCAATAATTTTACAGTTTGATCGCGCTAAATACTGCTTCACCACAAGGAATGCAAATGAAGAAATTGCTCCCCATTCTTATCGGCCTGAGCCTTTCTGGGTTCAGTTCGTTGAGCCAGGCCGAGAACCTGATGCAAGTTTATCAGCAAGCACGCCTTAGTAACCCGGAATTGCGTAAGTCTGCCGCCGATCGTGAAGCTGCCTTTGAAAAAATTAATGAAGCGCGCAGTCCATTACTGCCACAGCTAGGTTTAGGTGCAGATTACACCTATAGCAACGGCTACCGCGACGCGAACGGCATCAACTCTAACGCGACCAGTGCGTCCTTGCAGTTAACTCAATCCATTTTTGATATGTCGAAATGGCGTGCGTTAACGCTGCAGGAAAAAGCAGCTGGGATTCAGGACGTCACGTATCAGACCGATCAACAAACCTTGATCCTCAACACCGCGACCGCTTATTTCAACGTGTTGAATGCTATTGACGTTCTTTCCTATACACAGGCGCAAAAAGAAGCGATCTACCGTCAATTAGATCAAACCACCCAACGTTTTAACGTGGGCCTGGTAGCGATCACTGACGTGCAGAACGCCCGCGCACAGTACGATACCGTGCTGGCGAACGAAGTGACCGCACGTAATAACCTTGATAACGCGGTAGAGCAGCTGCGCCAGATCACCGGTAACTACTATCCGGAACTGGCGGCGCTGAATGTCGAAAACTTTAAAACCGACAAACCACAGCCGGTTAACACGCTGCTGAAAGAAGCCGAAAAACGCAACCTGTCGTTGTTACAGGCGCGCTTGAGCCAGGACCTGGCACGCGAGCAAATTCGCCAGGCGCAGGATGGTCACTTACCGACTCTGGATTTAACGGCTTCTACCGGGATTTCTGACACCTCATATAGCGGTTCGAAAACCCGAGGTGCCGCTGGTACCCAGTATGACGATAGCAATATGGGCCAGAACAAAGTTGGCCTGAGCTTCTCGCTGCCGATTTATCAGGGCGGAATGGTTAACTCGCAGGTGAAACAGGCCCAGTACAACTTTGTTGGTGCCAGCGAGCAACTGGAAAGCGCGCATCGTAGCGTCGTACAAACCGTACGTTCCTCCTTCAACAACATTAATGCTTCTATCAGTAGCATTAACGCCTACAAACAAGCCGTAGTTTCCGCTCAAAGCTCATTAGACGCGATGGAGGCGGGCTACTCGGTCGGTACGCGTACCATTGTTGATGTGTTGGATGCGACCACCACGTTGTACAACGCCAAGCAAGAGCTGGCGAATGCGCGTTATAACTACCTGATTAATCAGCTGAATATTAAGTCAGCTCTGGGTACGTTGAACGAGCAGGATCTGCTGGCACTGAACAATGCGCTGAGCAAACCGGTTTCCACTAATCCGGAAAACGTTGCCCCGCAAACGCCGGAACAGAATGCTATTGCTGATGGTTATGCGCCTGATAGCCCGGCACCCGTCGTTCAGCAAACATCCGCACGCACTACCACCAGTAACGGTCATAACCCTTTCCGTAACTGATGACGACGACGGGGCTTCGGCCCCGTCTAAACGTAAGGCAACGTAAAGATACGGGTTATCTGCCGCATTCTTCCCCCTTCTCGCTTCAATTTCGACCAGCCATCCTCTATTCTGATGGGTATTTACCACTGGTCCCGGAAGACAAAAATGAAACGGACAAAATCCATACGCCACGCATCGTTCCGCAAAAACTGGAGCGCACGCCATCTGACACCAGTCGCTCTCGCGGTTGCCACTGTTTTTATGCTGGCTGGCTGTGAAAAGAGTGATGAAACAGTGTCTCTCTATCAAAATGCTGACGACTGTTCAGCTGCAAACCCAGGCAAAAGCGCCGAATGTACCACCGCGTACAACAATGCGCTGAAAGAAGCCGAACGTACTGCGCCGAAATACGCCACCCGTGAAGACTGTGTTGCTGAATTTGGTGAAGGTCAGTGCCAGCAGGCACCAGCCCAGGCTGGTATGGCACCAGAAAACCAGGCGCAGGCCCAGCAATCCAGCGGAAGTTTCTGGATGCCGCTGATGGCCGGTTACATGATGGGGCGTCTGATGGGCGGCGGCGCGGGATTTGCACAGCAGCCGCTGTTCTCCTCGAAAAACCCAGCCAGCCCGGCTTACGGTAAATATACCGACGCGACGGGTAAAAACTATGGCGCAGCGCAGCCAGGCCGCACCATGACCGTACCGAAGACGGCAATGGCACCAAAACCGGCGACCACCACCACCGTTACTCGTGGCGGTTTTGGTGAATCTGTTGCCAAACAAAGCACTATGCAGCGTAGCGCAACCGGCACCTCTTCTCGTTCAATGGGTGGCTGATACCGATGGAAAGAGTCAGTATTACCGAGCGCCCGGACTGGCGCGAAAAAGCCCACGAATACGGTTTCAATTTTCACACCATGTACGGCGAACCGTACTGGTGTGAAGATGCTTACTACAAGTTGACCCTCGCCCAGGTTGAAAAGCTGGAAGAAGTCACCGCCGAACTGCACCAGATGTGCCTGAAAGTGGTTGAAAAAGTGATCGCCAGCGATGAGCTGATGACCAAATTCCGCATTCCAAAACACACCTGGAGTTTTGTGCGCCAGTCATGGCTGACTCACCAGCCATCGCTTTATTCGCGTCTTGATCTGGCGTGGGATGGTACTGGCGAACCTAAACTTCTGGAAAATAACGCCGATACGCCAACGTCACTGTATGAAGCCGCATTCTTTCAGTGGATCTGGCTGGAAGATCAGCTTAACGCCGGTAACCTGCCGGAAGGCAGCGACCAGTTTAACAGTCTGCAAGAAAAGCTAATCGATCGCTTTGTCGAGTTGCGTGAACAGTATGGCTTCCAGTTGCTGCATCTCACCTGCTGTCGCGACACGGTGGAAGATCGCGGAACCATTCAGTATTTGCAGGACTGCGCGACAGAAGCTGAAATCGCTACTGAATTCCTCTACATCGACGATATCGGTTTAGGCGAAAAAGGTCAGTTCACGGATTTACAAGATCAGGTGATTTCTAACCTGTTCAAGCTGTATCCGTGGGAATTTATGCTGCGTGAGATGTTCTCCACCAAGCTGGAGGATGCAGGCGTACGCTGGCTGGAACCGGCGTGGAAGAGCATTATCTCCAACAAAGCGCTTCTACCGCTGTTGTGGGAGATGTTCCCGAATCACCCGAACCTGCTGCCCGCTTATTTTGCGGAAGATGATCATCCGCAAATGGAAAAATATGTGGTTAAACCGATCTTCTCCCGTGAAGGCGCAAACGTGTCGATCATTGAGAACGGCAAAACCATTGAAGCAGCGGAAGGTCCGTATGGCGAAGAAGGGATGATTGTTCAGCAATTCCACCCGTTACCGAAATTCGGCGACAGCTATATGCTGATTGGTAGCTGGCTGGTTAACGATCAACCTGCCGGAATTGGCATTCGTGAAGACCGTGCATTGATCACCCAGGATATGTCTCGGTTTTATCCGCATATTTTTGTTGAGTAATACTGTTCAATATTGCCCCGTTTACCGGGGCAATTTATTATACTTCGCAAATCATCACCCCCATCTATATATAATCAATCACATCCATCACTTTTATTTAACATTAATTCCTAATTTAATATTAAATCGTCATATGTAAGCGATACTGTAATTAAATTAATCAATAAAATCACTTGGTAACCTATTGTTTTATGAGTTTATTTATATCCAACACCGCATCAAAAATAGATTTAATAATTAAAAAACAATGTCGCTGGGATCACACTACACAATATTGAATATTGTTATTGATATATTGCCCACCTAGTATCGACCAAAAGAAAATATTTGTTACAGAGAAATACAAAAATTCTAAAACCAGTAAAAAATATTCATAACGATTATTATTAATACATTTTAATTCACAAAACAAATTTATTAGCACCACCTCAACAGTCGATATTCATCATTATTATATATTTGCGTTATATAAGGAGATATATCCATGTTTGATAAATATAGAAAAACTCTGGTAGCCGGAGCTGTGGCGATAACTCTGGGTTTGTCAGCACCGGGGGTGATGGCAGCAGGTTTTAAACCCGCACCACCTGCCGGGCAACTGGGTGCAGTCATTGTCGATCCCTACGGCAATGCACCACTGACCGCTTTGGTTGACTTAGATAGCCATGTCATTTCTGATGTCAAAGTTACCGTCCATGGGAAGGGCGAAAAAGGCGTAGAAATCAGCTATCCCGTGGGTCAGGAATCACTAAAAACTTATGATGGTGTACCGATTTTTGGTCTTTATCAGAAATTTGCTAACAAAGTGACCGTTGAGTGGAAAGAAAACGGCAAGGTCATGAAAGATGATTATGTGGTGCACACTTCGGCCATCGTCAATAATTACATGGATAACCGCTCTATCTCCGATTTACAACAGACCAAAGTTATTAAAGTCGCACCGGGTTTTGAAGATCGCCTCTATCTGGTTAATACCCACACCTTTACCGCCCAAGGTTCCGATCTCCACTGGCATGGTGAGAAAGATAAAAATGCCGGTATCCTTGATGCGGGTCCGGCAACCGGCGCACTACCTTTTGATATCGCGCCCTTTACTTTCATTGTCGATACCGAAGGTGAATACCGCTGGTGGCTGGATCAAGACACTTTCTACGATGGTCGTGACCGCGATATCAACAAGCGTGGTTATCTGATGGGTATCCGCGAAACACCACGCGGCACCTTTACCGCTGTACAAGGTCAGCACTGGTACGAGTTCGACATGATGGGGCAGGTGCTCGAAGATCACAAACTACCGCGCGGATTTGCTGACGCCACTCATGAGTCCATTGAGACGCCTAATGGCACAGTATTGTTGCGCGTAGGTAAGAGCAATTACCGTCGCGATGACGGCGTACACGTCACCACCATTCGTGACCATATCCTCGAAGTCGATAAATCTGGTCGCGTTGTCGATGTATGGGATCTGACCAAGATCCTCGATCCGAAACGCGATGCACTGCTCGGCGCGCTGGATGCAGGTGCAGTTTGCGTTAACGTTGACCTTGCCCATGCAGGACAACAGGCAAAACTGGAACCGGATACACCGTTCGGCGACGCGCTGGGTGTAGGGCCAGGTCGTAACTGGGCGCACGTTAACTCAATCGCCTATGACGCAAAAGATGACTCAATCATCCTCTCCTCTCGCCACCAGGGTGTTGTGAAAATTGGTCGTGATAAGCAAGTGAAATGGATCCTTGCGCCCTCTAAAGGTTGGGAAAAACCGCTGGCCAGCAAGCTGCTGAAACCGGTTGATGCTAACGGTAAGCCAATTACCTGTAACGAAAATGGCCTGTGCGAAAACTCAGACTTCGACTTTACCTACACCCAGCATACCGCCTGGATTTCCAGCAAAGGAACGCTCACCATTTTTGATAATGGCGATGGGCGTCATCTGGAACAACCTGCCTTACCAACCATGAAATACTCCCGCTTTGTGGAATATAAGATTGATGAGAAGAAAGGCACCGTTCAGCAAGTGTGGGAATACGGTAAAGAACGTGGCTACGATTTCTATAGCCCGATTACCTCCATCATTGAATATCAAGCCGACCGTAACACCATGTTTGGCTTCGGTGGTTCTATTCATTTGTTCGATGTCGGGCAGCCAACCGTCGGTAAGTTGAACGAAATCGATTACAAAACCAAAGAAGTGAAAGTGGAAATCGACGTGCTGTCAGATAAACCCAATCAGACTCACTATCGTGCACTGTTAGTCCGTCCACAACAGATGTTCAAATAATTAAGAAGGGAATAAAAATGTCGAAATTAGGGATCTCATCACTATTTAAAACCATACTGCTTACCGCAGCTTTGGCTGTTTCATTTACCGCTTCTGCATTTACCGAAGGCACGGATTACATGGTTCTGGAAAAACCTATTCCGAATGCCGACAAAACGCTGATTAAGGTATTTAGCTACGCCTGCCCGTTCTGTTACAAGTACGACAAAGCGGTTACCGGTCCGGTATCGGAAAAAGTGAAAGATATCGTTGCTTTTACTCCATTCCATCTGGAAACAAAAGGTGAATACGGCAAACAAGCAAGCGAAGTCTTTGCGGTCTTGATCAATAAAGATAAAGCAGCAGGTATTTCATTATTTGATGCTAACTCTCAGTTTAAGAAAGCCAAGTTTGCTTATTACGCGGCTTATCATGACAAAAAAGAACGCTGGTCTGATGGTAAAGATCCGGCTGCCTTTATCAAAACCGGACTGGACGCCGCAGGTATGAGTCAGGCCGATTTTGAAGCCGCGCTGAAAGAGCCTGCAGTTCAGGAAACGCTGGAAAAATGGAAAGCCTCTTATGAAGTTGCAAAAATCCAGGGCGTTCCGGCGTATGTCGTCAATGGTAAATACCTGATCTACACCAAGAGTATTAAATCTATTGACTCAATGGCAGACCTTATCCGCGAGTTAGCAAGCAAATAACAGGGAAACAGGCTATGGGTATTAAGGGAATGTGGAAAGACCTTCGCACTTCACCGGTGGACACGCTGGTAAGATGGCAAGAACAACGTTTTTTGTGGTTGTTAATGGCCATTGCGATGGGCGCGTTAATTATCCTGGC
>ERZ1673697.3516-NODE-3516-length-11366-cov-4.675979_pt1 | contig 11366 bp, 10 predicted proteins | sample MGYA00580227_ERZ1673697 | MGnify/ENA primary metagenome ERZ1673697 (study PRJEB41218, sample SAMN15661759) | gut metagenome | host: Homo sapiens | place: Canada: London | collected 2015-08-20/2019-03-30 | study: EMG produced TPA metagenomics assembly of...
TTACCTTTGATTGCATCTTCATTATCGAATTGATTTGAATTGAGTGTTTTATTAAAGTATCCAGTTGCACCGGGTATTATCTTCAACATGATTCATCTACCTTTTTTGTCGTACCGTGTCCTCCTTATAATTCTTTTGCCATCTGCTCACTATCAAAAATCGCTCATAATTTCTGAAGTACAGGTATGCGATCAAACCCAGCTAAATAAATAGCGAGTTATCTTGAAGCAATTTATTTAAAAATGAATTATTAATTATTATCGTGTAGATAATGGTACTACCAGGCAACACAACACCTTACCGACAAATCAAAAAATCAACATTACGGCAACATTAAGGGTTCTCGGTGTTTTTCCTGGAACATGGTAAAGTAAGGACATTCTTAACCCCCACTTTGAGGTGCCCGATGGAAAAGACCACAACGCAGGAGTTATTAGCGCAGGCTGAAAAAATCTGTGCGCAGCGTAATGTGCGCCTGACCCCACAGCGCCTGGAAGTGTTGCGCCTGATGAGTCTGCAGGATGGCGCTATCAGCGCTTATGATCTGCTTGATTTGCTGCGCGAAGCTGAACCGCAAGCCAAGCCGCCAACGGTTTATCGCGCGCTGGATTTTCTGCTTGAGCAAGGTTTTGTGCATAAGGTGGAATCCACCAACAGTTATGTGCTCTGTCATCTGTTCGACCAGCCCACTCATACTTCAGCCATGTTTATTTGCGATCGCTGCGGCGCAGTGAAAGAAGAGTGTGCAGAAGGCGTGGAAGACATTATGCATACGCTGGCGGCCAAAATGGGGTTTGCCCTGCGGCATAATGTGATTGAAGCACATGGACTCTGTGCGGCATGCGTGGAAGTGGAAGCGTGTCGTCATCCTGAACAGTGCCAGCATGATCACTCTGTACAGGTGAAAAAGAAATCACGTTAAGAGGGCGTACATCCTTGTACACGTCGGGCAGGAGGGATTAATTACCAGCGATACTCATTGCGGGTTTCCCAATCCACGACCTCTTTTTCTGCCTGATCTTTCTGATAACCATAACGTTCCTGGATTTTACCGACCAGTTGATCACGTTTACCTTCAATGATCGTCATATCATCATCGGTCAGTTTGCCCCATTGCTCTTTCACTTTACCTTTAAACTGTTTCCAGTTACCGCCGGCTTCATCTTTATTCATAATCAAGACCTCATCGTTAGGTTGTGAATGAGAGTACGTTCACTTTTCTTCTGAACGTGAGATTAAGTGTAGTCAGCAATTTGGCTTAGGATTATTTATTCAGAATTTTTAACCGTCACGTTGCGGCAAACCAGGTACCGTTGCGCCAGTGACGCCGCCAGATAGCCGCCAGAGAAAGCCCGCGCAAAGCCAGAAAGACGGTTAATGCCAGCCACAAACCATGATTACCCAGCCACGGCAGCGTAAGGAGCGTCAGCGCAAAACCTGCGGCGGCCACCGCCATACTGTTACGCATTTCGGCGGCGCGCGTTGCACCTATAAACATGCCGTCGAGCAGATAACACCAGACGCCGACCAACGGCAAAATCACCTGCCAGATAAGATAGCGGTCGGCCAGCTGCTGAATCTGGGTTAACGACGTCAGCAATGCAATGATGTGTTCCCCTGCCAGCAAATAAACCACCGAAAACAGTAACGCTACAATCCCCGACTGGCGGCACGCTGCCCGCCAGACATCCAGTAACTGGCTACCGTCGCGCGCACCGTACGCCTGACCAGAATGTGCTTCAACCGCGTAGGCAAAACCATCCAGCGCATAGGCGGTAAAGGTGAGTAACGTCATCAGAACCGCGTTAACAGCGATAATGTCACTCCCCAGTCGCGCGCCAAGTACGGTGATCGCGCCGAAACAGAGTTGCAACAACAGCGAGCGCAGCATGATATCGCGGTTAAGCGCCAGCAAGCGACGGAAGTTTCCTCGCCAGGCAGTTTTCAGCATTTCGCCGGAGATTCCGCGTAGTTTGAGGATTTTACGCACCATTAGCAGACCAATCAGCAATGTTGCATATTCCGCAATAACCGTCGCCAGCGCCGCGCCCTGCACGTTCATATGCAGCCCCATCACCAGCCAGACATCCAGCACAATGTTGAGGATATTGCCGACCACTAACAAAATTACTGGTGCACGGGCATATTGCACGCCGAGTAACCAACCAAGTAATACCAGATTCGCCAGCGACGCCGGTGCGCTTAACCAGCGGATTTCAAGAAAGCGCCGCGCCTGTTCTAGCACCGCTTCGCTGCCGCCAACAATATGCAGCGCCAGATCGATAATCGGCGTACGCAGCAGCGCAATTAACGCCCCGGCCCCCAACGCCAACAGCAACGGTTGCACCAGCGCACGGGCTAATGCCTGAGGATTTTTGGCACCATAAGCCTGCGCAGTCAGCCCGGTAGTGCTCATGCGCAAAAAAAGCAACAGCATAAAGAGAAAGCTGGTCGCCGTTGCACCAACCGCCACGCCGCCCAAATAAACCGGGCTATCAAGATGACCAATTACCGCCGTATCGACCAGTCCCAGCAACGGAACGGTGATATTGGAGAAAATCATGGGTAAGGCGAGATGCCAGAGTGCTTTATCAGATGAAGTGAGGAATGCCATGCAGACAAGCCTGATGAAGAGAGATGAAAAACAAACCGCGACGCCAGGCGGCATCGCGGTCTCAGAGATATGTTACAGCCAGTCGCCGTTGCGAATAACTCCAACCGCCAGCCCTTCAATGGTGAAGCTCTGCTGACGAAGGTCAACGACAATTGGTTTAAACTCGCTATTTTCTGGCAACAGTTCGACTTTATTGCCCTGTTTTTTCAGGCGCTTAACAGTAACCTCGTCATCAATACGTGCGACAACGACCTGACCGTTACGTACATCCTGAGTTTTATGCACTGCCAGCAAGTCGCCATCCATAATGCCGATATCTTTCATCGACATCCCGCTGACGCGCAGCAGGAAATCAGCATTCGGCTTGAATAAGGAAGGATCGACCTGATAATGACCTTCAATATGCTGTTGCGCCAGAAGCGGTTCACCGGCAGCCACACGACCTACCAGCGGCAACCCTTCTTCCTCTTCCTGCAACAGACGAATCCCGCGTGATGCGCCGGAAACAATTTCAATAACGCCTTTGCGTGCCAGCGCCTTCAGATGTTCTTCAGCCGCGTTTGGGGAACGGAACCCCAAACGCTGCGCGATTTCCGCACGCGTCGGCGGCATACCTGTCTGGCTGATGTGATCACGGATGAGATCAAACACCTCTTGTTGCCTGGCCGTTAACGCTTTCATTCCGCCCCCTGGGTGTATATACAGTTATGCTGTGAGTATATACAGCAAAAGGCGATTTTGGAACCATAAACTGCACAATAAACCAGAGATTTATCGAAATCTGGAAGGGTTATCCAAAATGCGACCATAACAGGATGCACCAGGTAATCACGGCGACGATAATCGCAATCAGCACCGCGGCGGATCCCATATCTTTAGCGCGTCCGGATAGCTCATGGTATTCAGAGCCAATTCGGTCAACCACTGCTTCGATGGCGCTATTGAGGATTTCCACAATCATCACCAGCATCACGGAGCTGATAAGCAGCACGCGGGTAATTGCGTCCACATCCAGCCAGCAGGCGATGACCACCGCCAACAATACCGCTACGCCTTCCTGACGGAATGCCGCTTCGTTGATCCATGCAGCGCGTAAACCTTTCCAGGAATAGCCAGCAGCTTTGATAATTCGGGTGAGTCCAGTGGTATTATTGGCCATTGAAAGAACCTTTTTACATTATGAGCGTCAATATCAGTGTACCGTTAAATCCGATGATTCGGGTTTGCGTAACGCCGCGCGAAACATGAGCGGATACCACAGAATTTCCCATGACTTTCTGCTATCCTTGCCGCGCATTTGCATTATTAACCAGAGGCTTTACATCGTTTATGTCCGGCTGGCCACGAATTTACTACAAATTACTGAATTTACCATTAAGCATCCTGGTAAAAAGCAAGTCTATTCCGGCAGATCCTGCCCCGGAACTGGGGCTGGATACTTCTCGTCCAATTATGTACGTTTTACCGTACAACTCGAAAGCAGATTTGCTGACGTTGCGCGCCCAGTGTCTGGCTCATGACTTGCCTGACCCGTTAGAGCCGCTGGAAATCGACGGCACGCTACTGCCGCGCTATGTGTTCATTCACGGCGGGCCGCGTGTATTCACCTATTACACGCCGAAAGAAGAGTCTATTAAGCTGTTCCACGACTATCTCGATTTGCACCGTAGCAACCCAAATCTGGATGTGCAGATGGTGCCAGTATCGGTGATGTTTGGTCGCGCGCCGGGGCGTGAAAAAGGCGAAGTAAACCCGCCACTGCGTATGCTTAACGGCGTACAGAAATTTTTCGCCGTACTGTGGCTCGGTCGCGACAGTTTTGTGCGTTTCTCACCGTCAGTTTCGCTGCGCCGTATGGCGGATGAACACGGCACGGATAAAACTATCGCGCAAAAACTGGCGCGCGTGGCGCGTATGCACTTTGCCCGTCAACGTCTGGCTGCCGTAGGCCCACGTTTGCCTGCTCGTCAGGATCTGTTTAATAAGCTGCTCGCCTCCCGCGCCATTGCCAAAGCGGTAGAAGATGAAGCGCGCAGCAAAAAAATCTCCCATGAAAAAGCGCAGCAGAACGCGATTGCACTGATGGAAGAGATTGCGGCGAATTTCTCTTACGAGATGATTCGCCTGACTGACCGTATTCTGGGCTTCACCTGGAACCGACTTTACCAGGGTATCAACGTCCATAACGCCGAGCGCGTTCGCCAGTTGGCCCACGACGGTCATGAGCTGGTGTATGTGCCTTGCCACCGCAGTCACATGGACTACCTGCTGCTTTCTTACGTGCTGTATCACCAGGGGCTGGTGCCGCCGCATATCGCCGCCGGGATCAACCTGAACTTCTGGCCGGCCGGGCCGATTTTCCGCCGTCTGGGTGCGTTCTTTATTCGCCGTACGTTTAAAGGCAATAAGCTCTATTCCACCGTTTTCCGTGAGTATCTCGGCGAACTGTTCAGCCGTGGTTATTCCGTCGAGTACTTCGTAGAAGGCGGTCGTTCCCGTACGGGGCGTTTGCTGGATCCGAAAACCGGTACGCTGTCGATGACCATTCAGGCGATGCTGCGTGGCGGCACGCGTCCGATTACGCTGATTCCGATCTATATCGGTTATGAGCACGTCATGGAAGTGGGTACTTACGCCAAAGAACTGCGCGGCGCGACGAAAGAGAAAGAGCGCCTGCCGCAGATGCTGCGCGGTTTAAGCAAGCTGCGTAATCTCGGTCAGGGTTACGTCAACTTCGGTGAACCAATGCCGTTGATGACCTACCTTAACCAGCACGTACCAGACTGGCGTGAATCTATCGATCCCATCGAAGCGGTGCGTCCGGCCTGGTTAACGCCGACGGTCAATAATATTGCTGCCGATCTGATGGTACGCATTAACAACGCAGGCGCGGCAAACGCCATGAACCTGTGCTGTACTGCGCTACTGGCGTCACGTCAGCGCTCACTCACCCGCGAGCAGTTAACCGAGCAACTCAACTGCTACCTGGATCTGATGCGCAACGTACCTTACTCCACGGACTCTACCGTTCCTTCAGCCAGCGCCAGCGAGCTTATCGATCACGCGCTGCAAATGAACAAGTTTGAAGTTGAGAAAGACACTATCGGCGACATCATCATTCTGCCGCGCGAGCAAGCGGTGCTGATGACCTACTATCGCAACAACATTGCGCATATGTTGGTGCTGCCTTCGCTGATGGCGGCAATTGTCACCCAGCATCGCCACATCTCCCGCGACGTATTGATGGAGCACGTCAATGTGCTTTACCCAATGCTGAAAGCGGAACTGTTCCTGCGCTGGGATCGCGACGAGTTACCGGACGTTATTGATGCGCTGGCAAATGAGATGCAACGTCAGGGGCTGATTACCCTGCAAGATGATGAGTTGCATATCAACCCGGCGCATTCTCGCACGCTACAGCTGCTGGCCGCAGGCGCGCGCGAAACGCTGCAACGTTATGCCATCACTTTTTGGCTGTTGAGCGCCAACCCGTCGATCAACCGCGGTACGCTGGAGAAAGAGAGCCGCACCGTCGCGCAACGTCTCTCCGTGCTGCACGGTATCAACGCGCCGGAGTTCTTCGACAAGGCGGTGTTCAGTTCTCTGGTGCTGACACTGCGTGATGAAGGGTATATCAGCGATAGCGGCGACGCCGAACCGGCAGAAACGATGAAGGTGTATCAGTTGCTGGCGGAGTTGATTACATCAGACGTGCGTTTGACGATTGAGAGTGCGACGCAGGGCGAAGGGTAATCAGTGAGAATTGCCGGATGCGGCGCAAACGCCTTATTCGGCCTACCATGATCTGCAAATTCAATAAATTGCGATATGTTGTGTAGGTCTGAGAAGCGCAGCGCATCAGGCAGCCCAGAAGAAAGCCGGATGATCATCCGGCTTTTTTACATCATCAGAAATGCCAGTAACTCATTGCCAGCCCTAAAAACAGTACCAGACCAACATAGTTATTATTCATAAACGCTTTAAAGCAGGCTTCACGCTCGCGGTTGGCAATCAGTTTTTGTTGATAAACAAACAGCGCGCCAGCCACCAGAATTGACCAGTAATATCCCCAGCCTAAGCCATTTAACTCACCGATAATCGCCATCAACGCCAGTACGCCAATCTGCAATATACCAATAATCAATTTATCGTATTGGCCGAACAGGATTGCGGTGGATTTAATGCCAATCTTCACATCATCATCGCGGTCAACCATCGCATACTGCGTGTCGTATGCCACCGCCCAGAGAATATTGGCGAGGAACATTAACCAGCAACTCAATGGCACCGACTCACTCACAGCAGCAAAAGCCATTGGAATCGACCAGCCAAACGCCGCGCCCAGCACCACTTGCGGTAGATGGGTATACCGCTTCATAAACGGGTACACCCACGCCAGCGCTAGCGCGGCAATCGACAACAGAATGGTCATCGTATTCAGCGTCAGCACCAGTAAAAACGAAATCAGTACCAGCACGACAAACAGCGCGCGCGCCTCTTTCTCCGTTACCGCGCCGCTGGGAAGCGGTCGGTTCGCCGTGCGCTTAACATGACCATCAAACTTGCGGTCAGCATAATCATTCACCACGCAACCAGCAGCGCGCATCAGCCAGACACCCGCGACAAACACCGCCAGGATCCAGAGCTGGGGAACGCCCGGTGTCGCCACCCACAACGCCCATAATGTTGGCCAGAGCAGCAGTAACGCGCCAATTGGCTTATCCGTACGCATTAAGCGATGAAACGCCAGCAGCTTATTCTGCGTCAGACTCCACTCCATATTTTTTTCCTCTTAGTACAACGGTGACGCCGGTAAAAACAGTTCTGTTAGCAACAGCGGTTTACCGCTTAATCGCAGGCGGGAACGTCGCCCCCACAGTCCGGCATCACGGCCTATCTCAATAAAGTCCCGGGTTAATGTCGATGATGTGAACAGATAGCGTCCTAACGGCGTTTTACCCAATTTTTGTAACGCCAGCTCCGGCCCGCTTAACGTTGACACAGGAACGACGGTACGACCGGCAAGCCACGGTTCACCATCGGCACATAACAAAATTTCACGTAACCAGTAACGAGACTCTTTCGGCAGCAGCGGCAGTTCTTCGGGGATTTCATTCTGCTCGACAAACCCTTCGCGGATCATCGTCACGCTCACCGTTTTTCCCTGCTGTTCAAAACGTTTTGTCATGGAATCTTCCAGCAACAGCCAGTCGAGCAGTTGCGTATCCAGGGCAGGGATCTCTTTAAAATAGCGCAGCGCACGCAGTTGCGTTAACGCGGGGTGTGACATGCCGAACTCTCCGTTACATAACGTAAAGGCATTGTATCGCAGAAAAGTGTTTACGGGAGATGTAAAGCAAATTAAGTGATCTAATGCGCAACAAAAACGCAACAATCGCATGAAGTGGTAAAACGCTGTTGAACCTTACGCTTTGCCGATGCCCGTGCTGGCGAGGGCAACCATAGGGACATCACCGCCCAGGATGCCAGGAACGATGATGTTTTCCTTTACTTAAATACCTTTATTCTTTATACGATTAGCTCGCCAACTCGCAGTAAAAATTGGGAAAAGCGCATGTTTATCCTGAGATTTAGAGCCGAAAAGTGTTTCCGGAGTAAGATTAACAGGCAACATCTCATGTCTGGATTTGTAGATATACGTGGAATTCCAATTGGTATCTTTTGTAGGATTCAACATATCATGTAAGCGCTGGGAGCTTACCACCATAACTGGCCCATCATAGACAGAGGAGAACAGGATAAAGATATTATCGTTTCGTGTTAATTCATTCGTGTTAAAGGTTCTTAAATTATCTTCAACTTCTATAAATAAAGGTGAAACATCATCACTACGAATCCACTCTTTATAAAGATGCCAGGCATTTTCTTTGATCGTATCATTCGTTGATCGTAGAGCCTGATCGATAAGTTGGATAAAAAAATTGTTATTTTGATCAATCAGCCATTTATTCATATTAAATCTGTTAATAAAATCGATCATCTGTTGGGTATCGAAATTCATCTTACTGAATCGATTTTGACGCATAAAATTATCGAACTTGTTATCTTCATCAGGATGGATATAACTACGTATAATTGGATCTTTTATATAAGGACAATGGCTAAATATTTTCTTCATATTCTCAATAAAGTTTTTATTAACAATATTAAGAATTTTTAATTGCATCACCAGTTTTACTGCCAGAACGGATTTCAATATCGCTGGATCATCTGGCAATGTATCAATCATTTTTATAATGTTATTGATATAACCATCGAGATATTCATTTCCAAATATATCTGAGTAATCAATAGATAATACCATTCGTTGTGTAACGCTGTCTTTAAAATTCCCTGTCGATATTCGCACATGATCAAACACGACAGCTGTCAAATTCGATTTAATAAATGATATTTCTTTGTCAGAAAGAAATTCTGCTCTGGTGAAGTGCGAAGCATAAAGATAACAATTATTGAACTTTGAATTTCTAATCTGACATTCACGAAAATTACTATGAGTAAGCTGGCTCCGCGAGAAGTCAACTGTATCAAGAATACTTTGGCTAAAATCGACATATTCGCCACTCGCTTTGATAAAAATCACATTGTGTAAACGTCGACATTTAAATATGACATTATCAACTGTTGCAGTAGTAAAATTGCAATCCCCTATTTCTTTACATTCGAATGTTACATGTTGTAGATTTGACGATAAAAAAGACACCTTCGAAATAACGTCACCTTTAAAATGACAACTTGTTAAATCCAAATCAGACAGGTCAGTATACCCCTGCGCATCTTTATCCATCAGAAAATCACAAGCACATTCTATTTCTTCATTTCTATAGAATTTTACGCTTATAATATCATTACTGATTGAGACTTCACGAAACATATTTATTGCATGATTTTTTTCGTTCCGTTGTTTTATATTTAAAAATATATCACTAATATAAATAAAGTTATCTCTATTTAAACCTGGCACCCCATTAAAATTACGTAGTAAATCAAGATCTAATTTATTATTTCCTTGCACCACATCATGTTTTATCAAAGAGTTATTGCCGTCAAACTTTGAGATATGACCTAACATAAAACCTCTGCATTACAGAAATGAAATAACTGGAAAAAGTAGCCTGAGCGTCCAGACACTACCGGCGAAAGGAAAAGAATCTCTGATAATGCATTGAGATAATGGATATTCTTAGTGAAGAAGAAGTGAAGTACTATAAAAAATCGCTCATATCCCTGGAATGAAGCATAAAAAAAGGTGCGCCAGGAGACGCACCAGTTGTTGCAAAATCAGCACTGTGGGGCGTAATTACCCCTTGCCTTTTACACTGCTGATAAAGGTGGAACGGGCAGATGTTGACCCCAGGCGTTCAGCTTCATCAAGCAGTTTTAACGCCTTATCAACATCACCTTTCGCGACAGCGTTTTTGATCGCGGTATTAAAATAACTTTCCGTGTCATTGAGCATCGGCTCGCTTTTCTTCACCGGTGCCGGAGCGGGTGCAGCCACAGCTGGTGCCGCCGTGTTGCCTACCGTAACCGGAGCTGGAGCGGAAGAACCAAATAGTGGCCCGACCAACACGCTGGAACTGGAGTTCGTTTTGACTTTCAGTTTCAGTAAGCCATCGGTGGTATGACGAGCAACCGGGTCAGGAATATCCGGGATCGAGTTACCGACGCCTTTGGCATAGGCTTTAGCCGGGTCGAGCAGTTGGGTCGTCTGCTGGAGATCTTTTTCCGTGGTAAAGACCAGAACATAAAGTTTTTGCTGCCCCAACGCCGGTGTCAGGCGCATAACGCCTTCCAGACGATCTGCACTCATCACGCCTGGTTCCTGGTAGGTGAAATAACTGCTGGGGAAGAAGGCTGATGGGGTCATATTCTGATCAAGAATCAGCACGTTCGGCGCAAATACGCTAGTTTGTTTGTTCACTTCGCTGGTCAGCGTTAGGGTCAGTTCGCCAATGTTTGCCGGGACGCTGTACGCAGCAACCGGACCACTGATGCCGGGAACGTTCAGTTGTTGGCCGCCAGTCGCCAGTTGGGTGGTCTGGGTTTTAGATTGATCGACCGGTGTCCAGGTGAGTTGTTGCAGCGCGGCAGATGGAATGGCTGGCGCGTCGCTGGTGTTTTGCGGTACGTAGTTAACATCGGCAAGGCTGATTCCAGGCGCGCTTGCCAGCAACCCTGCTGATAAACAGAGGGCGATGAGACTTTTATTCATTTTCATTGTTTCACCTCAAAATCTGGAGCTCAGCGGTAGCCAGGCAATAGCGCGCTAAACCCGATAATCAGAGGGGCTTTCGCCCCTTTCAGATAATGACAACCTGTTTTATGCCGGATGCGGCGTAAACGCCTTATCCGGCCCAGGTTTTGCTATTACCACCAGATTTCCATCTGGGCACCGAAGGTCCACTCGTCGCTGTCACCACGGCCGAAGCTGCCGCCGTTGAAATCAGCAGGAACGGCTTTGCCGTAGTTCGGGTTAACCTTGCTATCGCCGTTGTAGTCATAACCCCATTTCTCATCCCACTTGGCGTAGGTTGCGAAGACACGAATAGCCGGGCGTGACCAGATGCTGTCGCCAGCCTGCCATTGTTGTGCAAGGGTAATTTTGTACTGATTGTTCTTGTCGCCGGTGCGCTGGGATTCGACGTTGTCGTAGCCGATTTCCATCACGGTGCTCATGATTGGCGTCCACTTGTACATCGGGCGAATACCGACGGTCCACCACTTGGTG
>ERZ1673697.3517-NODE-3517-length-11353-cov-3.513808_pt1 | contig 11353 bp, 9 predicted proteins | sample MGYA00580227_ERZ1673697 | MGnify/ENA primary metagenome ERZ1673697 (study PRJEB41218, sample SAMN15661759) | gut metagenome | host: Homo sapiens | place: Canada: London | collected 2015-08-20/2019-03-30 | study: EMG produced TPA metagenomics assembly of...
CAACAGATCACGTATGTTGAGCGGCTCTATCCCGCAAGCACGTCAAGCGAGGTCGCGCCACAAACCGATCCATCGGCAATAGCAGCCTCGATCTGCTCATCGGTATACCCAAGATCCTTCATGACCTCGACCGTCGCGCTGCCGAGCATGCCCGTTGGCGTGTAATCAGGCACAGCCTGCGATTCGAACTGGATCGGAACCGTAGGGATGTTACGCTCGGACTCAGGGTATTTGATCTTCACCAGGTAATCGTTGTCCCAGACGTTTTGGTCTTCGTACACATCGAGCGGTGTCTGGCAAAGCTCGATAGGAATGCCGGCATTTTTGAAGAGCGTAAGCGCTTCGGTGCAGGTCATCTTAGCGAGCGCATCATCCATCACGCCCACCACTTCGGCGTTCAACCCCGCCTCGTTCATCTTCACGCAGTTGATGTACTTTGGATCATCAACGAGATCATCGCGCCCGATCAGCTTCATGATCTTGTTGTAATCGCGGTCATACTCAGGATCGCACATGGCAACGTACTTGCCATCACCGGTCATATACACATTGTTGAAGGGGCAGATGACCTCAAGACGGCTCTTCGGATACGGGTTGCCATATTGCGCCGAGATCATGCCCGTCATGAGCGTGAAAACGCCTGCGTGTTGGAGCGCGCACGTAACGTAATCGCCCTCGCTAGTGGTAGCGCGTCCGACGATGGCAGCGCAGATGCCCGCAGCCAAGAACATGGAAGCCTGCAGGTCGCCATAGCCATTGGTGGGGATCATGGGAGAATCGCCCCTGTTGACCGTGGTACCGAACACGCCACCGCGTGCCATGTAACAGGTCACGTCGAAACCAGGGTCGTCCTTTTCTGCACCACGTTTGCCATACCCAAGCCCATGACCCATGATCAACCGTGGATATTTAGCGTGCAGCGTCTCCCAATCAAGACCGAGCTTCTTCAAGGATTTGGTGCGCGTATTGGTGATGAAGACATCGGCCTTAGCCAAGAGCTTATCCATCACTTCCGCGCCCGTCTCGCTCTTCAGATTGAGTGAGATGAACCGCTTGTTCAGATTGACCATGTCGAATGCAAGATTCTCTTCATCTGACATGGGCATATTGAACACCGCGGCCTGCGTCACGCGACATGGATCGCCTTTTGCTGCTTCGACCTTGATCACCTCGGCGCCCCATTCGCCAAGGATGCGTCCGGTCGCAGGTGTGGCCATATAGGTTGTCAGATCGACAACCTTGATTCCCTCGAGTGGTTTCATCGTAATCCCCCTTCGTCCTCAGATCGCGACCCCCATCGCGCTGAGTACCTAAGAATGTCTCTCTTTCCAGTATAGCCACCTCGTATGTATGCCGGGATTACACCTTGTTTACGAAACCTTCCGGAGGGCGCGCAAAACGACTTTTGCTTCAAAGGGGGCTTGCGGTGTCCGCTCACGAATTGCCGCTATACAAGCGTGCGTTCTTCTCCTACAATACAAAGGCTGTTTTTATTACACATGCGTGGTGGACTTGCGCTTGCTAGTGGCCCAATAGGTTGCGAGGGCAGGGAAGAAGCCAGGCAGAGGATCAACGAATGGAGAAACATGGCAAAGATCAATCTTAAAGCCCTGCTCGATGCAGGCATGCACTTCGGTCATCAGACCCGTCGCTGGAACCCCAAGATGAAGCCCTACATCTTCGGCAGCCGTGGCGACATCTATATCATCGACCTCAAGCAATCGCTCTACGGCCTGGATGCTGCTTATAGTGAAGTCAAGCGCATCGCTGAGAAGGGCGGTACCATCCTCTTCGTCGGCACGAAGAAGCAGGCTCAGGAATCCATCGCTGAAGCGGCAAATCGTTGCGGTATGCCGTATGTCAACTCTCGTTGGCTCGGTGGCATGCTCACCAACTTCGTCACCATCCGCTCACGTGTTCAGCGCATGGAAGAGCTCGAAGCTATGGAGGCTGATGGTCGCATGGAGCAGCTCCCCAAGAAGGAGCAGATCCTGCTGAAGAAGGAGCTCGCTAAGCTCCAGACCAACCTCAACGGCATTCGCAACATGAAGCGCATCCCCGATGCGATCTTCGTGGTCGATACCAATCGTGAGCAGATCGCCATCCACGAGGCTCGTCGTCTGAGCATCCCTATCATCGGCACGCTCGATACCAACTGCGATCCCGATGATGTGGACTTCGGTATCCCCGCTAACGATGACGCGATCCGTTCTGTTCGCCTGCTGTGCGATTTCATCGCTGATGCGGTCATCGCTGGTACGGGTGCAGAGGTCACGGTCGAGGAAATGGCAGCGCCTTCCGAGGCTGCAGCTGTTGCAGAAGAGCCGATCGCTCCTAACGAGGAGCTCCACGAAAACGCAGAGGAAATGCCTCGCTAATCGTCTACGATCCAACGTTTGTCCGGGGCAGGTTTAAGTTTCTTAGCCTGCCCTTTTTAAAAGAAAGGAAATAGCTATGGCACAAGTTAGCGCCGCTATGGTAAAAGAACTCCGCGAAATGACCGGTGCAGGCATGATGGAATGCAAGAAGGCGCTCGTCGAAGCTGATGGCGACATGGATAAGGCAGTCGACGTTCTGCGTACGGCAGGTCTTGCTTCCGTTGCTAAGAAGGCTGGTCGCGCTACGAACGAAGGCGCAGTGGTTGCGCTCGTTTCCGATGATGCGCATGCAGGTGCGCTCGTTGAGCTCAACTGTGAGACCGACTTCGTCGGCATGAACGAGAAGTTCCGTGCATATGCAGAAAAGATCGCGAAGGCTGTTCTCGAGAACGCTCCTGCCGATCTTGATGCGCTGCGCGCAAGCGAGATCGAGGGCGAGACCGTAGAGGCAGTTGTCACCGATGCGATCCACACGCTTGGTGAGAACATCCAGCTTGCCCGTTTCGCCTATTCGCTTCAGCCTGAAGGCGCTGTTGCTAGCTACGTTCATGGCGTTGGCAAGATCGGCGTGCTCGTTGACTTCAAGCTCGGCGATGCAAGCTTCGCAACCAACGATGCGTTCAAGACCTATGGTCGCGATATCGCAATGCAGGTCGCAGCAGCTTCTCCGGTCGCAGCAACTCGCGAAGCGGTCGATCCGGCCGTCGTTGCTCACGAGATGGAGATCTACAAGGCACAGGCTGCTGAGTCCGGCAAGCCCGAGAACATCCAGGAGAAGATCGCTACCGGTCGTCTTGAGAAGTTCTACAAGGAAAACGTTCTGACCGAGCAGGCTTACGTGAAGGACCCCGATAAGTCCGTTGCTGACTACACCGCAGAAGTGGCTAAGGAGCTCGGCACCACTATCGAGATCGTTGACTTCACCCGTTTCGTTCTCGGCGAATAATCGCGCCACATACTCATTCGAACCCTTCGTTCGCACCCGCAATGCTGGGCGAGCGGAGGGTTCTTTGTCATAATAAGACTGTCCGCAATCAAGATTGGAAAGCTACGATGGCAGAAGAAATAATCGTCACTCACGGTTGCACTCATCTTTCCGGCACTGTTCGCGTGAGCGGTGCGAAGAACTCTGCTTTGAAGCTCATTGCGGCAGCGCTTTTGGGGCAGGGGAAATCTGTCCTGCATAACGTTCCCAATATTTCCGATATCGACATCATGATCGAGGTTCTCGAAAGCCTCGGTGCTAGCGTTGAGCGTACCGGCCATACGATCGCGATCGATACTGCAAACGCAACTGGCTTTGAAACTCCCTATGAGCTGGTCTCGAAAATGCGTGCGAGCATTTCTATCTTAGGTCCGCTCATTGGGCGTTTTGGCAAGGCGCGCGTCGCAATGCCCGGCGGCTGCAAGATCGGTGCGCGCAAGATCGACATGCATCTTTCCGTGCTCGAAGCACTGGGTGTGAATTTCGTGAACGATCATGGTTACCTTTATGCCTCGAGCCCTAATGGGCTTCATGCAGCGAAGGTGTTCCTCGATTTTCCCAGCGTGGGTGCTACGGAAAACATGCTTATGGCTTCTGTCGCTACTGAAGGCACGACCGTTATCGATAACGCCGCGCGCGAACCCGAGATCGTTGATCTTGCGAATATGCTCAATGAAATGGGCGCATGCGTGCAGGGAGCGGGTACTTCCACGATCGTCGTGCATGGGGTCGCGCTCAGCGATATGCATCCCTGCGAGCATTGGGTCGTGGGCGATCGCATTGAAGCGGGTACCTATCTCACTGCAGGCGCTCTTTTAGGCGGCCCGATCACGGTCGAAGGCATCGATCCAGAATTCCTGCGCACGGTCCTTATGAAGTTCGAAGAGATGGGCGCAAACATTTTAACCACCGAAGATTCGATCACGGTCTCGCGTACGGAACCGCTCCGTCCGACCGACATCCAAACTTTGCCTCACCCTGGGTTTCCCACCGACATGCAAGCGCAATTCTCGGTGCTGGCTGCGTTCGCTGATGGCTGTTCGGTGGTTTCTGAGAACATCTTCGAGAACCGCTTCATGTTCGCTGCCGAGCTCAATCGTATGGGCTCGGATATTCGCCTTGATGGACATCATGCGCTCATCCATGGCGTTTCGGGTTTGCAAGGTGCACCCGTTTCTTCGCCTGACTTGCGCGGTGGTGCAGCGCTCGTGATCGCTGGTCTTGCGGCAGAAGGCGAAACGCGCATCTACGATATCCACCATATCGATCGTGGATACGAAGACTACGTGGGTAAATTGCGCTCGCTGGGCGCTCATATCGAGCGCGTCGTCGTGTAGCAGAGATATAATGAAACCGCGCCTGCGCGCACCAAAAGGTAAATCAAAGAAGCGTCGCAAGCAATACTGTCGCGCGGCGTATGATGAGGAGACTATGCCAACCAAACGCAGTTCATCTCGATCTTCGCGCTCAGCAAGAAAGGCCGGGAAGCACTGGTCTTCTTCAGTGATCGGAAATCATGCTACTCCTCAGCATTCATCGCGCAAGCCTCATCTGCGCAATAAGGCTACGGGATCAGCAACGCGCCGCCAAGCACGCAGCTCTGCTTCTTCAACAAGACGACGAAACACCTCGTTTTCCAAACAGACTGCCGAGATCAACCAGATGCAGGTCGAAACACGCTCGGTCGATCAGCGTACTACGCAGCACAGGGCGAGCAGATCGCGCGCGGAAGAGTTCATGAAGCGCCGCCGTCGCAACAATATCATCATTGCACTCGTAGCTATTTGCGTGGTCGCGTTCCTTATCTTCAATATCGCTTCCTGTGCTTTCAAGTCGTTCGCCTCCGCCACCATGGCACTCAATAACGAGGACGTGAAAAAAGAGCTCGTCGTTGCTAAGGAGAACGAGCCCTATTATATTTTGCTCGCGGGGCTTTCTAACTACGACCAATCAAGCGAGGCGGCAAGCTATCTTGCGGTGCTGCGCATCGATGAGCAGAATAAGAGTTTCTCGCTCATGAACATTCCTAGCAACATCATGTGTACCTACGATCAGGGTACCCAGGATCTCTTGCGCAATGCTCCGCGTTATGGCGGAGAGGCCGAACTGGTGCGCAAGGCAAAGGAGCAAACCGGTATCGATTTTGCGCACTATCTGCGCATTACTGAAGAGGGGCTCAAAACGCTCGTCGATGATATCGGGGGCGTTCAAGTGAACGTCGAGTATCGTCTTGACGATCCGCGTGTCGGTCATGTGGTCATTCCGCCAGGGGAGCAGACCCTTAACGGGGAGCAGGCTGTGGCGTTCGTGAGCGCAACCAACTACCAAGGTGGTCGCACGCAGCGAACGGCCAACCAGATGGAATTCTTCTTCGATCTTATCAATAAGATGACCTCGTCAGAGGGTATTGGTTGGATCAACGATTCAGACGTAATCTCCAATGCGATCAAGACAGACCTGTCCTATGACACACTCTCTGCACTTGCAGCTATGTATGGGCAAGGGGCTTCGTTCTATACTGCGCTAATGCCGGGCTCTCAATATACGGTGAACAATGTGGTCTGTTTCAGCCCCAACAGCAAAGCGTGGGAGCAGATGCGCGGGCGTTTCATGAATGGCGAAGATGTCAATACGAGCATCGACACGTCGGGCATCGATAAGAGCAAGCTTTCGATCGTGGTGTACAACGGCACGGGCAGTGATGGCTTCGCAGCGCAAGCGGCGCAGATCCTTCAGTCGAAGGGCTACACCGTTCAGGAGACGGGCAATGCGGATTCTGCGGTCTACACTGAAACGCTCGTGATCTATAAGGACACAGAAGACGAAGCGGCCGCTGAGGCGATCGTTGCCGATCTCGGGGTCGGTCGTGCGGTGTATGCGAGCGTCTACTACAACCTCAAGACCGATATCCAGGTCGTGGTGGGAAGCGATTGGAAGCCGGTCAGGTAGTGTTCGATCCGATCGAATACCTCACTTCGCCACGCTGGCAAACTATGAGCTTGGGACTCGAGCGCACGCATGCGCTTTTGGCTGGACTCGGCGATCCTCAGAAGCGGCTTCGTTTCGTTCATGTGGCAGGAACGAACGGCAAAGGATCGACGTGCGCGTTTCTCGCTTCAGTGCTCGAGCAGGCGGGGTATCGGGTCGGGCTTTTCACAAGCCCGGCAGTCTATTCGTTCGAAGAGCGCGTTCGTGTGAATGGGCAGCCTATCGCCTATGAGGAGCTCGCGAGCGTGACCGAAGCGGTGAAGCAGGTTGCGGAAACGCTCGAAGAGCACCCTACTGAATTCGAGCTCTTAACGGGTGTTGCATTCACTCATTTCGCACGTTCGCACTGTGATGTGGTGGTCGTGGAGGTTGGTATGGGCGGTCGCCTCGATTCGACCAATGTTATCGAGGCCCCTGAAGTGGCGGTCATCACGCCAGTCTCATTCGACCATTGTGCGTTCTTAGGGGACACGCTTGCGAAGATAGCAGGTGAAAAAGCAGGCATCATCAAGCCGGGCGTACCTGTTGTTTGTGCACCGCAAGCGCCTGAAGCCGAAGCGGTCATTCGCCAGGTTGCACGCGAGCGCGCATGCCCGTTCGTGCAGGTCGATCTTTCTCAGGAACAGGGGAGCGAGGAGTGTTTCTCCTATCGGGAGCGGCACGATCTTGCGCTTGGAATGCGCGGCGTGTTCCAGCTGGAGAACGCCGCAATTGCCCTCGATGCGCTCGATGTGCTCAAGCAGTGCGGGTGGACGATTCCTGAAGAAGCGATTCGCGAAGGTTTGTGCCTAGCGCATTGGCCAGGGCGCTTCGAGGCGGTAAGTGCAGATCCGCTCATCATCTTCGATGGAGGACATAACCTTTCTGGTATCAGTGCGCTCGCTGCATCGCTTGAGCGCGCCTATCCACAGCACTATCGCATAGTCATCTCAGGTGTGCTTGCCGATAAGGACTATCAGGACATGGCAGAAGTGCTGGTTGATATGGCTGATGAGATCATTGCGCTCACTCCTGATAATGCGCGGGCACTTGCTGCGAAGGACTATGTTGAAGCCTTTCGTCAGGCGCATGAGCCCAGGCGTGCGCATATCATAGTGGAGGCGCCGGGCATCTCAGCGGGCGTGGCAGAGGCGCTCAAACGCTATGAAGGAGCTCGCCGTGCGCAGGTAGCGCCGCTTATCTGCGTGTGTGGGAGTTTGTATCTTCTCGGAAGTGTTATGGAAGTTTTGCGGCAGGATGGCGTGGTTTTGTAGCGCGCTGGTAATTCAGGTATACTTTCAACCGTTGCACTTCGTGCACGTGATGAATATCTCGAATGGGCTTGGGCGGCGCCAAGTTCCGAACCTGGTCAGGTCCGGGAGGAAGCAGCCATAAGGGACCGCTGACGAGCGCCCTTGCCTATTCGGGATATTCGTGTATTCGGGCACGATGCAAAGAATATGTAAAGGAACCATCAACCAAACGTAAAGGATGATCTGTTGGATATCATCAATTTCTTCGTAGGGCTTCTCAAGGATCCTCGGGCGTTCATTGCGGGATGGATCATAACGTTGGGTCCTGTCTGGGTCTATACACCTTTGTTCCTCATCGTCTTCGTGGAAACAGGCTTGGTCTTCTTTCCTTTCTTGCCGGGCGATTCGTTGCTCTTCGCTGCGGGTGTCTTTTCTGCAGACGGGGGAGGGCTCAACATCGCCGCAACGCTCATCGTCTTTTATGCGGCAGCTATTTTAGGTAACACCTCGAACTATTGGATCGCACGTTTCTTTGGTGCGCGCATCATCGATTCTGGCAGGGTGAAGGCGCTCACCAAAGAACGCATGGACAAGCTCGACTACTTCTTCCAGAAATATGGTGGGCTCACGATCGTCATCACGCGTTTCATGCCGTTTTTCCGCACCTTCGCGCCCTTCATCGCGGGCATGGGCCATATGAACTTCTCGAAGTTCACGCTCTTCAACACCATCGGTGGCGTTGCTTGGGTAAGCTTGTTCGTGCTTGTGGGATACTTCTTTGGTGGTGTACCCTTTGTTCAAGAACACTTCGAGGTCATCGTATTGGGCATCGTTGCCGTTTCGGTGGCTCCCGCTTTCATCGCCGCGATCAAGACCGCGCTGTCTTCGCGCAAAGCAAAGAAAGAGAAAGCCTAGGTGGTTTCATGGCAGAAGCACTGTATCGGAAATATCGTCCGAGCACCTTTGAAGATGTGGTCGGACAGGAGCATATCGAACGAACGCTCAAGAATGCGCTCGAGCAGGAAAAGGTATCGCACGCCTATCTCTTCTGCGGACCACGCGGTACGGGCAAGACCACCATGGCGCGTATCTTGGCAAAGGCGCTGCTTTGCGAGAAAGCTCCTACGATCGATCCGGATGGCACCTGTGAAGAGTGCTTAGCGATCGCGGCGGGTACTCACCCCGATGTCTACGAGCTCGACGCGGCGAGCCGTACGGGCGTGGAGAATGTGCGCGAAGAGATCATCAATCGCGTGCATTATGCGCCTACGCATGGCTCCTATAAGATCTACATCATCGACGAAGTCCACATGCTCTCAACGGCAGCGTTCAATGCGCTTCTGAAGACGCTCGAAGAACCGCCGAGCCATGTGGTGTTCATCCTCTGTACTACCGACCCGCAAAAGGTGCCCGATACCATCCATTCGCGCTGTCAGCGTTTCGACTTCCATCGTTTGAGCGTCGATGAGATCACTGCGCGTCTTGGTGCAGTATGCGTCCAAGAAGGGGTGGAGTTCGAGCCTGAAGCGCTCGAGCTCATTTCGCATCAAGCTGAAGGTGGTATGCGTAACGCGCTTACATCGCTCGAGCAGCTCGCGGCTTTTGGCGAAGGCCACGTTACGCTCGATGGCGCGCACCGTATCCTTGGGTCGCTCGACAACGAAGGCCTTACCGAGATCGTTCAGGCGCTCGGCAAACACGATGCTGGTGCTTGCTTCACCTGGGTTTCCCACTATGTGGAAACGGGTGCAGATATCGCGCAGTTCGTTCAAGAGCTTGCCGAACATATGCGCAATCTCTACCTCATGAGCCTGACCGATGCCGACGTGGAGATCTCCGCGAGCACTTCTGCGCGTGAAGTCATGGAATCCGAGCTTGAACTGTTCGGCACCGAACGACTGAGTCGTGCACTTTCGGTATTGGGCGATCTTATGAAAGAGTTGCGCGCCACCACGAATTCGCGTCTCGCGTTCGAGATCGCGCTCACGCGTCTGTTGCGTCCCGAGTCCGATCTTACGTTAGAGTCGCTTTCCGAGCGTATCGAAGAGCTTGAGATGAAGCTGCTCTCAACGCCTTCGCTCGCTTATGCGCAGGGTGGACCAGCAGCACCTGTCGCTGCTGGCGCGATGCAGACGCCAGCTCCTGTGCAGAGCATGCAGCAACCCTACACCCCGGTCCAAACGCCTACGCCCTCTGCGCCTGTTCCGCGACCGGCTCCTGCACCTCAGCCCATGCCCACGCCGCGGCCCGCACCTGCACCGCAACCGGTTCCTTCGCCGCAGCCCACCCCTGCGCCGCAACCGATGCCAGCCCAGACTCAAGCTCAGGCAGCAACGAGCTCGCCGGCAGCGAGCGTGCCTCCTGCTTCCGTCGACCTTACGAATGCGGCGGCTCTTCAGCGCATGTGGCATTCGGTCACCTCAGCACTTCGAAAGTCGAATCCTGCGCGTGGCGTTCTGTTCATGGGTGCGAAGATCGAGGCCGATCCTCAAAACCAGGGTGTGAAGATCGTCTTCTCGCCCGATTCGAGCTTTGCCTATGCTGCAGCTCAGAAAAAAGAGGTGAAGGACGTTCTTGCGCAAAGCTTCATCGAGGTAACGGGCGGCTCGGTGCCGTTCCAGCTGCTCATGGCGCAAGGAGGATCGAGTTCTTCTGTTGGTTCGAACTATCAAGGTGCTGTGAACCAGACTGCCTCTACACCCGCAGCTTATGCGCCGCAAGCGCCTCAGCCTCAAGCTGCTGAGGTCTCTCAAACAGCCCCGCAGGTGCCTCAGAGTGCTCCAGCGCCAGTGCCAACTTCGGCACCAGCATCGGCAGCGACATCAGCTTCGGTGTCACCTTCAGCGTCGGCATCGACACCGGCGCCAGTATCAGCACCCGCTTCGAGCGCTCAACCTGCCGCTGCTCAGCAACCACCTGCCTTCCAAGCTGAACCGGCGGTTTCAGGAATGATGGGGCGCTACGAAGATGAGTCACCGTTCGTGGACAGTGATGCTGATTTTGCACCTGTCGCTCCTCAAGCAGCTCCCGCGCAGCAGCCTCCGCAGACCGCTCAACCGGTTCAAGCGTCTCAACCCGTTCAGCTCTCGCAGCAGCCAGCGACCGCTCCAGAGCCTCGATCCCAGTCGGCAGCGTTCCCACAGGGGTCGCAGCCGAATGAGGGCGCGCCCGTTGCGCCAACGCTGAGCGAAACGCACCAGGAAGCGGGTCAAAGCGCTCAAGCTGTTCAGCCTGAGCAACCTCGTTCAGAGCCTCAAGCAAGCGAAGGGCTTTCAGAGGCTGACCAAACCAGACAGATCCTTACTGCGGCATTCGGTGAGGATTTGCGAATAACCACGGAAAATTGATAACGTATAATCGAGCAAAACAAGAAACGAGACGAGGAGTTCAACTCTATGGATATGAAACAGATGATGCGTCAAGCTCAGAAGATGCAGAAAGAGCTCAACAAGGCGCAGGAAGAAATCGCCACGATGAGCTTCGAGGCAACTGCAGGCGGTGGCATGGTCACGGCTGTTGCATCGGGCGACATGGCAATCACTTCGCTTACCATCGATCCGGATGCGGTCGATCCTGAAGATGTTGAAATGCTGCAAGACATGGTCGTGGCTGCGGTGAATGAAGCGTTGCGCGGTGTTTCTGAGCTCAGCAATCAGCGGATGAGTGCGGTCACGGGTGGCATGAACATTCCAGGACTCATGTAGCAACTCGTGTACGCTGCTTCTGCAATACAAAATCTACTCGATGAACTCGAGCGCCTTCCCGGCATC
>ERZ1673697.3524-NODE-3524-length-11326-cov-3.293674_pt1 | contig 11326 bp, 8 predicted proteins | sample MGYA00580227_ERZ1673697 | MGnify/ENA primary metagenome ERZ1673697 (study PRJEB41218, sample SAMN15661759) | gut metagenome | host: Homo sapiens | place: Canada: London | collected 2015-08-20/2019-03-30 | study: EMG produced TPA metagenomics assembly of...
TAAGCCAACTCATAGGTAAATTCATTATATTTCATTCCTTTCAATTTCCGAATAATATATTAAAACTGGTCTAAGAATCTCAAATCATTTTCAAAGAAAAGACTAAGGTCGTTAATATCATACTTACCCATTGCAATTCTTTCAAGACCGATACCGAAAGCAAAGCCCGAATATACTTCAGGGTCAATACCGCAGTTTGCAAGTACCTTAGGGTGTACCATACCGCAGCCCAAAACTTCAATCCAGCCCTCGCCTTTACATACGCTGCAGCCTTTACCACCGCAAGCGAAACACGAAACGTCAACTTCGGCTGACGGCTCTGTAAACGGGAAATGGTGAGGTCTGAAACGTACTTTTGTATTTTCGCCGTAAAGACGGTGGATAAACATTTCAAGAGTACCCTTTAAATCTGCCATTGTAACACCCTTGTCAACTACAAGTCCTTCGATTTGGTGGAATACAGGTGAGTGAGTTGCGTCAACCGCGTCACTTCTGTAAACTCTTCCGGGTGCTATAATTCTGATAGGCGGTTTCTTCTTTTCCATAACACGAACTTGGATAGGTGAAGTTTGTGTTCTCAAAACCGTATTTTCGTTTATATAGAATGTGTCCTGAGTATCACGCGCAGGGTGATTCGGTGGAATGTTAAGTGCCTCAAAGTTGTAGTAGTCAAGCTCAACTTCCGGACCTTCCGCGATTTCAAAACCCATTCCGATAAATGTGTCTTTAATGTTGTTCATTACTTTTGTAAGCGGATGAAGTTTACCTGTTTTTTGTGCCTTACCCGGCATTGTAACGTCGATTACTTCGCTCTTTAGCTTGATTTCTTCAAGCTTTTCTGAAATTTCCGCTTTCTTCGTATCTATATGGTTTTCGATTACACCGCGAATTTCGTTTGCAAGCGCACCGATTTGCGGTCTTTCTTCTTTGCTTAACTGTCCCATACCTTTTAGTACGGCAGTAAGTTCACCCTTTTTACCGAGAAACTTTATTCTTGCTTCTTCAAGAGCATCAATGTCAGTTGCTTTTTGAAGTACATCAAGGGCATTTTTTTTGATTTCTTCTAACTTTTCTCTCATTTCAAAATTCCTTTCAATATAAATTAAAAAACACTCCGTCCCATAAGGGACGAAGTGTGTAAATTCAAACTCCGCGGTACCACCCGACTTCCGATAAAATATCGGCACTCAATTATGTATAACGGCACTACCCGTCACAGACTACTTGCAAACCGCTTTCACCTATGCAGCTCCGGAATGAAATTTCAAATAAATCCTTACCGTATCGGCTCACAGCTCAATAACCGATACTCTCTTTAGGCGGTATATACCTTACTTTGTTCCATCATTACTTTTAATATTCAATAATAAAGTATTATATCACCTTTTTTTTATTTTGTCAATCAATAACACAAAATTATTTAAAAGGATTGATTTTTTTAACAAAAAATTATATAATTTATCCCGAAAGGGTTGATTTGAATTGAAAGAAGAAATTTTAGATATATTAAAAAATGCAGACGGATATATTTCAGGCGAACGCATAAGCGAAATGCTGAACGTTTCAAGAACGGCAATATGGAAACATATTAAATCATTGCGTGAAAGCGGTTACAAAATCGAATCGGTCACAAACAAAGGCTACCGCCTTATTTCCTCGCCTGACATCATAACCGAAAGTGGCATCAAAAGCGAACTTACCACCGATTTTATCGGTCACAGCTTATTTATATATGATGAAACCGACACGACAAACAATCGTGCAAAGGAAAGCAATACCTCGCCCGACGGCAGTGTATTTATCGCCGAAGTGCAAACGCACGGCAAAGGCAGTCGCGGACGCGGTTGGACTTCTCCAAGAGGGATAGGCATTTGGCATTCAATCCTTTTAAAGCCCGAAATCTCCCCGCTTGAAGTTTCGCAAATAACGCTCGTTGCAGGTCTTGCTGTCTGCAAGGCTATCGGTCTTAATTCAATGATTAAATGGCCTAACGACATTGTTATTAACGGTAAAAAAATCTGCGGTATTCTAACCGAAATGTCTGCTGAGATAAATATGGTCAACTACGTTGTATGCGGTATCGGTGTAAATGTAAACACAGAATCATTCGATGACGATATCGCCGACAAGGCTACTTCAATGTTTATCGAAAGCGGTCACAAATATGTGCGAAACGAATTAATCGCAAAATTGTTAAACGAATTTGAATATTATTATAAGAAGTTTCTCGACGGCGGACTCAGTGCAATTCTTGATGAATACAAAAAGTGTTGCGTCACGCTCGGCAGAGAAGTAAACGTCATTTTCAAAAATGAAACAGTTCGCGGAACTGCCGTTGACGTTGACGAAAACGGCTCACTCGCCGTACAAACCGAAAACGGTATTATTCACGTCACTTCCGGTGAAGTTTCAGTCAGAGGTATCTACGGTTACATCTAAAATCGGATATATTATGAATAAATTGTAAATTGTTAGCACTCACATCTGTTGAGTGCTAATTTTGTATTGACAAATCTTACTTTGAGTATTAATATATATTATGTAAATTAATTAAACTTCAAGGAGTGATTTATATGGCAAAAGGTAATATTTCAGTTGACAGTGAAAATCTTTTCCCTATTATAAAAAAATGGCTTTATTCCGATAAGGATATTTTCCTTAGAGAACTTGTTTCAAACGGTTGTGACGCGGTCACAAAATTAAAGAAACTTGCAAGTATCGGTGAAGCTCAAATTGACGAAAACGAAAAATTCAAAGTTACCGTATCAATATTTAAGGACGCTAAAAAGCTTGTCATCAGTGATAACGGTATCGGCATGACTGCCGAAGAAATCGATAAGTACATCAATCAAATCGCATTTTCGGGTGCAAGCGACTTCCTTTCAAAGTACAAAGAGGAGGACGACAAAGGTTCTCAAATTATCGGTCATTTCGGACTTGGTTTTTACAGTGCGTTTATGGTTGCAGACAGTGTTGAAATTGATTCGCTTTCATATCAAGACGGTGCAAAAGCCGCAAAATGGACTTGTGACGGAAGTATGGAATTTGACTTAACAGACGGTGACAGAACAGAAAGAGGTACTACAATAACTCTTAACATCGCCGAAGATTCGAAAGATTTTCTTGAAGAAAGCACAATCCGTCAAATTCTTCATAAGTATTGTGCATTCCTACCTATTGAAATATATGTTGAAGTTCCTGAGGACAAACACGAGGACCACTGCGACTGCGGTCACGATCATGATCATGAACACGAGGACGATACACCGTCAGAGCCAAAGCCTATCAACAACACAACACCGCTTTGGATGAAAAAGCCGTCGGAGTGTACAGACGAAGAATACAAGGAATTTTACAGAAACGTATTTATGGACTTCAACGAACCGCTTTTCTGGATTCACCTTAACGTAGACTATCCGTTCAACTTAAAAGGTATTTTGTACTTCCCTAAAATCAATCATGAATTTGCAGGTAAAGAGGGACAGATAAAGTTATACAACAATCAAGTATTTGTTGCCGACAACGTAAAGGAAGTTATTCCCGAATTTCTAATGCTTTTGAAGGGTGTTATCGACTGTCCTGACTTGCCGCTTAACGTATCAAGAAGTTTCTTGCAGAATGACGGTTATGTTAAGAAAATTTCTTCACATATCACAAAGAAAGTTGCGGACAAGCTTACAAGTATTTATAATAACGAACGTGAAAACTATGAAAAGTATTGGGATTATATCAATATATTCATTAAATACGGCTGTTTAAGAGATGAAAAATTCTATGAAAAAGTTAAGGACGTAATTATTTATAAGGATATTGACGGTAAATATTTGACGTTGGACGAGTACCTTGACGGTAAGGAAGAAAAAGACGTTTATTACGTTTCCGATCCGCAAACTCAATCACAGTACATCAATATGTTCAAAAATCAAGGACTTAATGCCGTTGTACTTCCGTCAATGATGGATACACATTTTATTTCACTTGTTGAAATGAAACAGACGGGTGTTAAATTCAAACGTATTGATTCCGCCATAAATGACATTTCGGACAACACAGAAAAAGACGATTCAACTAAAGAACAAGAAGAAAAGTTGATCGAAAAGTTCAAGAATGAAATCAAGGACGATACATTGAAAATCGAAGTGCAGTCACTTAAAGACGATTCAATCCCTGCCGTAATTTTGCTTGGTGAACAGTCAAGACGTATGCAGGAGATGTATAAGGCTTACGGTCAGCAAATGGCAGGTATGGCTGATATGTTCCACGATGAATTTACACTTGTACTAAATTCAAACAACTCACTTATCAAGAAAATAGATACATTAAATGACGAGGACGCAAATCTTGTTATTGAACATGTTTACGACTTAGCGAAAATAAGCCACAGTCCTTTGCCGGCAGAACAAATGACAAAGTTTATCGAACGCTCCAATAAATTGCTTGAAAAGCTGTTTTAATTAACAGTTTTTTCTTCCATCGTCAAAGAGGGACACTAAATTTCAGTTTAGTGTCCCTCTTTTAATATGTTTAATAATTCTTCTATTGTATCCACAGTATAATCCGGCACTTCAAATTCATTTTTAGGTGTGTTTAACTTGTGAATACCCTGTTTTACGCATACGGTTTTCATACCCAACTTTTTAGCCGGTGCAACGTCATTATCCACCCTGTCACCGACCATCACAGCATTTTCACCTTTACAGTCGGCTTTCTCAAGTGCTTTTTGAAAAAGTCTTATATCGGGTTTTGATACACCCTCCTCCGCAGAGGATATGACAAGGCTGATATACTTTGCCAAGCCGTACTTTTCAAGGCGTTTTTGTGTCCCCAACGGCTGATTGGCTATAACTCCGATTTTGTACTTACCATACAGTTGTGACAAAACATTTTCAGAATATTCATAAGGCATTTCAAGTTCACTGTGCCATTCTGCCCTATTCAATCCCGATATAATAACAGCGTCATCATACGGAATTAAATTTTTCAAAGCACAGTCGTCCATTAATTTATAAAACTCGCTTACGCTTATGTTGCTCCCTTTTACCGTATCGCTGACGCGTTTTTCCCATGCCTTGCTTTCGTCAACAAGCGTTGAACCGACATCGAAAAATATCCACTCTATCATTCTCTTATCTGACCGTCCCCGTAAATTATATATTTAATAGAAGTCAATGCCTCAAGTCCCATTGGACCTCTTGCGTGCATTTTTTGTGTACTTATGCCTATTTCAGCACCAAATCCGAACTCAAAACCGTCCGTAAATCTTGTTGACGCATTAACATAAACCGCCGCCGCATCAACCTCATTCAAGAACTTTTGCGAATGTTCGTAATTATTTGTAACAATCGCCTCAGAATGTTTTGTGTTGTACTTATTAATATGCTCAATCGCCTCATCAATTCCGTCAACGACTTTTACCGCCATAATATAATCATTATATTCAGTATAATAATCCTCGTCTGTCACGTCATTTACATCTGCAAATATTGCTTTTGAATTTTGGTCGGCTCTGATTTCAACATTCTTTTCTTTCAGTGCCTTGAACATAACAGGAATAAATTTATCCGCTATTTTTTTGTCTATAAGCAAAGTTTCGGCGGCATTGCACACAGACGGACGTTGTACTTTCGCATTAAGCACAATTTTAACTGCCATATCAATATCCGCGTCCGCGTCAACATAAACGTGACAGTTGCCTGCCGCCGTTTCAACAACGGGAACAGTCGCATTTTCAACAACCGAACGAATAAGTCCCTTACCGCCGCGTGGGATTAACAAATCCACATATCCGTTCATTTTCATAAGCTGAGTTGCTGTTTCACGCGAAGTATCTTCTATTATATTTAGTGTCCCCTCAGGTATTCCGACACCGTATGCCGCGTCCTGCATAATTTTCATAACAGTTTTGTTTGAATTAATTGCTTCACTTCCGCCTCTTAAAATGCAAGCGTTTGAAGTTTTAAGGCAAAGTACCGCCGCGTCAACCGTTACATTCGGTCTTGCCTCGTAAATTATTGCAATAACGCCCATAGGCACACGTTTTTGACCGATAGTCAATCCGTTTGGTCTTTTCCACATTTTTATTACTTCACCGATTGGATCGGCAAGTGCTTTGACCTGTCTTACTCCCTCCGCAATTCCGTCAATGCGCTCTTTCGTAAGAGTAAGTCTGTCAATCATAGCTTGACGTGTTCCGTTTTTCTTTGCGTTTTCTATATCAATGTTGTTTGCCGCAATAATTTCATCGGCACGTTCTACAAGTGCATTTGCAATAGCCTCAAGTGCATTGTCCTTTGTAACCGTACTTACTGAAACCATTTTATATCCTGCATCTTTTGCAAGAGTGCATTTTTCCAAAAGCTCGCTCATTATTCTTCCTCCTTATCGAAATTCTTCGACACAAACAATGTTCCGACAGGCTTTCCGTCAAGTATATCGTAAAGTGAATCAACATTGTTTCCGTTTGCGATTATCATATGAATACCGGCATTTGTCGCTCTTTCGGCAGCCTCAAGCTTTGTCACCATACCGCCCGTACCTCTGCTTGTTCCCGCACCGCCGGCAACATCTCTCACTTCGTCAATATTGTATACTGTAGGAAGTAATTTTGCGTTTTTATTCTTGTGTGGGTCATCATCGTACAAGCCGTCAATATCGGAGAAAAGTACAAGTAAATCCGCGTCAACAAGGTCGGCAACGACTGCCGATAAATTATCATTGTCGCCGATTTCGATTTCGTCATAACTTACCGTATCATTTTCGTTTACAACAGGAATTATCCCCATTTCAATAAGCGTTGTAACAGTATTTTGAATATTTCTCTTTCTGCGCGGAATTGCAATATCCTCACGCGTTAAAAGCACCTGTGCAACGGTGTTGTTGTAACCCGAAAACATTTTGTCGTAAAGATACATCAGTTCGCACTGTCCGACTGCCGCAATGGCTTGTTTGCCCTTTGTATCTTTCGGCTTTTCAGCCAAACCGAGTTTACCGAGTGCAATTCCCTGCGCACCAGATGAAACAAGAATTATCTCCTTGCCTTGATTTCTTAAATCAGAAAGCACCATAGACAGTCTGTCTATAAGTTTTAAATTCATTGTTCCGTGTTCATATGTAAGCGTAGACGTTCCGACTTTGACAACAATCCTATGCGCCATAGACACGTCCTTTAATATATCGTTCATTGCCATCCTCCTATAAAGCATATAGTTATTTCTATTATATCGCTTTATGGGTAGTTTGTAAAGTCATTTTTATCTTACCTTATTCTTCAAAATTTTACTTGCATTTTTTTACTCTCTATGATACTATATAAATATATTTTTACAAAATTTTCATTGTATCATATAACAATAATGTGAATTTTATTATATATTATACAACATTGTGGGAGGTAATGATGAAAAAACAAATAATTGCGGCAACTGCGCTGATGTTAGCGATTTCTTCAACCGCATATGCGTCCGACAACATAAACATATTCGTAAACGGAAATGCCTTAAACACAGGTGCTTTCATTATGAATGATTCGACGTATATACCGCTTAGAGCGGTCAGTGAGGCTCTCGGTTCAAACGTAAACTGGGATGGAAATACAAGAAGTGTTTACATTGATTCCGATGAAGATACCGTCACTGCTCAAGTGATTGAAAACGCAAGTTCAAGTGTCGTTGCAATAGTAGGAAATTACAAACCCGAATATATGACAGGGACTGTTTCAAATTACAATGAACTTACCGCTCACGGTACAGGTGTAGTTATCAAATCAGGCGGTATTATCCTTACAAACGCACACGTTGTAAGCGATATTGACAACATAACAGTCGTTTTCTCCGACGGAGAAAGCTATGCCGGACAAGTTCAGGCAATCGACAAAGATTCCGACTTGGCTATGGTAAAGGTTGGCCGTCTTGGTTTAAAGCCAATATCGTTCGCACAATCGGACAGTATCTTCGCAGGGCAGTCCGTTGTTGCAATCGGTACTCCCCTTTCGCTTTCAATGCGAAACAGTGCATCAAAAGGTATCGTAAGCGGACTTAACGTCAGCACTCCGAGCGCATATTATCCGTTAATTCAAACTGACGCCGCTATCAATGCAGGTAATTCCGGCGGACCGCTTCTTAATATGAAAGGTCAGCTTATAGGTATTAATTCTTCAAAATATGCAGGTGTCGGAATTGAGGGAATTAACTTTTCAATCCCGCTTGACACGATTAATTATGTACTTAATCAATTTGAGCAAAACGGAAAAGTCATAAGACCGGATTTAGGCGTTACACTTGAAAATTCATGGGAGGCGCGAATCGGTCTGCCGACAAAGAAAGGCGTCACCGTAAAAACATCTTCGTCAAGTTCACTTTCAAACGGTGATGTTATAAACTCTATCAACGGCGTTGAAGTACACAGTATTGTGGACTTTAATAAAGCATTGCGTGATACATATTCTTCGGGAAGTATCAACGTAATTTATACAAGGAACGGTGAACAAATTTCAACGGACATCGTTCCTAATCTAAAATAATAAAATTGGGGGTATTAAAATGAACAAAAAACTAATCGCTGCAATTCTTGCCGCAACAACAGCTCTTTCAGCAGCACCTTTTGCGCTTGCTGAAAATGACGAAAACACAAATGACAAAGTAGAAATCGCATTCAACGTGGGTGACAGTATTCTGAAAATAAACGGCATTGAAACAGAAGTTGAAACACCGTATGTAACAGAAAACAACACTACATTGGTACCGTTAAGAGTAATAACAGAGGCTTTTGGTGCAAAAGTTGACTGGGACGGCGATACTCAAAAAATAACTCTTACATACCCTGCCGTAAATATTGAACTTCAAATCGGCAATATCGTTGCAACTGTAAACGACCATACAGAAACACTTCTTGAATCACCTGCACTTTCCGAAAACGGCGTTACAATGGTTCCGCTAAGATTTATTTCCGAAACATTCGGTGCAACAGTAGGTTATGACAACGACACTCAAGCAATACTTGTAACAAAAGAAAATATGGATAATTCTTCTACCGTTACAGGTATCACCGATATGACAAAAACAGGTGACAGCTATTATTTATGGAGCATTGACACTCCTACTCAAATGAAAATGGCTGACAGAACTCTTGACGCAATGACAACAAAATTTGTCGCAGATGACGAAAGTTCAATGTACATAGACGTTTATCCTATAACAGAAGATACTGTTGATTTTGACGAAGAATATTCAAAGAGAAAAGACTCTTTTTCTTCATATACACTTATCAATGCAGAAAAATTACCTGAATCAAACGGAACACAGCATATGCACTTTCAGGCAAAAAATAAAGAGCAAATCATTGATTTTCACGAATACTATACAAAGGATTACAGATATTTAATCACTTCATTGATAAAAATCAATGATGATACATCAACAAAAGATATGATACTTTCTTTAGTGGATTCATTTAAGATTGGCAAAATAGATAATGAAACTTATGATCTTTCTACGGTAAAAACAGAGGGTACAAGACAATACCGTGAAATCACAGACGATACATATAAAGTAAGTTTCTATGTACCGGCTAATTATCAAATGGAAGATGATAATACTGAAAACGAATTTACATTCTATGAGCCTAAAAACGAATCAACATCACACATCTCATTGGGTATTTATTCAAAAACAGGTGACACGACTGCTTATTCGCTTGCCACACATGACCATGCCATAAGAGAAAAATATGCAAGTACAAAATATTCCACTCTTACCCCGGTATCAGAAACAGGTACTAATTCATACAAGTACACTCAAACTATTTCGGGTTCAACCGATTCCGATTTATACACAGTCGATACTTTTTTTGAAAAAGGCGATTATGTGTACAATTTTGCCGTAACGACTAATTTAGATTACGATGAAATGGAACTTAACACAATTCTAAACAGTATAAAGGCAGAAGAACTTGATTCTTCAAAAATCGGTAAATTGATGAGAAACGACCCTGAGGATACCTTAAACACAGCAAAAGTCGGAGATTATCAATTTTCAATTCCTGCGTCATGGAAACTTTTCTCAAAAGCATCTCAAGGATCTTCATATACGAACGTTTCATATGTAAACACATATACAACTTCGGGAATTATTTATGCCAGCATGACCGGTTCTGATTTCAAGCAAACTAACCTTTCTACAGTTGCAAACTCATACTCAAAGAGTATAACTCAAGACGATGAACACGAAATGTTCAAAAAAGTTGAGTACACTTCAATAAACGGTAAACGTTATGCTTATTTCACATATACAACAACAAGCAAAGCTGACAATAAATCATATGGAACCGTATATATGACTTGTGACAACGGAACGGCTCATATATTTACACTTATACAAAACGAAGTGTTCTACGGATCGGCTGAAATTGACGATTTTATCGACATCGTTAACTCATTTCAAAGCAAATAAAATTTAAAATTCTGTATTAAAAGTTCGGATTTTTTATCCGAACTTTTATTTATATATTTTTTCTAAATAAATATATATAAGTTGTAAATTTTTTTTTGGTTTGTTGACTTTTCACAAAAAATATGTTATATTTAATTACAATTAATAGTGGTGCAGTATCCTAGTCAGTACGGCTCTTCGGAAAGCGGGCCTAAAAATCCGCCAAATGGCACATCGATGAAGTTTCTGGTGTTTTGCTTTGAACGCCCAGTTCGGGGCTGATGCTGGGAGTTAAGGTTTAGGGGCGGTTTCCAACGGCATGGTAACCTTACCCCCTTTTCCGTGGAGGCCTATGACTGTGGCGGCCCATACCTCCTAAGGGAGCAAGTCGTTACGGCATAGGGGAAAACCTGTTTTGCGGTTAGTAATTCACGCCCTCACAAGGGACGTGGTATGAATGCTGTGGGCAGCGTAGCCAGCCTTGAGTGGATATGGCGGATAGACGCCCAAAACTTTTTCGCCGCTCGGCCAGTGGCAAAAAGGCAATGCGTCTTGAAACCATATTTGCAAAAGAGGATACGGAAAGCTCAGGCTGTTTGGGAAAACTTCTAGGCTGTCGTAATTGGATGAACAGGGGATTGCAGTGCGGACTCAGTGGCAATCCGGTAACTACAAAACAGTATAAGTCTTTAATGGGAAACCGCTTTTTCGGCGACGATTAAGCAGATTTATGGGAAAGCCAACCGGACCTATGCCGCAAACTTTACTCTGTTCATTACCCTATTTAAAATTAATCGAGCCTGTCGACAAGATGTCGCCAGCTCCAAAAATTACATCTTACGATGTGATTTTTGAGTATTTTTAGAGAAAAAATCATAAAGTTCCTCCAAAGTCGAAACTTT
>ERZ1673697.3538-NODE-3538-length-11288-cov-4.350841_pt1 | contig 11288 bp, 12 predicted proteins | sample MGYA00580227_ERZ1673697 | MGnify/ENA primary metagenome ERZ1673697 (study PRJEB41218, sample SAMN15661759) | gut metagenome | host: Homo sapiens | place: Canada: London | collected 2015-08-20/2019-03-30 | study: EMG produced TPA metagenomics assembly of...
CATCTATGTCCATTGGTTTACCAGCCGCATGGGACATTCCCATACAGCCCATGCCAATAGCAGAAACCTCAAGTGTCCCTAATTTTCTTTTTTTCACTTTATTTTCCTCCTTCTTTCATTTGATAGAGCATGTAATCTAACCGATCTAACTGTTGTTGTTTTTCGTGAATTTCATCCAGCAATTCTGCCCTGCCTTTTCGTATGATCCTGATCTGCTCTTCCTTGGTATTTCCATTTTTTTCCAACTGCTTTGCTATTTTCTCCAGCTCCATTTCCAGCCTCCTTATACCTATAGAAAACGAATTCTGCAGCTTTCCGTTATCTAAAAAATATAGGTGTAGAGGAAAAGTGCAATGCACTTTTTTTCTACACCTACATTATAAACAGGACAATAGGTTATATCAAATACTTAGTTTATGTGCCAATGTTATGCTCAAAAGGCATTGGATATATTTTGTAAACAGGAAAATACCTCTATGAACCTATCATTCCTCCAACATAACACACCTAAATTGATATGAGGCAAAAACAGATTCAAACTGTTCCCGTTCATATTCTACAATACCTAAAATAGGATCAACAACTATTACCGTATCAGAACTATAACCAATTAATACAATCCTGTGATCATTTCTGCTTCAGTCAACATATGTACCATTATGTAGAATAATAAGCATCTTCATCCGAATATCCTTCCAGATACCCATAATAAATAATCGGATCCCCATTCATTCCTTTACCTCCTGTCAATTCATGTCTGCTGTAAAAACCATAAATTTTATTCTCCATATAAACGGTAAGTACAATAGGTTCTGATTTTACCAATTCATTATCTTCTATATACTGAACCGTGCTTATATCATCTATTTTTTCAATACTCCCCTGTATCTCCATTACCGTTTCACTTCCAGAATTTCCATCTTGAAGCACATCCAGCACTCCCTCTGCCATATATGCCTCATTTCCATAAGTATAAATTATCATTTGAATTTGCCGGGATGAATTTACTATCTCCGATGCTTCTGCTTCTTTTACGATTACAATACCGCAGCCTTCCATAATCTCTTTCCCAGCCATGATTCCACCTGCTATCATAATTCCAGCAAGCACCCTCCTCAGTCTTTTTTCCATTCTTTTCAATGCTTTCATTGTCACTACCTCATTACTGCACAAGAAATCCCAGCGCTACTAATTGATGTATTAATCTCCACATTTCTTCTTCGTTCAAAGAAGCAATTGCCTCATATCCCGGTGTTCCCCGAAATGCAATACATTTTCGCGTTTTTGAGACCCAAAAAACATATTTTTCTCTTTGTTTTTTCTCATTCATTTTCTTTCCAAATTTAGATACCACCACACACTCTCTCCGAATCATGTTGCAGAACATTTTCAGCAGCTTTATCCTGAGCCCCCTTTGTATTCCTATTCTTTTCTGACTGCTTTGCCAATAAAAATACAGGTGTAGGGAAAGTGTGCTGCACTTTTCCTACACCTACATTATAAACAAGGCAACATGTTATATCAAATACTTAGTTTTTACATCTAGGTTATGCTTAAAAAGCATTTTATATGTTCTATAAACTTTGTTTCCGCCAGACTAAACGGCTGCTGCTTTTTCCAGGCCAGTACACTGTTTGCAGCAAGTTCCGGGAACAACGGCCGATACGCAATTTTCTCTTTATCCCAAAATGGTACGGATCCCTCGATGACAAGGGAATAGGCCAGACCTCTCTGAACCATAAGGGCACTGTTCGTAGCCAGGTTACTGGTAAAGAGAACCTGCTGTTCCTGAAAGGAATCCCCAAGCCAGTTGGATAATTCATTTTGTACATTTGTCCTTCTTGGAAGGATGAGCGGCATATTCTCCAGATCTTTTGCATTAACAGCTTCTTTTTTTGCAAGCGGATCATCCGGGCGCATTAAGACTACCCACCGTTCTTTTCCCTTTAGGCGGATAAATTCAAACTTCTCTATATCAATGGGCTCCAGCAATACACCGATATCAATCAGACCTTTTTCCATCTGCTCTTTTACCAGATCAGCGTTTCCTGTGAAAATATCGAATGTAACAAGCGGATATTTCTCACGGAATTTTTCAATAATTTCCGGCAGCACCTGCATAGCCGCCAATTCTCCGCCGCCAATCACAATCCTGCCCTCCACAAGCTCGTCCTGCTCGATCAACTCCCGCTGCGTCCGGTCGACCAGAGACAAAATTTCCTCTGCCCGCCGCCGCAGCAAGATTCCCTCGTTTGTTAAGGTAATCTTTTTTGCACCTCTGTGAAAAAGCTTAACGCCAACTTCGTCTTCCAGCTGTGATAGCTGGCGGCTAAGCGTCGGCTGTGTAATATGTAAGACCTCTGCTGCCCGATTGATCCCTTCTTCCCGGACAACCGTGAGGAAATAACGAAGAACTCGGATTTCCATAGCATTACCTCCCGAAAAAGCGTTTTTCCTATTATACAAACAATATGCCTCAAAAGCAATATTTTGATTTCAGTTTCATTTAAAGCATATCAAAACAAATCTGCCATTCCGAGGACAACAATCACTCCCTTAATCAGCCGCTTCCAGTACTGCTGAAAAATTTTCGTCATATGTAGTAATCAAGTCCATGCCAGAATCAATGTGTCCCAGAAGAACCAGCCCGTCTGAATATCGGAAGTCCTGATAAAAAATCGAAAGATTCCCCCACGGAGCATAAAGACATAAATCGCCAACATTTGGATCATAGCCATCCGGTTCCCCGGTTGTCGGCAATGTTTGGGAAAGATAGCTGATTTTTTCCACTCCATTATAATCTTCAAAGCTTAGTTCAAGAGGAAGCATATCGTATAATGTATCCGCTGCAGGCGTGTCATAAAGTGTGGCGAAAACTTCCTGTCCGTCAATCGTCATTTTCACTTTTCGCTCACTGTTTTCCACTTCCGCAGTTTCCCCCGTCTTCTCCTGGAATCCGAGATTCGCTAACCATTCATTAATTTCAGATTGTGCCTGGTCTATATCTTCCCTATAAACGCCCAGTGGTTCCAATACCTCCGCAGAATCCGGTAATGCTGCCGTAATATCTCTTACGCCGCCTGCGATGCCTCCGGTTCCGTGAGCGCAAAACGGAACGATTGTCTTTCCAGAAAAATCATATTCCTCGATAAAGGAAAATACCGCCATAGGAGCCGTGTACCACCAATTTGGAAATCCGAGGAAAACTATATCGTAATCGCCTATATTATCAAGATGCTCCGCCAGTTCTGGACGGGCGTTCTCGGTCTTTTCATCAGCAGCCCTGTCCAGACACGCATCATAATCACTTGGATAAGGTTCTGCCGCAACAATAGAAAATAAATCTCCGCCAACGCGCTGCTGTATCCACTCCGCCATCTGTGCTGTGTTCCCTGGAGGAAGCACACTAGCGGAAGAAGTTGCGTCTACCGCTTCCTCATCCTCCACCACCGTATTATCCGCCCATGTGAAATAAGCAATCAGAATATTCTCCTGCTCTATTCCGCTCTGTCTTTCTCCCTCCTCTGCCGTTACTGAAAGAGCATTTTCTTCTCCGCCAACGCCGGAAAGCTCCGTTTCTTTTTCCGCTCCTTCTGTCTGAGCGCCGCAGGCTGCAAGAGAGAGCAAAATACCTGCCATACAAACCAATGTAACTAATCTTTTCACGTCTGTCACCTCTTTGAATTCATCTATGCCATATACTTACTTCTTTTCATCTAGCATCATCACTCCCTCTGCGGGATTGTGGGCAATCGCCCCTACAATGCGGTGGGGAAAATAAGGTTCCTCAAGATAAGCAATATCCTCTGTAGTCAGTTTCACTGCAAAAGCATCTGCGGCGTCATCAAAATGACCTGCTTTCGTTGCGCCGATAATCGGAGAAGCCACACCCTTTGCCCAGTGCCATGCAAGGGCAATCTGCTGCATCTTTACCCCGTAACGTTCAGCAAGCTCCTGCACACGCCTGACAATCTTCATATCCTGTTCCTCTGTACAATCATATTTCCCCATGGCAACCCGGTCTGTCCTGCTTCTTAGCGTATCTGTATTCCAGTTTGGCCGGGTCAGATGCCCTGCTGCCAGCGGACTGTAAGGCATCAGTGATACTCCCATCTGCCTGCATACCGGAATCAGTTCCTTCTCGTCCTCACGATAAAGCAGATTATAATGATTTTCCATTGCCTGGAACTGCGCCCAACCATGATTGCGGGCAACAAGCTGCATATTATAAAACTGGTAACCGTACATGGCCGATGCTCCTAATGCCCGCACCTTACCGCAAAGAATCAGGTCGTCCAGTGCTTCCATCGTTTCTTCTACAGGCGTGTCATAATCAAATCGGTGTATGATGTATAAATCCAGATAATCCGTCCCCAGGCGTTTCAAAGAGCCGTCAATCTCTCTATGAATTGCCTCGGCTGACAGCCTGCCAGGATTAAAGTAAACCTTTGAAGCGATTACCACTTTATCACGGGCAATATTCTTTTTCAGTGCCCGTCCAAGATATTCCTCACTGGTTCCGTCAGAATAGCCGTTCGCCGTATCAAAAAAATTGATTCCCAGGGAAAGCGCGTGTTTTACAACCTCTTCTGTTCCGGCTTCATCCAACGTCCAATCGTGCATCGTTCCAGCCTTGCCGAAGCTCATACAGCCAACGCATAATTTTGATATCTTAATATCTGTCTTTCCCAAAGTTGTGTATTCCATTCCGTTACTCCTTTCGCACGATGATATCAATTTCTATATCTGCCGTACCACAAACAAAAGCACAAGATGCAGCGGATAAAGCCAGTAATATCCCCACTTTATCATTCTGCTTTTTCTTCCCACTTCCCCGTTATACATGAGAAGAAACGGAATTGCCAGAAAAACTCCCAATCGGCAGATCAGCGGTGTATCCACATGGTAAATAGCCAGCTGCAACAGATAACCACACGCTATCACAGTAAATGAGAGTATTTGCATCCGGGTATTTTTGTGAAAAATCCCAAAGCCCAGAATCCAGAAAACCGCAATATAATTCCAGTCAGCAGAATACGCCAGCAAACAGCAAACGGCAATAATAAGATATTTTATGCCTTTCTGAAGACTTTCTTTCTGATATGCAGAAAGCGCAACCAGTCCCAAAAACAGGGAAACCATAACATCTGTTGATTCCCATACGGCAAAAATATTATGTCCAAAATAAAGGTTATAAGGAATATGGGATATGACGGCAAACAATAACAACCTTCTTATATACCGTTTTAAATCCGATGTATAATGGTAACCTTCAGCGATAAAAAAGCACATAATTGGCGCCGCTATCCTTCCAGCCATACGGATATACCAGAACCCCGCCGAATTTGCTGGCAAAAATACGGTTGCCCAGTGATCCAATACCATAGCGCACACTGCAATTAATTTTAATGTATTTGCATTCAGGGACAACCTATACTGCATCGTTTCCATTTTTGTAAGTTCTGCCATTTCATACATTGTGTTCATTTCTCACTCTGTCTCCAACCGCAAAAATCCCAGTAATTCGTTTTTAGTCGTATTACCGCTTCGTCTCCATAATGATTTTATCTTGTTTTATAGCGAATAAAAATTGCACCGGAGTCATAGGTTTTTGCTTCAATCAGTTTTAAGGGTGTCAGTTTACCCTGTCCCTTGTCCTCTCTTTGAAAAACAGTGGGGAACAATGCTCTGCCGTCAATTCCGGCTCCAATCAGAACAATTACCTCATCCAGCAGTCCTGCGTCAAGAAACGCCGTATTGATTGCGGGGCCTCCTACAATACCCAGCTTTTTAATTCCAAAGGTTTCCTTCAGAACTTCGCAGGCCCCAGCCAGATTAATCTCGGTATTCCCTATCACGATATATGAAATATTCAGCTCATCCAGATAGGCTAAATATTCCTTGCTGACCTGTTTGGAAGTAATAAGAATATGCGGCTTCTCATATTGGCTGTCATGTTTCCAAAGCAGGGTACCCTTTGTATCCACTATAATTGTGTAGCCATTGCTGCTATCCGTTTTTTTAGAAACAGTTTCTTTTCCAAAAGATATATTGCTTTCAGGCTTAAACTCTCCAGGTTCCGCCAGTTCTAATCTGGCGGTTGTCTTCCCACTGATTGCTGACTGCAGCCCCAGTTCATCCAGCAGAGGATAGTAATCCTCCACACCGGCAAGTCTTCCTACCATTTCACAGTCAATTCTTCCATCAACAGATGTCATCATGTAGCATACGATATATGGTTTACTCATCGAAATCTTTCCTTTCTTTTTCATATTTCTTCATTAATACATTTACTTAGAAAAGGTCCACCCGACCTTTTCACGCATGCTTGGCAACTAGGACAGCGATCTTCCCATTTCATACGCCAGTTGGGGAAATCCAGATCGCCGGGTCATACTAACTGTTCCGCATCCTCTGCCAAGTACCATACCTATATCTTTAAAATTCAAATATCGGACAAGGGTTTTGTAATGGGCTTCCAATGCCTCAAATGTCCAGTTATCATCATTCCATGCAGCGGAGAGCAATGCCGATTTCATTCTTTTATGCTGAATACTGCTATTGAACGCGCAAAAACGATCAATAAGGATTTTCAGCTGCGCGGACATGCCATAATAATAAAGCGGTGTAACAAATACAATCATATCCGCTTCCAAAATTACCTTCCGGATTCGGTTTACACCGTCTTTTTGTACACAGGGTCCTTCGTACCCGCAATGGATGCACCCGGTACAGGGGCTAATATCTTCATGGGCTGCGTCAACTACCTGAACACTATGCCCAGTTTCTTTCGCACCCCGGATAAATTCTCCGGCTAACAAATTTGATGAACCATTTTTATTTGGGCTTCCTTCTAATATTACAATTTTCATCTCTTCATCTCCCACCGATGGATTACATACTCACGCTATACTTTGATGCAATTACAGTATAAAATAGAAAAGCACACTTAACAAATACTTGCTTTTCATCTCTCTTTATGCCTTAAAAGCATATCTTCATCTCAAATGAAACAGTATTACGTGGTTACTTTTTCATATATTAAATAAACTGCACCTTGACTCCATCTAAGGAACAACGTGCAGTTTCTATAACGTATTTCTTCACTTGAACATGATTTCCTAATATTTCTCACACATTCTTTTTTAGTATGCCACCACGCCATATCCCATAATACAGGAATAGTTAACATCATAGTTCCTCTGCCTTACCGCATCGCCGGAGTTGCCTTCCACCGTATAGACTCTGCCGTCCTCACACTTCTCTACGATACCTACATGATCAGACGTTCCATCTCCATTCCAGTCAAAGAAAATCAGTGTTCCTGCACTTGGCGTGTATCCACGTTCCTGCCACTTTCCTTTACTTTGGAACCAGGCAATCCCATCATCACAGAGTGAAAACTTTGGCATACTTCCGTTTTCTATAAGCCCGCACTGGTCACCGCACCAGCTTACAAAGCAGGCACACCATAGTTCATGACTTTCAAATCCGTACCACGACCAGAACTTCTGCCCGCCTGCATTGCCAAGCTGCGAGAGCGCCACCGACACGATCTGCTCATTACCGAACAGCGCCGCAAAGAGATTCCCTCCGGAATAATAGCGTAGCACGTGGGGAACATACTCCGGGTCCCCGTAACCCGACCAGCCATGGGAAGCCGCCTGCTGCTGTGAAAACAGCAGGGCATTGGCTTCACTGTAACCGCCATAGTTGGTGAGCGCCCAGGATATGTATCCGTTCCCATAGTTATAGCCCTGCAGCGACAGCTTCAGCCTGTCCAGATCCTGTAGGCTGGTACATCCTGCCTCCCGGACACAATCCGCATAGTACCGGATGCCCACCTGGATGGAATACTCCGGGTCCTGTATGGCTCCCGGACTGTTGGGATACTGGGTATTATAAGGGCATTCCGAACACTGCATCGGGTCCGTCCCCTGGCCGCCGGACTCCTGCATCATGATCGCCTGGATCACCGGCACATATTCCGGGATGCCATACTCAGCGGCATATCTCTGGATGGTTGCCGTATATGCCAGCACCTGCTCACTCAAAGACGCACTGCTCTGGGAGGAACTGTAGGAAAATATGCCGCCGATTACACCTACGATCAGGATCAGCACCACAAACATCGCCCCGGCTCCGGCCGCCAATGCAACCAGCGCGTTCCGGACAGTTTTTACCGTCGCCTCCACCGCACGTTTGAACCGAACCACCGCTGTTGCCGTTCTCTGCGCTCTTACGGCAGAGCTTTGCATCGCTTTCACAGCTGCCTGTTTTGCTGCCTTTGCCGCCTGTGCCTGTTTAACCGCAGATGCAGATACTTTATAAGAAGATCGGCCGGGCAGGGAGGAGGACTTGATTACGCGCGGGGCCTGTTTGACGGACAGCTTCCGTTTCGCTCCTGCCGGGGCAGCTTTCGCAGCGGCCTTCTCCCGCACTATTTTTGCGGAAGCTGCCTGTCCCTGCGTTTCCCTCGTCCGGATGGCAGGGAGCCCCTCCTGGCCGTCCTGTGCCGTCCCTGCTGTCTTTTTCCGGTCCCTGACTCTTTCCAGCTGCTTTTTCGCAGCTTCGCTCCTGGCTTTTTTCCTGCCAGCCTCTGCCGGATCTTTGGCAGATGCTGCCTGCGGTGCAAGCTGGTTTGCCTGCGTCCCGCTCCCGGATTCGCCTGTGCCATTTTCTGCTGTGCGCTTTTGCCCACGCAGTTTCTCATAGGTCTTTTTGGCAGCCTTACGGCCTGCCGCATAGGAAGCCTTTGCGCCTGCCCGGCCGGTATCCTCTGCGATCCGCTTAGCAGCGCCTTCCGTCTTGTCGCTGGCGTAGCCGACAGGGGATTCCTGATGCTCCGCCCCTTCCGATAACCTGGAACCTTCCAGAGATTTCTCCTTTGCCTCCAGCATGGTCTTTTTCGCCAGTTCCTTTGGCATACGGAACGCTTTTTCCAAGACCTTCGGGCTGCGGTTATGCTCTTTCGTTTTAATGTCCTTCATCTCTCACCTCCCATCGTCTGCATACCCGTTGTCGCTACCGCTCCGGGGCGCCCTTGTACTTCGCTGTTTTCTTAAGCTGTGGCAGATACCCTTCCATTTCCTTGACGGCCTGCTGTACCAGCGGATGGTTCGCATAGGCCGGGATCAGGTCAATGGAATCCCGGTCGATCTCACTTCCCACCACCAGGGGCCAGTGCATACCGGAATAATCCGGGAGCGCCGGGTCATGCAGCTCAAACCCGATCCCCGGTATGTTGCAGGCATTCCGTTTGCGGATCTTCTTATAAATCTCCACCGCCTGGGGAAGCGTTAAATCCTCATAATACTCCGCAAAGTTTTCAAACTCCATGCACCCGGCCACATAGAACCGGATGCTGGCTGTATCTCTTTCTTCCATACTTCTCCTTTCCGGCATTCCTGCCTGTCATCCCTACTGGATGAATCCTTGGGCCTCTCCCGGCTTGGTTGTCATCAACCGGTAGAGAGCCGTATTCTTCGGAAAGCTGTTCTCAAACGGCACGATGTTGCCGGAGCAGCGAATCAGGCCATGGCCCGCGCCTACGTTGGTAATGTAGGACAGCTGGTTCTCTGAAATATTCAAAAGGCTTGCCAGCTCATCCCGGTCGGTGGTCGCCTGGTTTAAGAGGATCAGGAACTCACTGTTTGCCAGCATGAGCCTTGCCGTATCGGATTTCAAAAGTTCCTCCACGTTCTGCGTCAGGCCGGTCACGAAACCGGAATACTTCCGGATTCTCTTGTACAGGCGGTAGAAAAAGTCGGCGCTGTATTCATACCGGAACAGCAGATAAAACTCATCCGCAAAGATCCAGGTGGTCTTTCCCATCTTCCAGTTCTGGATCACCCGGTTAAAGATGGAATCCAGCGTGACCAGCATACCAAGGGGCATCAGCTGTTCCCCAAGCTCCCGGATGTCATAGGCGATGATCCTGCTTTTCGTATTGACATTGGTCGGCTGCGCAAAGGTGTTGAGACTGCCGTTTATAAACAGCTCCGAGGACAGGGCAAGCCCCCTGGCTTCTTCCTCCGGCTGAAGCATCAGCTGGCGGTACAGGTCTTTCAGTGTCGGCACCTGCCCCCGATAGCCGCTTCGGATATAATCCCGGTACACATCCGCCGTACAGCGGTCAAGGATGGATTTTTCCTTGGCGGACAGGTTGCCCGCGCCCACCAACTGTTCAAACAGAGACAGGATGAACTCGGATTTCTCGATCAGCGGATTCCGGTCGTTGCCATAGGCCGAATCCATATCCATGGCATTTAAGTGGGTATCCGAGGTGGCGGAAATCTTAATCACTTCGCCGTTTAACGCTTCCACGAGGGAACCGAATTCGGATTCCGGATCTAAGATCAGGATGTCATCTTCCGTAGACAGTGCCAGATCCACGATTTCTTCCTTTGCGGAGAAACTCTTGCCGGAGCCACTCACGCCGAGCCGGAAAGAGTTGCCGTTTAGCAGTTTCCTCCGGTCTGCCACCAGCATATTTTTGCTCACTGCGTTCTGCCCGTAATAGATGCCTCCCGGCTGCATGATCTCCTGGGTATGGAACGGGATCAGCACCGCTGTAGACTCGGTGGTCAGGGTGCGCAGGGCGTTGATCTTCCGAAGCCCATAGGGAAGCACGGTATTCAGCCCGTCTACTTGCTGCCATTTTAATGTGGAGAGCTGGCACAGGTGCTTTCTTGCCACGGACAGCAGTGTCTCCGTATCGGAGTCCAGCTGCTTTTTGCTCTCCGCCATGTGTACCATGGTCAGGATGCCGAACATCATCCGCTGGTCCCTGGTGGTCAGGTCCTCCAGCATTTCCTTGGTCTCTTTCCTCTGCAGCTCCATATCGTAGGGAACCACGGCGGAGAAGTTATTGTTGGCATTCTGCCGTCTCTGCCAGTTGGTTACGTTGGTCTCAACCCCTAACAGCTTGTTCTGGATCTCCCGCACGGCTTCATCGGTTGGAACCGGCAGGATGTCAATGGACAGCATCAGGTCCCGGCTCAAATCACACAGCTCCGAGATCATATCGTCCTTGACATAGCTGGCATAATCCTGCATCCGCCTCTTTGCTCTGGCCGTTTGCCCGCAGCAGACGGCTGGCGTGTCCCATGATGGCAAAAATATTCCCATCATGGCCGAGCAGCTTCAGCTTTGGACGGGAAACTGTTTGGTCTGGTGTCTCCACATTCTTCACGGCTTCCTGCACTGGTGCTTCTTTGAACTTAAACTGCCTGTCACTCTGCCAGAAATGGACATTTAAGGTTCCGCCATCCACTTCGATGTCCCTC
>ERZ1673697.3542-NODE-3542-length-11269-cov-4.078563_pt1 | contig 11269 bp, 10 predicted proteins | sample MGYA00580227_ERZ1673697 | MGnify/ENA primary metagenome ERZ1673697 (study PRJEB41218, sample SAMN15661759) | gut metagenome | host: Homo sapiens | place: Canada: London | collected 2015-08-20/2019-03-30 | study: EMG produced TPA metagenomics assembly of...
AACATGTGGAGCTGACTGTTACTAATAGGTCGAGGGCTTAATCTGGTTAATAACGAAGAAAAACAAATCGGATTTGTATGAAGTTTTGAAGGTACATTAAAATAAGACGTAATTCCTATTGCGTCCTTTTTCTATATTTGATATAATATTTGAATATAGGGGATTGGTCAAATGGTATGACAGAAGTCTCCAAAACTTTTAGCGGGAGTTCGATTCTCTCATCCCCTGTTATTAAACCTTGAAGCAAGATAGTTGTTTCAAGGTTTTTTTTGTTTAAAAATGAAAATAGATGTATTATAATGGGCATAAAGTATTTATTTTAAATGATATTAATTTTGTATTTCAAAATGGATTACAAATGTAAGGAGGATTTTGAAATGAAGGAAAAACTTAAGATTAATGTGACGAAGCCACAATATGTGCAGGTATCTGATATTACATATGCGCAGGTGGATTCGTGGTATGATCACTGTCGCAGGGATTTAAAACTCGATTTAATATATCCGGAAGATATGTCTGACAAGCGTTATCCTTGTATAGTATGGATATGCGGTGGTGGATGGATGAGGATTGATAAGTCAGCACATCTATCATATCTTAGTACGCTTGCTCATCAGGGTTTTGTTGTTTGCAGTGTGGAATACCGCACATCAAATGAGGGTTGCTATCCTATGCAGATAGAGGATGTGAAGGCTGCAATCAGGTATTTGAAGGCACATGCAGATAGATACAGAATTGACAAGGAACATTTTGGTGCGATGGGAGAATCAGCCGGAGGATTTTTGACATGTATGGCGGCATTGGATCATGATAAAGCTCGTGATGTTGGAGAATATCTTGAAGAGTCAAGCAGTATTCAGGCAGCATGTCCATGGTATCCACCTACTAACCTTAGCACATTTAAGTATAAAGATGCCGAAGAATGCGCAGCATCTATGGAGTCACTTTTACTCGGATATAATATTATGAGAAATATCAAGGAATCATACAACAGTTCTCCGGTGTCTAAGGTGACAAAAGATGCTCCTCCATTTTTGATTATTCACGGTATAAATGATCAGACAGTTCCGTTTGAGCAGAGTGAAGAGCTTTATGACAAGCTTATTGAAAATGGCTGTGATGCAGATTTGATTGCATTAGAAGGCGCTGACCATGCGGATTTGCAGTTTTTCCAGGATGAACTGTGGGATAGGATAATCGAGTTTTTTAAGACTAAATTGGGATAAAACCACGTCATACAGTAGCTCTTAAGAAAATTTTTTTAGTCGGAATAAAGTCTGTTTATAAAGGCCACGATATTTTTTGCAACTGAATAGTTACGATAATTATTATAAATAAAAACCATAGTATCTTAATGCATTTAAGATATCTATGGTTTTTGTGCTTATGAACCATAACAATATTTTTCCAAAAAATTTCACTTGATTTACCCGAACATATGTTGTATAATGCAAACGGATGTTCGAGATAATGTGAGGAGGTCTTATGTTAACGTCAATCAGTGCTGATATTATGGAAAAACTTAAGATTCTGTCTGATGCGGCAAAGTTTGATGTTGCATGCACTTCCAGTGGTGCATCCCGTTCGGGTAATGGAACTGATATGGGGAGTGCATTTGCCAGTGGAATATGTCATTCGTTTACAGCTGATGGCAGGTGTATATCGCTTCTTAAGATACTTTTTACAAATGAATGTATTTATGATTGCAAATACTGTATCAACAGATGCACTAATGATGTTGAAAGAGTGACATTTACGCCTGAGGAGGTATGTAATCTTACTGTTGAGTTTTACAGACGCAATTATATAGAGGGACTTTTCTTAAGCTCCGGTATCATAGAATCGCCAGAGCATACCATGCAGCTTTTATATACCACGCTTTTTCTTCTGAGAAACAAATATCATTTCAATGGGTATATACACATCAAGGGTATACCGGGAGCCTCCTCTGAGGTTCTTGAGATGATTGGATATCTTTGTGATAGGATGAGTGTTAATCTGGAGTTGCCCACAGCGGAAGGGCTTAGGGCAGTTGCTCCGAATAAGGCGCGTAAAAACATTCTTACACCTATGAGATTTATTCAAAATGGTATAAAGGACAGCCGAATGTATCATGGCAATAGCAGTATGAAAAACCGTATGTATATAGATGAGCAGGCATATTATGAGCAGATGGCCGAAATAAAAGATAGTACTGCAAGATTATCAGAGTATCACAGAAGCCTTAGGGTTGCTACAGATTGCGGGAAGGCTGATAAGCTTGCAGAAAAAAGCTGGGAATCAAGCTTAAGTATCAAAAGACCGGACAGATATTATGTGCCGGCGGGGCAGAGTACACAGATGATTGTGGGAGCAACCGGAGAGAGTGATTATCAGATTATATCTGTAGCAGAAGCAATGTACAACAGGTTTGATATGAAGAGAGTATTTTACTCGGCTTTTGTGAATGTTAATATGGATGAGTCATTACCGGGTATCGGGCAGCCGCCACCGTTAAAGAGAGAGCACAGGCTTTATCAGGCAGATTTTCTTATGAGATTTTATGGCTTTAAGGCAGGAGAGCTTTTGTCGGAGGATAATCAGAGCTTTAATGATTATATTGATCCAAAGTGTCAGTGGGCTGTAGGTCATCTGGAGCGTTTTCCGGTTGAGATTATGACGGCGGATTATTATACACTTCTCAGGGTCCCGGGAATAGGCACTAACAGTGTCAGGCGTATTATAAAAGCCAGAAAGCATGCAAAGCTTTCGTTTGCAGATTTAAAGAAAATGGGTGTCGTGCTCAAAAGAGCACTGTACTTTATCACTTGTGATGGTCGTATGATGTACAATACAAAGCTTGATGAAAGCTATATTACAAGGCATCTCATATATAACGAAAGGCCGGATAATATGCTTTTAGCTGATAATAAATCATGTACTTATGAGCAGATGAGTATATTTGATTTTATATCTGAATAGACAATATTTTTGTAAAGCTGCAGGGAGAAGTATGCATGGATAATATAATATTTAGATGTGATAATAATATAAATGGGATTTTTACCGCTATATATGATGCTTTTGTATACAAAAATCAAATGCAAAAAGAAAATCACGAAGTATACCGGGACAATATTTCTATTGAGATAGGCATTGGAGGAAACTATACACTTTTTTCAAAGATGATAGATATTGAAACAGATGAGGTAAAGGTCCAAAAGACAATTTTGACAATTCAAAAGAAGCTTGGTTTTAAGATATATGAGACTGTATTTGATGCTTTGTGCCATTATTCTGATAATAGAGCAACAATAGTGCTTGGATTTCTTGTCAGAGCATTTAAGGTGGGACAAAGGATTATGGAGCATATGACCGATAAATATGTTATGGAGGTATTTGAGCTTTCAAGAAAGGTAAATAAAGAGGCTGACAAGATAAGAGGGTTTATTCGTTTTAGTGATAATGGAAACTATCTGCTGGCGCACTTTGAACCAAAATGCGATATGATACCGGTTGTTATGTGGCATTTTGTGGACAGGTATCCCGGGGAAAATTTTGTAATCTATGATGATAGAAGAAGGTATGCAGTGGTCCACCCGAGGCTTAAGGAGTGCTTTTATATCAATGAAAGTGAATTTAAGCAGCTTGAGATAAGTGTGCCGGTGAAGACAGACAGTTTTGAGCAGTTATGGAAGGTGTATTTTGAGCACACTGATATAAGGGAGCGGTTCAATCCACAATGTCAGCGCAATCTTTGTCCAAAGTGGTATAGGAAGAATATGGTGGAATTTACCTGATTTTTGAAAGAAATCAATTGTTGCGGTTACACTGTGGTGTGTGAACAGTAATATAGTGACAGAAATACCAATAAATGATACAATTTATACATGTATACTTAAACATAACGATACTATATCAGGGTGATGCTATGCAGATATCAAATTTGGTAAGTCAATACAACAATTCAGTGGCAAATGGTGAGCCTATGACAGGAGCAAAGGGCGTTGAAAAGCTGGTATCTTCTTTAAATGAAATGTCAAAAGGGATGATATTTGAGGGAACAGTAAGCAGTGTCCGTGGCAATCAGGTTAAGCTTGCCTTGTCAAATGGTCAGCAGATTTTGGCAAGGCTGGCAGGAAAGTTTTCATTTGAACAGGGACAGTCTGTGTTTTTTCAGGTGAAAAATAATGATGGAGGCACTATAGAAATAAAACCATATACAGTTGATGGCGAGGGAGCCAACCTCACACTTATGGATGCGCTAAAGTCTGCAGGACTGCCGGTGGATGGCATAAATTTGTCGATGGTGAACAAGATGATGGAAGAGCAGATGCCAATTGATAAGACAAGCCTTAATCAGATGTATCAGCTTGTGCAGGATAATAAGGATATTAATGTGACTACACTTGTTGAGTTAAAGAGGCTTGGAATTGAAATTAATCAGGTAAATGCAGCTCAGTTTGAAAATTATGCTAATGACAAACAGGCTATTACAATTGCTATGGATAGTTTGATAGATGAACTGCCGAATGCTCTTTCAGCCGAAGATTTATCAATGTATAAGCTTGTAACCCAGGCGAGGGATATTTTAAATATTGTTACAGAAGGGCTGCCGGAAGAGGCATTTATATCAAGTGAAGCTTCTGATATGTCACAGTATGAGACAATAATGCGTGATAATCAATCGGCACCTGTAGTAAAAAAACACTTTAATATTGCTGAATTATTTGAATCATTAAACAGTGTTTCCGGTGAATCACAGGACATTCACACAACGCAGAAAATAAACAATGCTCCGGCAACAGATACCATCCTTTTACAGGAGAATGAAACAAAATCAAATACTATTGGATTTCTTTTATCGGATAAGCAGATAGAAGAGCTTAATGAACAGGTCAGGATGCTGCTTCCGAATTTACAGGAAAACAATATTTCTTTGTATTCAGAGGATAGCAGTGTCGTAGGAATACTTAACGATATAAAAAGTATGTTGGAAAATACACCGGCAAATGCCGATACACTGAGACATTTGTTTTCAGGAGAAGCCTTTAAGCTTATGTTGAAGGAGGCTTTAGAACAGCAATGGATGATTAAACCGGGAGATTTAGAGAAGAATCCTAAGAAGCTTGATGGCTTGTACGACAAAATTGAAAAACAGATAACAAATATGGAAATTATTTTGAAAACATCAGGAGTGGTGAATCCTAAAGCAGAGGCACTGGCAGATAATATCCGTGGAAATATTGAATTTATGAATCAGATAAACGAGGCATATACATATGTGCAGGTTCCATTGAAGATGAATGAAAAAAACGCCAGCGGACAGTTGTATGTGTATACAAATAAGAAAAGTATGTCCAATCCGGACAAAGAATTATCAGCATTTTTACATTTGGATTTAGAGCATCTCGGTGGGACGGATGTGTCAATTAAAATGCTTCATAGGAAGGTTACAACTAATTTCTATTTGGATAGTGATGAGTCATATGCACTGGTAAAGCAATTTCTGCCGGTGTTCGAAAAGAGATTACAGGATAAGGGCTATAATTGTGAATTGAATGTAAATAGTGGTTCGAAACAGATGAATTTTGTCGCTGGATTTCTGAAAAAGGATTTGCCACCTACCGGTCAGGTGCATAGATATTCCTTTGACATTAGGGCGTAGCAGTGTATAAGATAATTTACGAATAGTCACAGATGATTAAAACTTACTTCAGAAGGACAGGTGAGTTGTATGCATGGCGAAAATGATAATCGCAACAATAATGGAATAGACATAGGCAAAACAGCCGTAGCTATAGAGTATGTGCCGGGAGAAGCAGCACCTAAAATACTAGCTACAGGCAAGGGCGTTATTGCTGACAAAATTATTGAGAGGGCAAAGGAAAGCAATGTGCCTACATATAAGGACGATAAGCTTGCTGATACATTGTCTAGGCTTAAAATAGGTGATATGATTCCAACGGAGTTGTATGAGGTTGTTGCAGAGATACTTGTTTTTGTTAATGATCTGGATAATCTTAAGGCAAAAATTGACCAAAGATAGTGTGTAGGTTATATGATATGTGAGGCAGTTATGAATAAAAGAAGTGTTGGAAGTATATACGAGCAGCTTGCAGCTGAGCAGTTAATAAATATGGGATATAGTGTACTTGCCTGCAATTACAGAAACCGCTTTGGAGAGATAGATATAATAGCAAAGGATGGAGATACAATATGTTTTTGTGAGGTGAAATATCGTAGAGATAACGGCTGCGGCAGGGCTCTTGAAGCAGTTGGTTATAGCAAGCAGAAAAAAATCATATCAGTTGCAAGGTATTATCTTATGAAACATGGTTTGGATGAGTGGACGCCATGCAGATTTGATGTGATAGCAGTGGATGATGACGAGGTTACTGTGTTGAAGAATGCATTTGAGGGCAGTCAATAACTATTGGCTTGGCAGTTACGGACAGGTATTACGGAACCGTTAATTTATAAACGTTAGACCAGACTATTTCATGAAAACAGATAAGGAACAGGAAATTTTAAACAGCAATAGTTATCGGTAAAATATAGTTGCATAGATATAAATATGAAGACAGACATTGATAATAATATAAAGATTGATAAGAATATAAAGAAGGATAAGAATATAAAGATGGATAAGAATATGCAGGCTGAAAACATACACAAAAATGTTGATGAAATTACTATAAATGATTTTGTTGCAAAGAATGATAAAGATGTTCTGGAATTAAAAAAGCACGTCCTTTCAAGCGGAAGTGTTGTTCCTTTGTTACATTTTAAGAAGCTAAATGAGCTTTCTATGATAGAGCATTGCTTTACAACACGTCTTGGTGGCATCAGTACAGGTATGTTTGATAGCTTAAATTTAAGCTTTACGCGTGGTGATGACGAGAAAAAGGTCTTAGAAAATTATAAAAGAGTGGCGGAGGCAATCGGAGCAGAGGCAGGACAGATTGTTACGACAGACCAGACACATACTACCAATGTTTTGAGAGTTGGAAAAAAGCAGTGTGGCATCGGGGTGACAAGAAAGAGACCATATACAGATGTGGACGGACTTATCACGAATGAGCCAAATGTTGTGCTTGCCACATTTTATGCTGATTGTGTACCGCTTTATTTTGTTGATCCGGTACATAGGGCAATAGGGCTTAGCCATTCGGGCTGGAGAGGTACTGTAAATCGTATGGGAAAAGAGACACTTATTGCTATGAACAGGGAGTTTGGTACCGAGGCACATGATGTTATAGCTGCGATAGGACCTTCAATATGTCAGGACTGCTATGAGATAAGTCAGGATGTTGCAGAGCATTTTGTGGATGAGTTTGCGACAACAGACGATCCTCATGCGAGTGATATTCTGCTCTATAAGGGAGCTGGCAAATATCAGCTCGACCTTTGGGAATGTAACAGGAGAGTGCTTGTGGAGGCAGGAGTGCAGGAAGACAATATTGCCATAAGCAATATATGCACTTGTTGTAATCCCTCTCTTTTATTTTCGCATAGAGCAAGTCATGGAAAGCGTGGAAATCTTGGAGCTTTTATGTTTCTTAAGTAATTTTCGCACAATCTATTAAGGAAATAATAAGAAATGCCTAAAGCTATATATGTTAAAATAGGTGTATCACGTTGGATAGTACACTGTGCGGGAACTGATGCTGCCAGACAGTTTTTTGGTTCTTTGAGTTAATATAAAAGTCACAGCGGTACTGTCGTATATGAACAGGGGAGAACGATATGCAGTTAAATTATCGAGATTCAAAGCCTATTTATGAACAAATTAAGGATGGCATCAGACGAATGATTGTTATGAATGTTATTAAGCAGGACGAAAAGCTACCGTCTGTACGTGTGCTTGCCTGCAAGTATGCAATCAATCCTAACACTATCGCAAAAGCATACAGGGAACTTGAGGAGGAAGGCTATCTTTATACTAAAAGTGGTAAAGGAACCTATGTTGCTGATGCTAAGACAGCCAGGCAGAGCCTGACAAGGAATTTGAAAATACTCTTTGACCAGGTGGTGACAGAGTTATTTGTGCTTGAAACACCTGTTGAGGAATTGAGAACAAGAATGGATGATGCGAAAGAGCAGCTGAGCATGGAAGATGACTTAGTCAGATTTGTAACACAAGATATGCAGACAGAAGATGTTGTGACAGAGGGTAATGATGATACAGATAAATAATTTAGTGAAAAAATTTGATGATTTTACAGCACTCGACGGCGTGAATATGAACGTGGAAAAGGGTGCTGTCTATGGTCTTGTTGGTCCAAACGGAGCCGGAAAGTCTACACTTATCAGGCATATTACAGGCGTAATGAGACAGGATGCAGGGGAAGTGTTTATTGATGGTGAGCCGGTATATGAAAATGCAAGGATTAAAGGGCAGATGGCTTATATACCGGATGATATGTTTTATTTTTTGCAATCTGATACAATTAATATGATGCATTATTATAAGGGAATGTATCCAGATTTTGATGAGAAGCAGTTTTACAGGATGCAGGAGTTTTTCCCATCTATAGATGTTAAAAGAAATATCAGAAAGCTTTCAAAGGGGATGCAGAAGCAGGTTGCCTTCTGGCTTGCACTGTGCTGTAAACCAAAGCTTATTGTACTCGATGAGCCTGTTGATGGGCTTGATCCTGTTATGAGAAGACAGATATGGTCTATCATGCTTGATGATGTAGCTGTTAATAATACCACAGTTGTTGTATCTTCCCATAATCTGCGTGAGCTGGAGGATGTATGTGATCATGTAGGTATTCTCAATAAGGGAAAGATTATGATAGAGCGCTCTCTTAAGAGCTGCAGGGTAATATTTCAAAGATTCAGATTGCATGTCCATATGGCATGCCTAAGATACCGCAGGATTTTAAAGTACTTCATATGTCAAATATAGGAAGAGTATACACAGTTATTGTGCGTGGAGAGCCTGAGGCTGTTGTAAAGGCTATTACAGATGGCAAGGACAGTCCGCAGGTAGTGGATGTACTGCCTCTTACTCTGGAGGAAATATTTATCTATGAGATGGGAGGAGAGGACTATGAAGTCAAAGACATCATTTATTAATAAAACAATGCTGCAAAAGAATGTAAAGCTTTACTGGCCAATCTGGACACTGTATACAATAGTGCTATTACTTAACGGCCCGTTTTCCATGTGGAGCAGATTTAAGAGTGCAGAATTTATTTATGGCACAAATTGGCATAAGTATATGCTTGATATAATGTCCCCGGCTATCAGCATGGAGGCAGATATGATATTTATTTTTGTTATGGCATTGGTTACAGGCATGGCAATGTTCAGTTACCTGTATAATTCGAGAGCTTGTAATATGATTCACGCTATGCCTGTGACAAGACGTCAGCTTTTTTCGACTAATGTGTTGACAGGTCTGCTGTTTATGTGGATTCCGCAGATAGTTAAGTACATTATGTCGTTTGTTATATGTATATCATATGGCAATACGAAGGTGGTACATATTGGAATCAATCTGCTTGCTACAATGGGAATATCTTTTTTTATGTACAGCCTGGTGTGTCTGTGCGCAATGATTACAGGGCAGATTGTTTCTGTAGCAGTGATGTATGCGCTGGTCAATCTGCTGTATGGTGGAGCGGTTATTGCCATTGCCAATGTGCTCACATATGTATCATACGGGCTTTCATATATGGAATTTGTAAGGAAAATAAGTGCTACGTGGTTTGCACCCATGCTACAGCTTCTCAATCGGGTAGGCTTTCATCCGACCATGAAGAATGCAGGGGATGATTATTACTGCATTAAATATACCTTCAGAGGCACAAATACTATCGTAGTCTATGTCATCGCGGCTGCAGTTATATACTTTATTTCTTATAAGATTTATAAGCATAGAGATTTGGAAAATGCAGGAAGTTTTATAGCTATTCCAAAGCTTAAGCCGGTTTTCAGATGGGGGCTTGGCAGTTTGGGAGGATTGATTTTATCTATTGTTGCAGCGTCGCTTTTGCTTGAACTTAGAATCAGCATTGGTGTTCCTGCAATTATGATGCTGGCAGTGGTGCTTGGAATCATAGCCTTCTTACTTTTAGAGATGATTATAAGGAAGAATTTTAAAATTTTTTCTAAAGCACTATTTAAGGAAATCATTGCTTTTGGTGCTTTTGTTGTAGTTGTATTTGGAGGTATAACAGTTTACGGAAATGTGCAGGAAAATTATATACCGAAGCTTGCGGATATTGATTCTGCCCGTATAGCCATAGATTTTGATATCAATCTGGAGGGAAAGGACGTTGAAAAGATTTTAGAGACTCAAAAGATACTTATGGCGCAGAAAAAGGATTATTTTAAAAAGAGATATGATGATTCCGGGTATATTACAATCTCATATACATTAAAAAATGGAGAAAAGGTCAACCGTGTATATCATACAACGGATGATTTTAATCCACATAAGCAGTGTAAGGCGATTATGGCGGAGGAAAATAAACCACAGAATATTATTAATGCCATAATGCAGTGTGATACGACAGATATTACCTTTATCAATGGCTCGGCTGAGCATTATAATGATAAATATGTAGATGTGCTGAATGAGCGCTTTAACGGAAAAGTTGCTGCGGATATTTTTGATGCTGTAAAGAAGGATGTTGAGGCCGGTGTGATGCAGGAATATAATTTGCAGAGAATGCTTGACGGAGTGGATAAGGATACCAGCTATATGTACAATCTTATGCTGAATTTTACAGTGCCAAAGGGCAACAGGATTGGAAAAAGCTGGAATGTCGATGGCTTCACATGGTATGAGGAGCTGTTGGATATACTGGGGGTAACAAAGGAGTATTCTGATTTTGGGGATGCCCGTTCCGATGGTATTGAAACGTATTCGGTCAACATTAGTTTTGGCGAAAACTGTACTAATCTGATAGCTGTTCTTAAAGAAAATGGATTAATTTCATCAAAAGAACCACTTTTGACATATGAATAGTTGTCTCTGTAAATGGTATTGTGATATAATTACTCTGTTATAGATGTTTTGTTTATTATTTTATCATTATTCTGAATAGTTACAATTAGTCTATAATCTAATATGAATTTAGAACAGGAGAGTATATGAGCAGACCAGTAGTGGCCATCGTTGGCCGTCCAAATGTTGGAAAATCTACTCTCTTCAATGCGCTTGCAGGAGAGAGGATATCTATAGTAAAGGACACTCCGGGTGTCACAAGAGACAGAATCTATGCAGATGTATCATGGCTTGATTATAATTTTACCATGATTGATACAGGTG
>ERZ1673697.3543-NODE-3543-length-11269-cov-3.730426_pt1 | contig 11269 bp, 16 predicted proteins | sample MGYA00580227_ERZ1673697 | MGnify/ENA primary metagenome ERZ1673697 (study PRJEB41218, sample SAMN15661759) | gut metagenome | host: Homo sapiens | place: Canada: London | collected 2015-08-20/2019-03-30 | study: EMG produced TPA metagenomics assembly of...
TCAGATTAAGAAGAATGGGACAGAAGAAGGCTCCTTTCTATAGAATCGTTGTAGCTGATTCCAGGTCTCCGAGAGACGGCAGATTCATTGAAGAGATTGGTACTTACGATCCGAATCAGGACCCAAGCGTATTTTCAGTAGATGAAGAAGCAGCTAAGAAGTGGTTGAACAATGGCGCACAGCCTACAGAAGTAGTTGGAAAGATTTTCAAAGCAGCTGGCATTGAAAAATAGTAGTCTTGCGGAGGTGCGCATATTATGAAAGATTTAGTGGAAGTCATTGTGAAAGCATTGGTAGACGATCCGGACGGTGTTGTTGTGACAGAACGTCAGGATGGGCGAACTACGGTTGTTGAAGTAAAGGTAACAGAATCCGATATGGGGAAGGTTATTGGCAAGCAGGGAAGAATTGCAAAAGCAATCCGTTCCGTAGTAAAAGCTGCTGCTGCTAAGGATGACAAGAAAGTGATTGTAGATATCGCTGGATAGTGAAAAGCTGTCACAAAGCTTTCGGGTTTTGCGGCAGCTTTTTGTATATAACATGACAGGAGAAATATATGGAGACAAGACTGCAGGTAGGGATTATTTCTTCTACTCACGGTATCCGTGGAGAAGTGAAGGTGTTCCCTACAACAGATGATGCAAATCGTTTTAAAAACCTTAAGAAAGTTTATCTGAATACGGGAAAAGAGCAGATTCCTTGTGAAGTACAACATGTAAAATTTTTTAAGCAGTTTGTGATTGTTAAGTTCAAAGGAATTGATAATATAAACGATATAGAGATGTATAAAGGCAGCAGCCTTTTGGTTGACAGGGAAGATGCGGTGCCTTTGGAAGAGGATGAGTATTATATTGCTGATATGCTGGGAATGGAAGTGTATACAGAAGATGGAGAAAAATTGGGCATTCTGAAAGATGTGATAGAAACAGGAGCCAATGATGTGTATGTTATTGCTTCGGAGAAATATGGAGAGGTGCTGGTTCCGGCAATTAAACAATGCATTTTAGATGTAGATATGGAACAGGGTAGAATGGAGATTCATCTGCTGGATGGATTAATATAGGAGCAGAGTTATGAAGTTTTATATTATGACACTATTTCCCGACATGGTTTTGCAGGGACTTAACACCAGTATTATTGGCAGAGCTATGGATAAGGGGATTCTATCAATAGAGGCTGTTAATATCAGAGATTATGCGTTCAATAAGCATAACAGTGTAGATGATTATCCCTACGGAGGCGGAGCGGGGATGTTGATGCAGGCAGAACCCGTATATCAGGCATATAAAGCAATTGAAAAGAAAAAGACGGCAGAGCAAAGCCCCAGAGTTATCTGTCTTTCCCCCCAGGGAAGAACCTTTAGCCAGGGAATGGCAGAAGAACTGGCGGGTGAGGAAGAACTCATATTTTTGTGCGGACATTATGAAGGGATTGACGAAAGAGTTCTGGAGGAAATTGTAACGGATTATGTATCCATCGGCGATTATATTTTGACCGGCGGTGAGCTTCCGGCAATGATTATGGTAGATGCCATATCCAGGTTGGTTCCGGGCGTCCTTCACAATGATGTATCGGCGGAATTTGAGAGTTTCCAGGACAGTCTGCTGGAATATCCGCAGTATTCCAGACCGGAGATATGGCATGATAAAAAAGTCCCGGAGGTATTGTTGTCCGGACATCATGCGAATATTGAAAAATGGCGGAGAGAACAGTCAGTTATCCGGACAGCCAGAAACCGTCCGGATTTATTAGAGAAAGCGGCACTTACAGAAAAAGAGAAAGAACTGGCAGAAAAGTTCTTGCAACCTGAAGATAACTGTGATAACATATAACTTGTTGTGGAATGAAAAGAGATGGTCCTCTGGTACAGTATAATGTATTAAGAACATCCGATAAAATAAGGAGGTTACACAATGAACGAAATTATTAAGAACATTGAAGCTGAGCAGCTCAAAGAAAATGTGTCAGCATTTCGTGTTGGCGATACCGTAAAGGTATATGGCAAAATCAAAGAAGGAAATCGTGAAAGAATTCAGGTGTTTGAGGGTACTGTCCTTAAAAAACAGGGCGGAAGTTCAAGAGCTACTTTCACGGTAAGAAAGATTTCCAATGGTGTAGGTGTTGAAAAGACATGGCCGCTTCACTCACCAAACGTAGAAAAGGTTGAAGTTGTGCGTAGAGGTAAAGTAAGAAGAGCGAAGCTTAATTATTTAAGAAAACGTGTTGGTAAGGCTGCTAAGGTAAAAGAATTAGTAAAATAGTAAAAAGGGTGAGGAAGGGACAATACATATCATGTATATTGTCCCTTTTCCTGCTTTCATAAGAATTAATAAAGGGCAACCATTATGGATAAAAGGAAAATCAATAGTAAACGCAGAGCGAAAAAAAGAGCACAGAAATTAAAGAAGCTGCAGCGAATGCAGAAAAAACAGAAGAAGCAGATAAAGCTGAATTTGCGAATGTTAAAGCAGATCGGTTCGTGGGTTGTAAAGATAGGGATTGTTTGTCTGTTGGCATTTGTCTTTGTATGGTATTTCGGGCAGCAGATTAGTACGGTTGGAGATTCTATGAATCCGGTACTCAGCAATGGAGATGTGGTGTTGGTAAATCGGATTGTATATGATGCTACATCGCCGAAACGTGGAGATATTATTGTATTTAAACCGAAAGGAAATGAAAATTCCCATTATTATACAAAACGGATTATAGGTCTTCCGGGTGAGACTCTGGAGATTATTGAAGGTTCAGTTTATATTGATGGAGAGAGGCTGGAAGAAGACTACGAGACAACAGAGATTAAAGATGTAGGGATTATAACAGAAAAGATGAAGCTTGATGGGGATGAATATTTTGTGCTTGGGGATAACAGAGAGAACAGTGAGGATAGCCGTATGGCAGATGTAGGGACTGTAAAAAGGTCATATATATACGGAAAAGCCTGGTTCGTGGTGTCGCCTTGGAAGCATTTTGGATTTATAAAAGATTAACAGGAGGAGAAGTATGCATTTTCAGTGGTATCCCGGACATATGACGAAGGCAAAGCGTATGATGCAGGAAAATATAAAATTGATAGATTTGGTGATAGAGCTTGTGGATGCAAGAGTGCCCATAAGCAGCAGAAATCCTGACATTGATGATTTGGGAAGAAATAAGGCAAGGATGCTTCTTCTGAACAAGGCAGATCTTGCTGAAGAGAGATGGAATGATGCCTGGGTCGATTATTTTAAGGAAAAAGGATTCTCTGTGGTGAAAGTAGATTCCAGAAAAGGCAGCGGTATGAAAAACATTCATTCCGTTATACAGGAAGCCTGCAGAGAAAAGATAGAAAGGGACCGGAGAAGAGGAATTTTGAATCGTCCTGTGAGGGCAATGGTGGTGGGAATTCCCAATGTAGGGAAATCTACATTTATTAATTCACTGGCTGGTAAAGCATGTGCAAAAACCGGGAATAAACCGGGAGTTACAAAGGGAAAACAGTGGATACGACTGAATAGGAATGTAGAACTTTTGGATACTCCCGGAATACTGTGGCCGAAATTTGAGGATCAGCAGGTTGGACTCCGTCTGGCGTTCATTGGTTCTATTAAGGATGAAATCCTCAACGGTGAGGAGCTTGCCGCGGAATTTATTTTATTTATGGGAAAGAATTACCCTGGCGTGCTTGCAGAGAAATATGCGATAGAAGAGATGGAAGATCCTTATGCTGTTCTGGCAGAGATTGCCGAAAGCAGGCATTGCCTTATAAGAGGAAATGAATTAGATACGAATAAGGCCGCTTTACTTCTTTTGGATGATTTTAGAAATGGAAGGATTGGACGGATGACACTGGAATACCCGGTGCAGATGTGATATGATGAATTAGCAGGAAAGGGGCGAGAAATATGGCGGAACGTACTAAAAAGCGAGAAGGAGAGACTAGCATTATAAGAGAATTATTAGGATGGATTGTGTATATCATTATTATTATAGCTTTGACTTATCTGATTGTAACCTATATCGGACAGAGGACAAGCGTCCAGGGTTCATCCATGGAGACTACATTAAGCGATGGAGATAATCTGATTGTAGATAAAATTTCTTATCGTTTCCGTGATCCATCCAGATATGATATTATTGTATTCCCCTATCAGTATGAGGAAGATACATACTATATTAAGAGGATCATCGGTCTTCCGGGCGAGACAGTCCAGGTGAAAGATGGGGCGGTATATATTAATGATGAACTCCTGGAAAGTGATATATATGGCAGGGAGCCTATGAATGATCCGGGGATTGCCGCAGAGCCTATTACCTTGGGAGAAGATGAGTATTTTGTGTTGGGTGATAATCGAAATAACAGTTCAGACAGCAGAAGCCCGAGTGTAGGTGTTCTTCACAGAGAAGATTTAATCGGAAGAGCCTGGGTGAGAATCTATCCATTTAGTAAAATGGGAGTTATCAAACATGAATAAGCGCGAAGAAGAAAAAAGAAGGCGCCGGGAAGAAAAACTACAAAAAGAAATTGCCCGCACAGAAGCTATGAGTGTTTATGAGAAAAAATATGGAAGCTATCTGGCAATCTGCGGGATTGATGAAGTAGGCAGGGGACCGCTTGCAGGGCCGGTTGTGGCAGGTGCGGTCATCCTGCCTAAAAATCATCAGATACTGTATCTGAATGATTCCAAAAAGCTGTCTGAAAAAAAGAGAGAAGAACTTTTTGCTGTTATTATGAAAGAAGCAGTGGCGACAGGAATTGGGATGGTGAGTCCGGCAAAGATAGATGAGATTAATATTCTGCAGGCAACTTATGAAGCAATGCGTCTTGCGATTGCCGATCTGGGTACAGAACCCGATCTTCTGCTGAATGATGCGGTGACGATTCCCGGGGTTCCCTATAGGCAGATACCGATTATAAAAGGAGACGCTCAAAGTGTATCTATAGCGGCTGCAAGCATTATAGCCAAGGTTACGAGAGATCGTCTGATGGTAGAGTATGATAAAGTCATACCAGGTTATGAGTTCGCGAAAAACAAAGGTTATGGCACGAAAGCGCATATTGCGGCATTAAAGGAGCTAGGACCATCACCTATTCACAGAGCAACATTTATTAAAAATTTTGTTGACTGATGGAGGAATATGGAAGGAAATAAACGAAAAACAGGAGCAGAGTATGAAAAACTTGCCGGAAAATATCTGGAAGGGCAGGGGTACCAAATACTGGAATATAATTTTCGCTGCCCGGCGGGTGAGATTGATATTATTGCCCGGGATGGAGAATATCTGGTATTTTGTGAAGTAAAGTACCGCAGAGATTCCCGAAAAGGGACACCGGCAGAGGCAGTTACCCGCGCTAAGCAGAAAACGATCTCTAAATGCGCCCTGTTCTATATGATGATGAAAGGGCATGACAATGTGCCTTGCAGATTTGATGTTGTGGAAATTAGCGGAACAAAGGGAAAAGAAAGTGTGAGAATCATAAAAAATGCATTTGATTACGCAGAATAGGAGGTTATATGAGTCTGGGATTACGATATAAAAATAATGACCTTGTCTTGGAAGAAAGAGAGGTAAACGGTGTGCCTTTTTTTAGTTATCCGCTGCTTGATGGAACCGGATGTGTGCTGCACGGCTTCTCCACAAGACTTGGGGGTGTCAGCGAAGGGCACTGTAAAACGATGAATATCAGTACGAAGAGAGGAGACAAGCCGGAAGCTGTGGAAGAAAACCGCAGAAGGATAGCTGCCGCAATTGGCGTAGAGCCGGACAGGATGGTTTATACACAGCAAACCCATACAACGAACGTGGTTGTAGTACATGCCGGGGACGAAGGCAGGACTTTTGAAGAAACAGATGGAATGATTACCAATGTTCCAGGTATCTGTCTGGTTACTTTCTATGCAGACTGTGTGCCCTTGTATTTCGTGGATCCGGTAAAAAAAGTAATTGGGTTAAGCCATTCCGGATGGCGGGGAACGGTTGGCAAGATGGCAAAAGTAACGGTGGAGCATATGACCGAAGAATATGGAACGAGGCCGGAAGACATTGTTGCTGCTATTGGACCTTCCATTTGTCAGGACTGTTATGAAGTAAGTGAGGATGTTATTGCCCAGTTTCAGGAAAATTATGATAAGAAATATTGGGACAAGCTATATTATGCCAAAGGAAATGGCAAATATCAGCTAAATCTGTGGAAAGCAAATGAAATTAATTTTCTTGAGTCGGGAATTTTAAAAGAACATATAGCGGTAACCAATGTGTGCACATGCTGTAATCCGGATATATTATTTTCCCATAGAGTGCTTGGATGGGAGAGAGGAAATTTAAGCGCATTTCTTGCATTAAAAGAGAATAAAAGGAGTTAATCTTTATGGATACAACGGAAATTACGGAAGAAACAACAAAAGAGGTGAATGCTTTTTTACAGCAGCTCCAGAATCATTCGCCATCTCTTATCAATATGGGGATAAAAGTGGTAGCGTCCCTGGTAGTATTTTTTGTTGGGCGAATTCTCATTAATTGGTTTCGCAGGATTGTCAGAAAGGCTTTTGAGCGCTCTAAGATAGATGTAGGCGTGGCGCAATTTATTGATTCTTTATTAAAAATTGTTTTGTATGTGCTTTTGATTATTTCTATAGCTACGAATTTGGGAGTTGATACGGCGTCGGTTGCAGCGGTTATAGCATCTGCAGGTGTGGCAATTGGTCTTGCCCTGCAGGGAAGCTTGTCAAATTTTGCTGGTGGTGTGTTGATTTTATTGCTGAAACCTTTTGTTGTGGGCGATTATATTATTGAGGATACTTGTAAGAATGAGGGTACGGTAAAAGAAATACAGCTTTTTTATACAAAGCTTACTACAATTGACAACAGAACAATTGTTATTCCGAACGGCACGCTGGCGAATAACAGTTTGACAAATGTGACAGATAAGGATGAGCGGAGGCTGGATCTTAAAATAGGTATTTCCTACGAAGCGGATTTGAAAGAAGCTAAAAAAATTATTGCAAAGCTTTTGGAGAAGGAAGCAAGAATCAGGACAGACAAGGAAATTTTAATTTTTGTAGACGAATTGGCGGCAAGTGCAGTGGTGTTGGGAGTGCGTGCCTGGGTGAAGACAGAAGATTTTTGGGACGTAAAATGGAAATTTCTGGAAGATGTAAAGCAGGAAATGGATTCTGCGGGAATCGAAATTCCTTATCAGCAGGTGGCAGTCCATATGTGTCAGCCGACAGAAAAGTAAAAAAAGAAGTCCTTCAAGGACTTCTTTCTAAGCTGGAAATCGGACTTGAACCGACGACCCCTTCATTACGAGTGAAGTGCTCTACCAACTGAGCTATTCCAGCAAAGCAGTTACTTTGTAACAGCCACAAATACTATTATATATATTTTTCGGAAATTTGCAACAACTTTTTGAAAAAAATTGCAGCAATGTGATATGAGATAAAAATATGGGAGGAATAATATGCTGGTTACAAGACAGATGCTTTTTCCGCTTGCATTTTATAAAAAGGCAAAGTTTCATGGAAGCAGGGGAAAAATGAATTATCGGATTGAAAAAATAGAGGAGAATGAGGAAGAAAAATTCTTACTGACAGTCTGGGAGGGACCGGAATGTTATGATGTGACAAAATCAGAAAAAAAAGTTTCAAAATATCCGTTTAGTGATGCGGGGATGGAAGAAATCGTAAAATATCTGAATGAGATATAATATTTAAAATGACAGGGCAGAACACTTGCATGTCCTGCCCCGAATGGATGAATCGACAGTTAATCGTAAATAGATTCTTCTTCCCAGGAGATGATTTCCCCTGTTGAAGCGTCAATTTCAAATTCGTATTCCCGGTCTCCATGATAAATAGAACCTTCATAAATCTGGCGCCCGTCATCCCAGTCTGCATGTATGCGGATATTTTGTTCCGTTGCACCGTTTACTTTCGCGAGTGCAGTTTTTTTTGCTTCCTCTTCACTGACTGCTGCGGAACTGTTCTGAGAGTTGTTTTCGGCCTGTGTGTTTTCCGTATAAAAATCGTTTTCAATTTCCATGTCTTTACTTACAATTTCTCCGGTGGAAGCAAGAATGCTATAGTCATATTCCTGGCTGCCGGCGTAAAATTCCACTTCATATTCCAGAATGCCATCGTCTTTTTCTAATTTTACACGGATATGGCTGACGTCGTTTTCAGACACACCCGCATCTTCCAGAGCAATTGTTTTGGCTTCTTCCTCGCTTAAGGCAGCATCCGACGATATGTTTTCGGTAGTGGTACCGTCAGAACTTTTTGTCTGTGAAGCAGTATTTTGCTGAGGCTGAATGCCGCTGTTTCCTTTATTTGCGTTACAGCCGGCTGTTATAACGGATATTCCAAGTATGCTGATAAAAAGTAAAATTTTTTTATTCATAGAATCTGTCCTCCTTTTGTTTTCTTGAGCTTAGTATATATTACAAATATTAAAGAAACATTAAATATCCATTTTTTTTGGAAATTTTATTGTAAATATGGTTCCCCGATTTACTTGGCTGTCTACGGAAATAGAACCATTATGGATGCCTACCATCCATTTTACCATGGACAGCCCCAGACCGGAGCTTCCGGAATCTTTTTTCTCTCTGGAAGGATTTACCTGGTAAAAGCGTTCCCATATTTTATCCAGTTTATCCTTTTCCATGCCAATTCCATTATCCTGTATTACTATTTGTATTTCCTGATTCTGTTCTTTCAGTGACACATGGATCCATCCGTTTTCCCGTCCATATATGACCGCATTTTGCAGTAAATTCACGAAAATACGCATTAGCATGGTTTCATCAGCCAGCATTTTGATGTGTGGTTCAATATCTGTGGAGATAGAGATTCCCTTTTCACCGGCAGATGTTTGCATTTCCAGAATGGTTATTTCCAGAAGTTCGCTGATATCCAGCATTTCCAGATTTGATTTTATTTTTCCGCGGTCTGCCCGTGCCAGTGTCAGGAGCTGAGAGATAAGTGATGACATTCTCTTTGCCTGACGGAATATGACGGTAAGGCTTTCGCGTGCATCTTCCAGGGTAGCTGCATTTTTCAATGCATATTCGCTTTGCGCAAGGATTACGGAAGTCGGCGTTCTTAATTCATGAGAGGCATCGGAAGTGAACTGCTTTTCCCGTTCAAAGGATTCTTCCAGACGATCTAACATATAATCAAAAGTCTCGCCTAATTGATAGATTTCATCTTTGCCATTCCCTAATTCGATACGTTTAGACAGGTCGCCGCCATGGGCGATTTCTTCTGCTGTCTTCCGGATTCGTTCGACCGGACGGAAAGCGCGTTTTGTTATATAATATCCACCCAGCGCAATAAAACCTGTCAATACGGGCAGCGCGACTGCAGTCAGTCGAATCATGATTCCGAAGTTGGATTCTGCTTCGGTCTTTGAAATAACACCCCGTATCCAGAATCCCTGTTCTTCCTGTATGGTGTAAATATCGTAAATCAGATAATGAGTTCCCTGTATAGTACTTTCCTGAATCTGATCTTCGTAGAAAAAGGGGGTTTCTTCTATGGGAACCTGCGTAGGAAGGTGCCCAAAAAGCAGGATTCCCTCTGCGTCATAAATGGAGAGATAGACTCCATCCCGGAAAAAATCCAAATCGTCATCAATTTCAAGGCGTCCGTCTTCGTATTCCAGTTCGGATACGGAATCATTGACAGCAGAACGAAGTTTCCCGGATAAGGATTGCAGCATTTGGCTGTTTCCAACAGAGAACAGTATTATCTGTATCAAAATCACCAGAATTGTCATAAAAAGTGTGTACCATAATGTAACTTTTCGCTTGATTGACCATTTCTTCATTTTCTAGTCCTTTACTTTTAAAACGTAGCCTGATCCACGGATTGTATGGATTAATTTTGGCTCATATGCATCATCGATTTTTTTCCTTAAATAACGAATATAAACATCTACCACGTTGGAACCGCCTTCGTAGTCATAATTCCAGACATGCTGTTCAATTCTTTCCCGAGAGAGTACGATGCCTTTGTTGCGGATCAGGTATTCCAAAATGGCAAATTCCTTGTTTGACAGTTCAATTTCTATATTGTCACGGTAAACACAGCGGGTATTGCAATCTACTTTCAAATTAGCCTCCGTCAGACAATGATCCGGATTTCCGGAATTTCTGCGTATCATTGCCCGGATACGCGCCAGCAGTTCATCGAAGGCAAAAGGCTTCACTAAATAATCATCAGCTCCGATATCTAATCCTGCTACACGGTCCTCAATACTGTCTTTGGCGGTCAAAAACAGTATGGGAACAGGATTCTTTTCCTTTCTGAGCGTACGGACAACTTCAGTTCCGCTCATGATGGGCATCATGATATCCAGGATAATAGCGTCATATTCGGCACAACGGATATAGTCTAATGCTTCCTGACCGTCATAACATGCATCCACAGAATAATGATTTTTTATTAATTCTTTTACGATTACCCGATTTAAATCTTTTTCATCTTCTGCTACTAGAATACGCATATTGATTCTCCTTTCAAAGATATTATAACACTTAAATATTAAAAGAAAATTAAAAATGGATTTTATAATTACAAGAAAAGTGAAAGAAAAAATTATTTGAAGATATAGAAAGATATGTAGGCAGTTGCTTTCTTAGCAACTGCTATTTGCTACAAAGTCATATCCGCTTCTGATAAAGCCTTTCCAGAAGGTTTATCAGCGAATACAACCCCATTGCCATGATACAAAGAAGTACGATGGACATCAGAAGCCAGTCAAGTTTAAAAACCTGACGTGGGAAAGAGATATTTTGGATATCCAGGTGGCGGTAAGAATAATGCCCTTGTTGCATAAATCCATTTCTCTTGCATAGGATATCAGGAAAACATATCACTGTGCAGGTAGAAAAGTTATATGGAAAGAGCAGATTTTAATATTGATGAGAAGAAATTAGTGATGAAATTGATAGATATGCTGTTCCGGGAGCGTTTCATTACATATACAGAGAAAGTAGAAGCAGACAGACTCGTTCGAGAATGCGGCAAAATATGATTTGGCGGGCGGTTGTTTACTGCCGGTGTTCTACAGAAGAAGAAGCCCAGAAAGATGCGCTTGCCAAACAGGTACAAGAGGCAGAAGAATGTATTCTTCAAAAAGAATGGATGCAGGTGGATTCTTACGTGGAAAGCAAGTCGGGAACGACGACAAAAGGCCGGGCGGAATATAACCGCTTGTTTGACGATTTGCTGGAAGATAAGTTTGACATTGTGGTGGTAAAATCACAGGATCGCTTGATGCGTAATGC
>ERZ1673697.3549-NODE-3549-length-11253-cov-3.009823_pt1 | contig 11253 bp, 9 predicted proteins | sample MGYA00580227_ERZ1673697 | MGnify/ENA primary metagenome ERZ1673697 (study PRJEB41218, sample SAMN15661759) | gut metagenome | host: Homo sapiens | place: Canada: London | collected 2015-08-20/2019-03-30 | study: EMG produced TPA metagenomics assembly of...
CAATACACAGGTACTTCTGTCCTTCCAGTTTGTAAGATGGGAAAGAGTTTCGGAACCGATTACCAATGCCCTGCGATAAATCTGCTGTCCCAGATAGGCCTGGGCTGTATTCAACGCCAACAGAAATCCTGTACATGCACCGTTCAGATCAAAAGAGGCTGCGTTCACTGCACCGATCAGTTTCTGCACTTCGCAGGCGGCACACGGCATGATCCTTTCAGATGACATGGTAGACACCAGGAGTAAGTCAATCTCTTCCGGTCGCATTCCAGCATCTGAAAGAGCTTCCTCAGCCGCACGAGCTGCCATATAAGCAACGGTCTCTCCACCGCTTGCAATGTGTCTCTGACCGATTCCGGTCCGCCCACGAATCCACTCATCACTTGTATCCATCATGCGGGACAGTTTGTCATTGTCCCACACCTGAACCGGTCTGTAGGAACCGGTTCCCTTTATTTTTCCAACCATAATACCCTCCAGGTATGTTGTGTAGTTTCTTGTTTTTATTTTAAAATAGTTTGATTATCAAAGTATATCATATTTTTTCACTTTGTCAATAAAAAAATACTGTCAAAACCAAAACTTTTTTTGTTTCGGTTCTGACAGTATTTGGGGATTATTTCTTTACTTTCACTTTACAGGTGATTTTTTTGTTTCCTGACTTCACTGTAATTGTAGCTGTTCCTTTCTTTTTCGCAACTATTTTTCCTTTTGAATTTACTGCTGCTACTTTGGAATTGGAACTTTTATAAGTTACTTTTTGCTGGCTGGTGACTGGTGTGAGAGTGACTTTCAGCTGAAAGCTTTTTCCTTTTTTGGCAAGGATTATATTCCGTTTATTCACGGAAACAGCAGTTGTTTTTACAATGCCTTTCTGCACTTTTACCTGGAAAATCCTGCGGCTTCCGTTGGTATAAGTGATCGTTACCGTTGCTTTTCCGGCTTTTTTTCCAGTAATCTTACCTTTCTTGTCCACTTTGGTGATCTTCTTATTGGTGGTGCGGACCGACTTTATTTTACCACCTGACTTGTAGGTTTGTTTTATCCGTAAGGTAAGTGTGGTGGTAGTTGGTGTAGGTGTCGCAGTCGGTATTGGAGCCACACTTACGGTTGGCACCGGTTTCACGCTTACAATTGGGGTCGGTTCCGCACTTACGGTTGGAGTAGGTGTCACACTTGCAGTCGGGGTCGGTTCTACGCTTACGGTCGGGGTCGGTTCCGCACTTGCAGTCGGTTTTGGTTCTACGCTTACGGTCGGGGTCGGTTCCGCACTTACGGTTGGAGTGGGTGTCACACTTGCAGTCGGGGTCGGCTCTGCACTTACTGCCGCAGTTGGAGTTACTGTAGGCGCAGATGTAACTGTGGGCTCATTTTTCCCCTTATTATCTGCATAACTCTCTTCTGCCAGAACCGGCAAAATAAACACAGGCCCCACCGTTTCTGCTGAGGTAGTAGAAAAACTGGTATACTCCACACGCTCCTCACCAATGGTAATATATTGTCCCATTGTAGACCGCCCCACCAGCAAATACCGTGAAGATGGCGGGGTTCCCACATCATCCCATGTGGCATCCACCAGATACCAGTTTCCATCCTCCATCTGTACATAATTCCACATGTGCGCTCCAGGAGTTCCTGAAGAAGTTCCCCTGGCTGTTCCGCTGACACAGGCACAATTTATTCCCATATAATAGCAGAAAATTTTCATGGATTTCGCATAGCCTTCGCAGACAAATGCAGGATCTGCATCCAGAAACAACGAGGCGGCAGAATGCACCCATAAAGTATTATCGTTCCTGTAAGTAACTCTCTGACAGATATAATCATGAATCCGCTTTATTTTCTGCTCCATATCCATGCCCACAGTCTGCTCATTCAGCTCTGCAACAGCACTCTGAACACCATCCATAAAATCACCCATTCGAGTATGGGCATTCTCACTGATTTCCCTGTTCGCCGGTTTAAAGGTGAAATTCTTAAAGATCCCCCTGTATCCGGTAGAAGAGGACCCATCCCGAACACAGCTGACCCGGTATCCATAGTTGCTGCCCCGGAACCAGAATGCCTGTGGATAATCATAGGAAAAAGCATCTGAAGCTGCCTGAATAGCTGTTTTCACATCATCGGTAGCCTGTACATAGCTTTCTCCTTTTCTCTGAAAACTGCCATCCTCAACGACTGCTTCAAATGTAATGGTATCAGTAAATTCAAAAGGAAAATCAACACTTTCCAGATACTGGCTGTAATCCACCACATAATTCTGCACCAAAAGATCATACAAGGCCTTTGCATTTCCATCCAGCTGAGCACCATAGCTGTCTGTGTAATAGTCCAGGGAAAAAAGGCTGATGCCACTGTCAACGGAATCTCCAGCAATAGCACCGGAGATGATCTCACCAGATTCTTCTGCCTCAATTCTGTCATTTTCCTCTGTGGAAATTTCAGCCTGAAAGCCATTTAAATCCTCATTTTCCACTTCAGGAGCTGCAGCAAATTCCTCCTCATTCCCCTCGTCAGCCCATATTTCTTCTACTGCCCCAAAGCCTTCTGCATCCTGCATTTCTGCGGCAACGCACATGGGCTGAGCAGCCATAACAAATGTTGAAAGTATAACCAGTAAACGCTTCCGTTTCTTCATTTATCCCTCTCTTTTCTTATAAATCATTGCATATTTATTTCCGATTCGTTATAATATTTTAACATGAAATTTTATTTTTGTGTGAATAGCAGAGCATATTTCACAAATATTTTTTACACAGGAGATTCTATATATGAATAAAGAAAAGAAAATACCAGGACATATCCTCTCGCTTTTTATCATTCTTCTCTCTATCAGTGGTGTATGTCTTCTTATGTATAAAGCCCAGTTTCGTTTTAACCTTCATCAGCCCATTGAGTATGTTATGATGACAACTCATAAACCTACAGGTACCATAACCTTGTCCTCGGATTCCCCCGTTCTTACAGAGACGTTTACCTGTACAGTTCCTGAGTTAAAGATGTTTACACTTGAGGGCACTGCAAAAAATAAAAATTCCGATGCCCGCCTTTTCATCACCTTGACGAATGCAGATTCCGGAGAAATTTATTATCAGGCAGAACACACACTTTCCGTTTTCCGCGCAACAAAAAAGAAAGAACTGACCTGCGGTCTGCCCCAGCCAGTAAGTGCCTCTGAACACGCACATTTACAATTAAAACTGAAATTAATAAATGGGGACAAAACGGTTCTTTCTTTTACATCAAATGAAAAACAGGCCCTGGTTCAGGAATTTAACAACGATACAAACAGTCATACAAATATTATTTATTCCTTCACTTACGGCGACAATAATTTCATGCTTTATTTTTATATTGCGCTGTGTGTTATCTTGCTTTTATTTATAATAATGACATTTTATCTGATCATTATCCGCCAGATGACTGTGCAGAAATTTTATATTCCTGTTGCTTTATTTCTGGGACTGATTTTCCAATGTCTGGTTACCGTTCACGGAGTTCCGGATGAACCAACGCATTTTGATGCAGCTTACAGCCTTTCTAACAAAATGCTGTTTGTAAAAAATACGGAAACCCCAGGCAATACCATATATAAACGGCGTTGTGATGCTCAGTTAAGCGATATGTTAAGCAATGGACTGGAGACGAACTCCTACTACCAGCTTCTGTTTCACAGCTTTGAGTTTGCTTCGGATACGGATCTGATCGAGATTTCCTATGTAAGCACATCAGGTCTGGTTCCTGCAGTCGTTTATGTTCCGGCTGCAATAGGACTTAGTATTGGACGGCTGCTGCATCTTTCCCCCATGCTTACCTTCCAGCTGGCAAGGATCTGCAGTCTTGTGGTATTTATCCTTCTGGTCTATTTTGCCATTTGCATTGCACCATTTGAAAAAAATCTTCTGGGAGCACTTGGGCTTTTGCCTATCACACTGCAGCAGGCAGCTTCTGCTTCCTATGATTCTGTGATAAACGGGTTCATCTTTTTGTTTACGGCACTGTGTTTTTACCGTTTACATAACCCTAAGCGAAAAAAAAGTTACCTGATCGCTCTTGGATTTCTGGCACTGTTCATTGCAATTGTGAAAGGCGGGGTTTACCTTCCACTTTTGTTATTGCTGCTCATGTGTTTTTCCCATGTGCCCCATCATCACATGCATAAAAAGATGCGCTGGATCGTTCCTTTATGTATCTGCGTGGGAGCTGTCCTTTTAATTGCAGTTACTTTAATTAAATTTATGCCTATGTTTTCTGCAATGTTTGCCACAGATATTTCTGCGGATCCGGAAAATACTATTTATCCGATTTCATATGTATTCCAGCACCCGCTCCAAACCATTTATATTTTATGGAATACGGTCATCCAGTGCAGTGACACCATTCTACGAGGCTTATTAGGTGGAAAATTATCCTGGCTGGATATTAATATCAACTGGTCCCTTTTAATAGTATTCCTGATCATTCTTTTACTGCTTGTAAACGTAAAAGGAGACGCCCCGGTTTTCACCAGAAAAAACCGGACATTTATCGCCTTTAGCTGTCTGGGATCTTTGCTGCTGATTATGTTTTCCATGATGGTCGGTTATACCACAATGGATTGTGATCATATACAGGGCATTCAGGGACGTTATTTTCTTCCTCTTGCTCCAGCGCTGTTTTCCCTGTTCTCTACAGCTATGGTGTCTGTGGATCATAACCGCAGCTGTAAAATATGGGAAACTATGATGGTGATTGAAAGTCTTGTTGTTGTACAGGCTATAACAATGATCATATAACAAAAAGTGGAAGCCTTTTTTGTGCTTCCACTTTTTATTATTTCTCCAGGCAAATCTATCGCCTCTAGAGCGCGTTTGAAAAAGGCTTTCCGCAAAGTGGGGCGTGCAGATTGCGGGAATGATTTTTCAAACAGGCTCTGGCGTTATTACCATATATAAATGTCCGTGCTTCGCACTGCTGTCCAGAAGCTTCATTGTAATTTGTTATACTGCTCCTGTATCCTCTGCAGTTCCATTTCAAAGTCCTGCCGGTTCTTCTGAACCATTGTCTGCAGGACCAGTCCGGAAAACAATGACTGAATTGCTCCCAAAACAGCAAAACCACATACGATCAGAGTAGGAATTTTTCCCACACGTCCGGTTTCAAGGAAGGTTACAAATACCGGGATAAAGAATCCAATTCCAAGGATCAAAAGCACTGCTGCCATCAGTCCGAAGAATGCCATTGGCTTATAATTACGGTATAATTTGGCTATGGTTTTCAGTACCCGGAAGCCATCTGAATATGTATTCAGTTTGGATTCACTGCCTTCGGGACGGTCTCTGTACTCGATCACTTCATTTTCGATATACATGTTCTTATCAACTGCGTGAATGCTCATTTCAGTCTCAATCTCAAACCCCTTGGATAATACAGGGAAGGACTTTACAAACTGGTAGCTGAATGCTCTGTAGCCTGTCATGATGTCGTTTATCTGGGTTTTAAACATAATGTTAATGCATTTACGCACCAGACTGTTTCCAAAATTATGGAATGGCCGCTTGTTCTCTGTAAAATAAGTAGATGACAGACGATCTCCCACTACCATATCAACCTTTTTATTCAATACCTTCTCAACCATTGAGGGGGCAAATTCTGCGGGATAAGTATCATCTCCGTCTGCCATGATATAACACTGTGCATCAATTTCACGAAACATCCTGCGAATAACGTTTCCTTTGCCCTGCTGATATTCGTATCTGACTACAGCACCTGCTCTGCGGGCAATTTCATCTGTATGGTCAGTAGAATTATTATCGTATACATATATTACCGCTTCCGGCAATACTTTCTTGAAATCTGTTACAACCTTTTCTATGGTTTTGCTCTCGTTGTAACAGGGGATTAGTACTGCTATTTTATCCATTTTAAATGCTTTCCTTTCCGGCGATTCTTAAGTAAGTTTTCTTTACGCAAAAAATCCGTCGATTGTCTTGTAGCTTTATTTTACTACATAGACAATCGGCGGGCAAGGGGATTGTTCCCCAAACTATCCGATCAATACTTTTTTCCCCTCAAAAGCAAATCCATAATGGAAAATATTCTCTTTCTGAACTCCCCGGCTTAAAAGCTCACAGTCATAATCTTTTTCGTTTATCTGCTGTAATGCATTTGCTACAGTATCTTCCAATGTCTTTTCTTTACGTGGATTAAATACTTTAAATTCCAGGACAAAGGCATCTTTCGTTTTCTCCAGGGGTTCCAGCATAACATCATATCGGCCAAATCCACTTTCCCGATTAGAGGTAACCCGATACTTTCCTGCAAGTTCAACAATCAGCCCAAGTACAAATCCATGATAAAATCTTTCTGGATTGGTATCATCAGACGGATTTCTGCCAGTATCAAAGGTACTGAAAGTCGCTTCTGCTACACGGTTCATATATTCATTCATATAATCCAGATCTTTTGCCAGAAAAGCTTTCAGAAAATCATTATATGGGACTGTTTCATCAGAAAACCATCCCTCCACCATATCTTCAAAAAGCATTTTGACTTCCTGATTTGTCAGAGCCAATTCATAGCTGTATCTACCACTGGATACATCAAACTCACTCTTTACAACTTTCAAATAACCGCCAGCAAGAAACAGACTCCAGATTGCCCCCTTCTTCCGCTGCAGCTGCTCAAAAATAATTTCCTCGTCAATTTCCGTCTGAAAGCTTTTCCCTGCCAACAGATCTTCCATGACCATTTTTATCTGAGCAGATCCTTCTCTTACCAGTTTTCCCACAAGCTGATTGGAACTGGTATTTGCCCAGTAGGGTCTTAGCTTCTTCTCTTTCAAAAAACATGTGATTGACCATGGATTATAAATATCCTTTTTGTTTCCAAAGGAAAATCCGTCATACCATGTCTGAACTTCGACTTGCCGATCTGACATTCCATACTTTTCCAGGGCGTCAAATACTTCTGTTTCTGTAAATCCAAAGCAATCAGCATATTGCTCAGAAGTAGTAGTTATAACTGTTAAATTGTTTAGATCAGAAAAAATAGACTCTTTACTAACCCGCGTTATTCCTGTCAACAGAGCTCGTTCCAGATAAGGATTTGTCTTAAATGTGGAATTAAATAATCCACGCATAAAACCTGTCAATTCGTCCCAAAATCCATACATGTAAGCTTCCTGCAACGGCGTATCGTACTCATCAAGAAAAATCAGAACCTTTTTTCCGTAATAACTGTGTAAGCACATAGAAAGACGCTTCAGTGACATTGCAGCAACCGCATCGGACATCGTTGGCGCAACCAGAGAAAAATAATCTTTTTCTTCCTGACTTAAGCGTTCACTTTCCTTTAAAAATCCAAATTCGGCATATAAATCCTGAATTACCTGACAGATTGCCTCCCGGGCGGAGGTAAAAGTCTGCCCTTTTATGTCTGCGAAACTGAAAAAAATCACAGGGTATGTTCCCTGAATTTCTCTATATTTCTCATGATTCCAGATTGATAATCCCCGAAACAGTTCTCCTTCTCCCCTGTATTTTTCTGAGAAAAAGCATTCAAGCATATTTAAATTTAAAGATTTTCCGAATCGCCTTGGCCGCGTTATCAACGTAGCAACATCCTGGCTTTTCCACCATTGGCGGATAAAATCTGTTTTGTCAATGTAGAAGCTATTGGCTTCCCGAATGGATGCGAAGGCGGTATTGCCGAGGGAAATTGTCTGGTGGGAGGTGTTTTTTATTTTCATTTTACTGCTACTTTGCTGTTCTGATACTGATAACTGATTGTTTATCTGTTCCGATTTGGAGTTTTCACCAATCTTCATTTAAGCGCCCTCCCATTTCATAATAATATATTTTTAAAGAAATAAAAATCCGCCGATTGCTTATGTAGTTACATTGTACTACATGGGAAATCGGCGGGCAAGGGGATTATCTAGTCTTCTACAAGTTCAAATCTATATCGTTGCTTCACTTCCGGGTACTTATCACGATCCACTTCTGAGGCAAACATTTCTAAAGGCCTAATATACACTTTAAAGTCACCATACAAAGCCTGATACACAACAAACTGTTCTCCAGTTTCAGAATGCTCTGCTATATATAAAACTTTATATTCATTTCCTTTAAAATGCTTATACTTTCTGTTCGTCTCAATTTGTCTCATCGTTATGCTCCTTTTTTATTAGCTTGACAAGTTCGGCTAAAAATCTCCATAAGAAAATTATTACACATATAAAGAAAAAACCAATTGCCAGCCAGATTGTTGGCTTTATGTCGACAAGCACAGATGTCCTTTTTAAGTGTCCTATAATCTCTGTTACCTGGTTAACAAATAGCCCTACAAAAATAGCCACAATAAATCCATCCAAAGCTAACTTTTTAAACTCAGCAATTCGTCGCAGTCCTGCTTTTTCCTCAATCTCGTTCTGCGCTTTTTTTAATGCACGTTCCTTTACCTCTTCTTCAATTTCTTCCCGAATTTCTCTTTTCAATTCTTTCTTCGTCATGTCAATAAAAAGAGCCAAATCCTCATCATTTACCTTCGAGAATAAAATATCCTTTTTCAGCTGTACATAATTATCAATCAAATTATCTAAGCTTGTTGCCATTTAATTATCCCTCTTTAATAAAAGACTTACTGCTTCAGCCACTTTATCTTCTAACTTTTTGGACGCAACAGCACCTCTAAACTCCTGTTCATTTTGATATACAGCATTTACTTTATTTTTATACATCTTCTCGCTTGATGGTGTACTTTTCAGTTCTTCAAATACTATCTGGGCAATTCTAACCCCTGGAAAAATTTTAATTGCATAATCAGTGGCATTAAACAATCCTAGTTTCAGATTTCCCTCATAAGTACTATTACAATGCTGATCACTTACTAACAGACCCAATCTGGTAAATCTCGTTCTTGGACGAATATGAGCTGTAATACTCTCTGGAAGCGCAATATTTTCCCTTAATGATACAAGAACATATTCTTTAGGAGATAACACATAACCACTAGCAGGAAGCTCCATTTCATCGTAAATTGAATCAATTTTATTTTGATCGGTAATATCAATACAGCGAACTTCCTTTTTTAGTACCGCAATACGTTTACCTATTGCTAAATCATATGACTCACTCTGCAATGACTCCTCAAAAAAGGGATTAATCATTCCAGCTGTACTTTTCTTTTCATTTGTACATAAAGCACGGATATCTTTATCTGTCAAAATCATACATAGTCCCCCTTTTAGTTTTTAGTCTGTTTTGATAGTATAGCATATTTTATGATTAAATACCAAATTTCTTTTTTGGATTATCCAGTAAACAACCATATATTCCCCCAAAATGTTATTTACCTTTTATCCTTCTTAAAAACAATAAGTTTACTCAATAAATAATTAACTACTATAACTACTACCTGAACGATGATCTTTGACAATTTGTCATTAATTTTACAAAGTGTAACCCCAAAAAACATTCCTCCCATATCAATAAACAGCGTAGCCACTCTGGACAAAATAAATTGGGATGCTTCTTTTACTTTATTCTGATTTTGACTCTCAAATACAAATTTTCTGTTTGTAAAATAAGCAAACGCGACAGCACCTATCCAAGAACATATATTTGCGATTTGAAGTTCAACTGGTTTTAAAGGATCCAGTACTGAAATAACCAATATATAATATATTCCAAGTCCAACAACAGTCGTCATTCCACCAACAATTATGTAATTGATAATTTCTTTATATTTTTTATATAATAATTTTATTTTCTTCATTTCTTAACCCTAAGCTCTTCTTCGTTATCATTCTCCCATGTACGTTCACTAATAATATATCTTGGTCTATGCTTAGATTCCATGTAAATTTTTCCAACATACTCTCCAATTACCCCTAAACACAGTAACTGAATCCCCCCCATAAAACACACAATACATACCGTGCTAGCCCATCCGGAAACAGTTTTTCCAAGCAAAGCGCCTACAACAGCCCAGATAACTCCAATAAAACTCAAAAACGCAATCAATATACCAGCAGTTGTTATCATTCTAATTGGTTTAACCGAAAGACTAGTAATTCCATCAAAAGCCAATGCCAACATTTTCTTTAACGGATAATGGCTTTCTCCTGCAATTCTTTCGTGCCTTTCATAATACACACTTGTACTCTTGAATCCAACTAAAGGTACCATTCCACGCAAAAAAATATTTACCTCTTTAAAATTAGCAAATTCTCTTAAAACTCTATTGGAAAGCAGGCGATAATCAGCATGGTTAAATACTACCTCAACCCCCATCCAATTTAATAATTTGTAAAAACCTTCGGCGGTAAACCTTTTAAAGAATGTATCTGTGTCACGTTTACTTCGTACGCCATAAACAACTTCGCATCCGTCCAAATAAGCGTCTACCATTTCATCCATTGCATTGATATCATCCTGACCATCACAATCAATTGAAATTGTAATATCACATTTATCTTTTGCTTCCATCAAACCAGCAAGTACCGCATTTTGATGTCCTCTATTCCGGCTTTGACAAATACCTATGTAATGGGGATCTGTCTTAGCTAATCTAGTTATAATTTCCCATGTTTTATCTTTTGAACCATCATTTACAAAAAGAATTCTACTTGAATCTGCAATTTTCCCTGCAGACACAAGTTCATTTATTTTATTTAAAAACATAGTACTTGTAATTGGCAATACCTTTTCCTCATTATAGCAAGGAATTACTATGAACAAAACAGGTTTCATTTTCAAGGCCTCCTATTGTTTTTCTTCAATTCTATTACATTAATTCAAATCAAAAACAGAATCCACTCGATTTTTTCTATCAAAAACATTATTATATTGTACTATTTTATAGCAATTAACTAGTTCTTCATATTCTTTTGGAAGTTCATCCATTTTATACCATTTTCCCATACTATCGCATATTGCACCAGTACCTATAATCGGAATTTTTTCCTTCATACTTAATAATGCTCTATTATATTCTGTCAATTCCAATCCCGCCTGCTCTAAAATGTAACTTCCAAAATAATTTGAACTCATATCTTCATTTTCTGAATCCAAAGTATAATTTGTCCATATTATATATGGCGTACGATGTTCCTGCTGTACTTCCTTCCAGTTTAAAGTATTAACATCTTTTTCAAAAAGTGCCCAAAAAAATCCTTCCTCAAGACTTGGCCAATGATCCCCATACATAACAAGCATTGTCGGTTCATCTACACTTTCAAAATATTCTACTAATTCTTTAAATGCCGCATCA
>ERZ1673697.3556-NODE-3556-length-11232-cov-4.971012_pt1 | contig 11232 bp, 9 predicted proteins | sample MGYA00580227_ERZ1673697 | MGnify/ENA primary metagenome ERZ1673697 (study PRJEB41218, sample SAMN15661759) | gut metagenome | host: Homo sapiens | place: Canada: London | collected 2015-08-20/2019-03-30 | study: EMG produced TPA metagenomics assembly of...
TATCCGATACAGATCCTGATTGACCTGCCGGTACAACAGCTGATCATGGATAAACATCATTTTGCCGGAGGAATACGCTCCACTGTCTGCAAGCATGCAGGTACCATAGAGTCCAAGCACCCCCGCAATTGCGGCAGCGATCATCAGGACAAATGCCATGATCTTTGCCAGTGTGCTGCCCAACAGGCTGTTTCCCTGTGCCGGTGCATTCTTTTTTTTCTCGGCTTTTTCTCTTTTTTTCCGTTCCCTTTTATTCTCTGACAATGCTGGTTCTACCGTCGTACTCACTGTTTCTTCCACCGGATTTGCCACTCTGTCCTGTTCTGTGCTCCTGCTGTTTTCTTCCATGTTATCCATATTCCTGTCTCCTTATTTCCCCAAGCTGCTCCGCTCTCCTGCCTGCTCTTATCCCTGCTTCTCACATTTGTATCCCTGTCCCCAGACTACTTTTAAGTATCTGGGTTCTGCCGGATTGATTTCCAACTTTTCCCGTAAATGCCGGATATGTACCGCCACGGTATTCTCGCTGCCCAGAGGCAGGTCGTTCCAGATTCTGGTATAGATCTCCTTCGGGGAAAATACCTGTCCCGGATTCTGGATCAGAAGCTTTAAGATCTCGTACTCCGTGGGCGTCAGCGCCACCGGCTCGCCGTCCAGCATCACGCTTTTCTCCTTGTCATCCAGTTCGATACCACCGACTCTTATCACATCCGGCCGGACAGTACCTCCACCCAGCTGCATATAGCGACGCAGTTGGGATTTGACTCTGGCGGATACTTCGATGGGATTAAACGGCTTCGTGATATAGTCATCCGCTCCTACCGTAAGTCCCAGTACCTTGTCGGAATCCTCACCCTTGGCTGTCAGCAGGATCACCGGGACATTACTCTTCTCCCGGATCCTGATCATCGCCTGTATGCCGTCCAGCTTCGGCATCATAATATCCATCAGTACCAGATGCACCTCATTCGTCTCTACCATATGTACGGCTTCCTCGCCGTCAAAAGCCTCCAGAAAATGATAATTGGTGTCATTTAAGTATATCTTTAACGCGTTTACGATATCCTTCTCATCATCACAGATCAATATATTGTACATACTCTCCCTCATTTCTGTGCCGGTGGCTGCAGCCCGGACACTTCCTGCGCAAGGAGCTTTCCCTTACGCTGCCAGAACATCTGCTTTGTCCACAGATGTCCCGCTGATGAATTTATTGTAGCAGATAACAGATTAATAAAAAACAGGAAAAACCTTTAAGATTTGTTTAAGACGGCTTTACATAAAACACCCTCTGCCATTCCCAGAAGAGCAAAGGCAAAGGGTGTGGACAACACATGTTGAAAAGTGAACAGTGAGCAGATCAAATAGCCGGTGAGGCCGAGGAAAACTGCAAGTGCCCGGGGATCCCTGGTTGCGGAGATTCGAAGGTTCCGGAATGCGGTGAGGAAGATTCCACCGTAGGCAATGACTCCCAGAATTCCCTGCTGTACCAGAAGAGTCAGCCATTCGTTGTGGGCATTGGAATAGATATTGTTGTCCAGAAGTCCCCGGTTGATCCAGTCCATGGCGTCACTGCCCCATTGATAGAGCGCATAATAGAAGCTGTCAGGGCCCATACCGAATATCTGAAACAGGAGTCCCTCTTTTCCGTAAGTAAGAATCGTGACCTTCCACAGTGCCAGCCGGCCGTTGGCAACTTCCGACACTTTATCACTGCCGGGCAGATATCCCGCCACCAGCAGACAGCCAAGAAGCAGTGCCGCCAGCGTCACCGCAACCGCAAGCCCCACAAAGGTCCGAAAAACCCGGCCGCTCTCCAGCCGGTCACTTCTCTCCTGTCTCTCCCGCAGCTGCAAAATCAGATATACCGCCACTTCCACAACAAACACCACATACCAGGCCGGGGTAAAAAAGAGTCTTTTTTCGGCATCCCCTGCCAGCACCAGGCCGGTCAGATGTAACAGCAAAAACATCCTGACCATAAATACCGAAAGCGGCAAAAGCATCAGAATCTCCAATGCCCTCAGCAGCCGGCTTCTCTGCCGTAGAGAAACAAGGAACAACAGTAGGCTTAATCCACAGGCTGCCATTATAGCCGTGGTACTATTGGAGGTAATGGCCGATGCAAAAAAAAGAAAGCTTCCAAGCATCCCCAACACTCTGCCCTGTCGTTTTCCCATATAAGCAGCTGACAGAGAGATTCCGGCCGTCACACTCAGATACCCGGCATACCAGTTGTTGTTGCCGATGGTGGACAACAGCTGCGTCCGGTTCCATTCTCCGTTTTCCATTCCGCGGAAAGTTCCCAGCACATCGATGTCCAGACGGTTCAACAGTCCGATCAGTGTCACGATTCCCGCTGTGATCCCGGCGATCCACCAGATACTTCTGCTGCCGTCATAATACCGGGATACCGCAAAATAGATCCCCACCAGCAACCCCTGGGTCACCAGCCCCATATACCAGCCGGGATACCCTAAAAGGACATCCTCCCTGCAGGGACTGATTCCATAAGAAAAGATTGCAGACACCAGATACAACAGCATAAACACATCCGTTTTCTTCCACGTCCGTTTCGTTGTCCGTTCTCCCCGGATTCTCTGCCACAGCACAGCCAGCACCACAAAAGCCCCCAGCACCAGCGTAGTATTCCGGAAAAACAAATATTTTGCATTTCCGATCATCACCAGCTTGTTCTGCATATACAGCGGTAAACCGGCAAAAAGAATCACCAGATACCCATAAACCAGCATACTCACGGTCTCTTTTGTATTTTGTTCCTGTTTCTTCATAACTTACATTATCCTTCAGACTGAAAAACAAGGCACCCCTCATTGACTGAAGAGTGCCTTATATTTCCCGGTTATTTCATTTCCTTACGGTTACTTATTTGCCGTAACGCATCTGCAGGTACAGAGGACCATACCATTCGATAGCATTGTCTTCTGCCTTACCGGCAGGGATGGTTACCGTATACTCGTTGCCTTCGAAGGTGTACTCCAGCTCCAGAGCTACCGTCTGCTTCTTGTACAGAGCCTGCATGATATCGTTGGGCAGAGCATTGATGTTCTTGTCTCTGCTGATCTTAACGGTAGCACCGTCCTTGGCATTAGCGATCTCGCCTGCCACATTGTCACGATATCTTCCAAATGCGTTGTCAGTACCTTCTGCTGTTGCAGTATTATTAGCTTCTGCAATAGCAAAAGTAGAGAAGTGATTTACAGTAAAGGTCAAAGTGTTTGCGGAAGCATTGTAAATAGGCTTGATTTCTTCCAGTCCACCATTTACAAAGTGGAAAATCACTGCCTTATTACCATCTACACCTGCAGGAGTCTCAATGGTAACTGCTACGGGAATAGGCAGAGATTCAACTGAATAAGTACCAGCCTTCAGGCTGATTTCTACATATACGGGAGTAGAAGTTACTGCGTATGTAGAAGAAGTAATCTCAGGTGTAGCCGCCGGTGCTTCTACACTCAGTGTTGTGTCAGGAGCAACAAATGCTGCACCAACAATGCCTACAGCCTTTACAGCGCCGGAGTTAGCAAGAGTAGTATCCTTAATTCCCTTTGCCTTTTTGTATGCTGCTTCGATGGCTGCAACATCACTAACAGTATCCTGTCCTGCATTCATTGCTTCCTTCAGATCCTGAGAACCGATCTTTATCAAAGCAACTGCCGCATTATCTGCAGATGCCGCATCAGTAATCTTGGATGCATCAATAGCATCTACCGCATTCTTTACCTCTTCTACCGGTTTGGTGCTCGGTGCAGGGGTCGGTGTAACCACCGTATTATTCTCACTTGCTACAGATACGGTAGACAGTGCACTGCTGCCGAAAGGAACTGCAAATACTGCAAATGCAATGGCTGCGGCAATGATTAATTTCTTTTTCATTATCTCATTCCTCCTAAGTATAATGTTATGGATTTTATTTTTACCGCTATTTAGTTTACCCCCCCCGTTATATTGTCAACCCTATTTCTTCCTTTTTTTCATTTTTTTCTCATTTTCCATGTGCAAAAAAAGCATGCCCTTCCGCCCCCCTAAAAACGGGCATCACAGACATGCTTTTTTCTGCTTTTTATTCATTTTTCTTATTGGAGTGCTCTTTCAGTTCTTCCAGAGCTTCCTTGAATTTCTCAGAGCTCATGGTAGGGTTGGAACGAATCATGTCACGCTGGAAGAAATCTCTTAAGCTGCTGACATTCTCTCTGTCTGCCACGCTTCGGGTGTACTTCTGCTTCAGCTCCAGCACTTCGTTCTTCACGCTGTCCAGATACTGACTGGGGGACTTTTGTGCGGAAGTACGGATGCTCTCCAGCTTCTCCTCGATGCCGGACTTCAGATCCTCTACTCTGGTAGTAATGCCCTCGGTAAGGTCTTCCTTCTTCTGCGCCAGACTTTCGCTGAAGCCTTCCCTGCGGTTCTCCAGATCTTCACTGGTCACAGCAATAATAACATCCAGCCGTTTCTGGATCCGCAGCATATCTTCTTTTGCCTTCTCCATCTTCTCCAGTACATCCCGCAGATCCAGGGCTGCCTTGAAGGATAATGCGAAATCCGCACCGATCAGCGCCGTCAGCACCAGTGTCACCGGAGTGAGGATGCTGTCCGGAATGGACAATACCAGATGTTCAATGGGCTTATGGATAACCTCCGTCATCAGGATCGTCAGACCTCCCCATGCGAGCGAGGACCCCAGACAGATATGTCCCTGGAAATTGAACTTATTCTTGGAATAGTCCCAGTATCTGACTTTAAATAATGCCTCCATGGTCACGCCTGTGACATACTCCAGCACCGTAGCCCCGATACATCCGGCGATGTAAACCAGCACCAGATTGTCCTGAAACGGCATGGACACCACCAGCATCATGATGGCTCCACTTCCATACAGCGGCAGAAACGGTCCGCGGCAGAAACCACGGTTGACCAGCTTCCTGCTTTTCAGGGATACATAGGTGGATTCAAAACACCAGCCGAAAAAGCAATAAAAATAAAAGAAAAATAGCCATTGGATCGCAGTATAATGATACACTGTTTAACCTCCTTCACGTCTTCGTTTTTTCCTTACGAGCAAGGCAACTGTCATCTCATGACCGAACCGCTACGGATATACCTCAGCCTCTATGGCAAGCTTCCCCTTCCTCGTGGCATGGGGTTCTCCACTTATGCGGAATTTACCGTAGCCTCTGGCATTTACCACATCCCCCGTCTCCAGGGGCTTGGAATTATTTTCACACAGCCTGCCGTTCACATATACCTTTCCCGCCCGGAACAACTCCAGGCAGTCGCTTCTGGATTTATTATATACCTTGGAAATGACAGCATCAACACGTGGACTTGCCACCTGAATGACCTGACGCACCGGTTCTTCCTGCGGTACTTCTGCCGCCGCATCCACCACCTCACACTTCACATGGGTATGACGGATCTGTTCCAGATTGTCACAGATGAATTCCGCGATGGTATCCAGACAGAACAAAAATGCTTCGCCCTCCCCCGGCAGAATATCACCGATGGTGCTCCGTTCAATGCCAAGGTTCATCAGCGCCCCCAGATAATCCCTGTGGGACAGCTTGTCTGCAAATTTTGCCGACAGAGGCCGGATCCGGATACAGCAGATGGGAAAAGGCTGTTCATAGCCCAGCTCCGCCTCACTGCCGAAGCGAAGGAGCTTCCGCTCTGCCTCTTCCCTGCCGCCGTATAAGGTGATCCCTGCGAACTTCACTTCCCGTTCCACCTGCCACAGGGCATCCTGCTCCGCCAGTCCTAAGAATCCGGTAAATGTGTACTGGTTCTGGTTGTAGGATTTGTCTGCCAGTTCACGGATCCGGTTTTTCAGCTGTTGTATTTCTTTTTCATTTTCCACGGACATTCCCGTACATCCTTCCTGCTGTTCTCACTTTGCTTTTGCAAATATTACACTGTACACATTATCCCAGTGCCACATCCAACATCATCATCAACGCAAAACCAATCGCAAAGGCAATGGTTCCCAGGTTGGAATGCTCTCCCTCACTGGCTTCCGGAATCAGTTCCTCCACGACCACATAGATCATGGCTCCGGCTGCAAAAGCCAGCATATAGGGTAAAATAGGTGTCACAATGCTTGCCAGTGCAATGGCCAGGATTGCTCCCACCGGTTCCACTGCTCCCGACAATACGCCTAAGGCAAAGGACTTTCCTCTCTTATTTCCTTCACTCCGAAGAGGCAGGGAAATAATGGCTCCCTCCGGGAAATTCTGAATGGCGATACCGATGGCCAGCGTCAGGGCTCCCGCCATCGTAACAGTTCCGTCCCCGTTTAACACTCCGGCGAAAATAGCACCACACGCCGCACCTTCGGGAAAATTGTGAATGGTCACCGCCAGCATCAGCATGGCTGTGCGGTTCAGACTGCTCTTATGGCCTTCCGGTGCATCGCTTCCCACATGCAGATGGGGTACCATGCTATCGATGAACAACAAAAAAACAATACCGATCAGGAATCCGATCACTGCGGGAAGAAATGCAAGCTTCCCCATCTCTTCGCACATATCCATGGCCGGTATCAGCAAAGACCACACCGAAGCTGCCACCATGACACCGGCAGCGAATCCGGTAAATATTCTCTGAATATTGCCGCCAATCTGTTTTTTCAGGAAAAACACGCAGGCTGCCCCTGCAGTCGTTCCCAGAAACGGAATCAGAAGACCGGCTACAATGCTTAAATTCATGAAACACTCTCCTTTCTTTCATTATTCTATGTAACTCGCAGCAAGATGGTATCTTGTCTGCCTTTTCAAATCATTTTTACTAAAATCCCGCCAGATCGTTGCCCAGGACGGCATACATCAGGAAATTCACACCACACACCAGATGGTAGCAGAATACCGCGATCTCGCCCACGACGAAGATCACCTTCCAGCTCTTCCACCACTCCCTGATATTCCGCACCATGACGATCAACGTCATCAGGAAGACAAAGAACATACCGTGCATATAGCCCCAGGAAAAGTTGGCATGCATCATGCGGAATCCTTTTTCATAGAAGATCAGGAACATTACTGTACCCATAAGATAATTCAGCCATGCAAACCAGTAATATCTGTTGGACTTTATATTTTTAAAATCAAATACCAGATTCAGGAAAAGTACGCCGATGGGCAATGCCATTCCCATGATAATACTTAAAGGAATGCTTTTGGAATAATTGCTCCATACTTTGGCAAAGCCGATGGCGATGCCTGTCTCCTCTCCCATGGCATTCGTCCCGGTGAAAATTCCGGAAAACTGGTACAGCAGGGCAATTCCCGTGGGGATCATGGTCACACACAGACAGAAGGCATTGCGAAAACTTTTTCCTCTGCTTACGATCAGCTGGATCAGGAGGATCAGACCGATCAGAGGCACCACTACCATCGTATAGCTTGGTTTGGTCATGGTGGTCAGCAGAAGGCTGACTGCGAAGAGAACGCAGTTCTTCCACTGAAAATCCTTCTCATATTCTGACAGCACCTTCACCGTCTCAAAAAAGCAGATAATCGCAAAAGGTCTGGTGGCCAGATAAGTGGCATTCCAGAAAGGATTCGGCGTATAAATCCCCATACAGCGATACGCATAATCAAAGCCGAAAAAAGCTGTATTCTTGGGAGAATACAGGTTAGAAAGCAAAAATAGCGAAAAGACAAGCAGGGTCACAAGAATGTCCGTCATAGCCTGTCTTCCCTGAGTTAAGTCATCATAATGACTTACTTTCCGGATCTCCCGGTTCATATAATATTTTGTGATCACTACCGCTGCCAGATTGAACAGCGCGGTGGTGATGGCCATGGCCGCTTTCGCTCCGATCAGCCAGGCGGAAAGTCTGGCTGTCCAGAACAGGATCGGATAGGGAAACTCATAATTTCCCGCAATACCTGCCACCTTATTCACATAGTCCGGCATATCCGACTGAAAGCCCGGCACCTGATAGCACTCCATCCAAAACAGATATAACATAACCCCGGTATACAAAAACAGCAGGAAAAGAAATGTCACTTTTCCTGCCATTGTCTCCCGCAGGCCGCTCTTTATGGGATTCTTTTTCATAGAGCCGATCCTTTCTAGTTGAAACTGATCACGGGATCTTTGGGAGCCTTTGCCTTCTCCACACGGATGGCATGGAGTACAGGGCCCTCTCCCTTATAGTCTGCGAAGTATTCTCTGGCAACCTTCGCTGTCACTTTAACCCATTCCTTCTGCTTCAGGTCTTTCGTGCCTGCAAACTCACAGGCATAGCCCAGAAATGCCATATCTTCCGCACAGCAGGTCATTGCCATGCGTCCCGGTACGAAATAGCCATCGGGATATTCCTCGGGCTTCAGTACCATGGCCAGAAACTGGATATTTTTGCCTTCATAGCGCTCCAGATGATCCATGGAATCCAGATACCAGATGCCATAGCCCTGGTTGTCCAGTACGATAGGATCCTGATTCAGATCGTAGGGCAGATCCTCCTCGAAGATCTCATCGATCTCACCGTTGGAATCCTCGAAGATCACATCTGCGGAAGGATTCACCGCTTTGATGTTGCGCTTGTATACATTCAGATCCTTGATACCGTCGCAACGGTTGAAAATGATCATCTCGGACTTACGGATCATCTCTGCCAGCAGAGACTTCATATTTGTGTAGTACATAGGGAAGGTGGAGCCGTCAATGGTCGTGATCTGCTGCTCTACTTTCCAGTACCAGGGAAGCGTCATGTTCTTACAATTCCACATACCGTTATACTCGATGATGATACGGGCGGGCTTGTACTGCTTCTCCAGCTCGATCAGATGATTCGGAGTAAACTCCTCTTCCTCTTCGATCAATACGACATCCGTACGACTCTTTTTTAATAAAGCGGGATCGTATTCATTCTCGCCCTCTTCACAGAGGATGAGCAGTGTCTTTCCTTTGATCTGGAAATACGGCTGTCCCAGTGTAAATGTGATAAATTCTGTCTTACCGCTCTCCAGAAAACCATTTATGATATAGACTGGTTTCGTCATAATTCATACCTTTCTCTTTCTTATCCTGCTGCCTGTAAAATCCGTTCCGGCAATTTATTTACGGAACAGTTCTGCCAGCTTGTCCTCGTCCAGTTTGGAACCGATGACACAGATCTTACCGGTAACTTCCGGCTTACCGCTTCTGATGTCATGCTCTTCGGGAACATAATCATAATATACCCAGGTTCCGTCGGGAGCGGGTACCATACCCTTGGCACGCAGGATTGCACCGTACTCTCCGCTGTCCAGAGCAGTAAGGATCTTCTCGATGTCCTCTGCGCTGTAGGTGTTGGGTGTCTCGATACCCCAACTGGTGAATACTTCGTCTGCGTGATGGTGATGATGGTGGTGGTCATGATCATGATCGTGGCAGCCGCAGGTGCAGTTCTCGTCATGCTCATGATGATGCTCATGGTCATGGTCTTCATCATGGTCATGATGATGGTGATGCTCATGCTCGTCTTCATCATCGTCGTCATCGTGGTGATGTCCACAGCAGCACTCATGGTCGTGGTCATCCTCGTCATGGTCGTGATGGTGATGATGCTCGTGGTCACAGCACTCATCCTCATCGTGATCGTCATGGATATGCTCCAGCATTTCCTTCATCATATCTTCCAGCTTGTCAGCGCCTTCGATGGTCTTCAGTACTTCCCTGCCATCCAGCTGATCAAGAGGAGTGGTGATAATGGTAGCCTTGTCGTTATGCTCACGAATCATCTCCACGCAGGCATTCAGCTTTTCCTGATCCACTTTGTCGGTTCTGCTTAAGATAATGGTTCCGGCGTACTCGATCTGGTTGCTGAAGAATTCGCCGAAGTTCTTCATATACATCTTGCACTTGGATGCATCTACTACTGCTACCGCACTGTTGATCTCCACATCCAGATCTCCTGCCACGTTCTCCACAGCCTTCAGGACATCGGACAGCTTGCCGACACCGGAGGGCTCGATCAGAATACGCTCGGGAGCATAAGTGCTGATAACTTCCTTCAGGGAAGTACCGAAATCACCTACCAGAGAGCAGCAGATACAGCCGGAGTTCATCTCTTTGATCTCGATACCGGCCTCTTTTAAGAAACCGCCGTCGATACCGATCTCACCAAACTCATTCTCGATCAGAACGGTCTTGCTGCCGTCCAGAGCTTCTTTTAACAGCTTCTTGATCAGGGTGGTCTTACCGGCACCCAGGAATCCGGATACTACATCTATTTTCGTCATTGTTTTTTCCTCCAATCTGAGTCTAAGACCCATCCTTTTTATTTTCTATCATATTTACAGTATTGTCAATAAAACGATTATTAAATTTTTATCAACTAAGCCATAATGTTCGTCAGACACTGTGCGGATGCTCGCATACGCAGCTGTGCTACGGTCTCTCCGTCTCGATCATGCTGTAAGGCACCACGGCCACTTTTCCCTCTTCATCACCGCCACACAGGATTCCTACGAACACACCGTCCTCCGTAAAGGCTCCGCCTCCTGACATTCCGGGAGCGATCAGTCCCTGCAGCAGAAGCATATACTGGTCAAAATCCTCCACATAGATCCAGGGATCCACCACGAAAGCATAGACCGGCAGCCCACTCTCCCCTCCGTACATCCATACATCGTCATATTCCTTCAGTGCATCGAATACTTCCCGATCCGTCTGCACCGGCAGACAGACCTTCCATGCTTCCTCTGACAGTTCCGCCTTGTCCACCCACAGGAAAGCCAGATCGCAGCTGTCCACTGTCTCCACGCCGGTGGCAGCCACCTGTGTTCCGTCCGGAAATGTCACCCGGGCCTCTCCGGTATCGTCCGCCAGTACGTGCCCTGCCGTTGCGATCAGAATCCTGTTTTCCTCTTCATCATAGATCACACCGCTGCCCTGCCGCTCTCCCGTCTGAATTCCCACCAGGGATTTCATTACCTTAAAATCATTCTCCGTCAGTTTCTGCTCTGTCTGCACCGGCAGTTCCACAAATTCCATTCCTGCGTCAGCCTGTCCCATGCCACTGTTTTCTTCCGAAACCTTCTGGCCTGCGGTCTCCGTGGAGACATTTTCCTCACTCCCACCGTTTTCCCCGCAGCCGGCGAAAAGTAACAGGCAGCTCAGTATCATAGTGATCCCTTTTATCCGCATTCTCTCTTTTTTCTCCATGACTTCTCCATAGTTTTTGTCATTCCTTTCGCTTCGCTCAAGGCACAAACAAGTTATGAAAAA
>ERZ1673697.3562-NODE-3562-length-11210-cov-3.193814_pt1 | contig 11210 bp, 9 predicted proteins | sample MGYA00580227_ERZ1673697 | MGnify/ENA primary metagenome ERZ1673697 (study PRJEB41218, sample SAMN15661759) | gut metagenome | host: Homo sapiens | place: Canada: London | collected 2015-08-20/2019-03-30 | study: EMG produced TPA metagenomics assembly of...
GCACCATCCTGACACCCGAAGCCCGATACCGAAGGTCATCATAAACGCCATGATGAGGAAGGATTTCCTGTCGAAAAAGTGCCAGAACCAAACTTTTGGTGTTTCATAGGTAAGGATGCGGGCAGTGTGTTTTTGTACCAGTTTGCCGAATACCATTTTCTGAAAAATCACGAAAACGGCAGCAGACAGGAGCAGATACAAGGGCTTCACCAAGCCAACATAAGCCAGCAGCCCAAGCCGCAGGATGTTGAAACCAGCCGCACCCCAGACAAGCCCAGCCAGCAGCAATAAGTATTTTTTGGGTATCATGGACGCACCTCCTATGCGCTGTAAAGCAGTTTGGAAAGAATGGTGATGAGGGTGTCGCAGTCTTTTGCGCCGCTGTTCCACAATGCCAGCAGGTGGGTGAATGTAAAGGATACCAGCGCTTTTTGTGTCAGACTGCCGTCAAAGGCATGAGGACGAATACGCGGGTCAGCTTCCAGACAGCCCAGCAGATTTTTCTCCATATGGGAAAAGGTGCTTTCCCGCAATTTCAGGGCGTTTTCTTTTTCACTTTCTTCGAAAATTACCCGATGAGCAGCAAAGAAGTCTGGATAAGCGGCAATGCCTTTCTGTATTTGAGAAAACAAATGGGAAACAGCATCGCAAAAGCCCATGTTTCTGGTGTTTTCTGTTGTGTCGTTATGGAACATATCAAACCAGATGCTGGCAACCACTGCTGTCAGCAGGGCGTTTTTGTTGGGAAAATAATTATAAACAGAACCAACGGCAACGCCTGCCGCAGAAGCCAGGGAACGCATCTGCAAAGCGGAAAGCCCCTCTGTTTTTGCCAGTTCTTTGGCGGCAAGGAGCAGTTTTTCTTTGGAAGTTACATTGGGATGCATGAAATCCCTCCTTTTCTTTTCAAGTTGAACAATGTTCATTTTACAGTATTTTTGGATTTTGTCAAGGCTTCGGGGAAATTTTGGGAACGGCTGTTCTCTTTTTATGGAGAATGTGCTATACTTTTTATATTGTGCGGCAAAGGAGGGAAGGACATGGATGAAATCCGTATCACAGGCGAAGTGGAAAGCATCATTTATCAAAATGCCGACAACGGCTATACGGTTTTTGCGCTGGAAACAGAGGATGACGAGGTGACCTGCGTGGGCATTGTGCCCCAGATTCACGCCGGGGAAAGTCTGGAGATTACGGGGCATTGGTCTATCCATCCCCTCTATGGCAGACAGATTCAAGTGACCAGCTATGAAAAATCCATGCCTACCACCTGTGCCGGTATTGAGAAATATTTATCTTCTGGACTCATCAAAGGTATTGGTCCCAAGATTGCCAAGAAAATTGTAGACCGCTTTGGAGAAGCCTCTTTTTATGTCATTGAGGAAAAGCCGGAACAGCTGGCGGAAATCAAAGGGCTGACTTATGAAAAAGCCCAGCGGATTTCCGAGGTTTTCCGGGAACAGCATGAACTGCGGAAAGCCATGCTGTTTTTGCAGGAATTTGACGTTTCCCCCACCTATGCCATGCGGATTTATAAGAAATATAAATCTCGTACTTTTGAAGTGGTGAAGCATAACCCTTATCGGCTGGCAGACGACATCTGGGGCATTGGCTTCCGCATGGCGGATAAAATGGCAGCATCGGCAGGCATTTCCCCTGACGACCCCAATCGTGTGAAAGCGGCAGTGAAATATATCCTCACCAATGCGGCATCCAACGGGGATTGCTATCTGCCTAAAGAAAGCCTTATGGAGCAGGCAAAAGAATTGTTGCAGCTCCATCTCGACCATGTGGAAAACGCCATTCGGGAATTGCAGGTGGACAGCCAGATCTGGCAGGAAACCATGAACGGCGTGGACAGCGTATACCTGAATACTTATTTTTATGCGGAAATGGCAGTGGCAAAACGGCTGCTGGAACTTTCTCAGGAGTATATGTGCACCAATATGGAAGGTGTTGCCAATGAGATTGCCCGCATGGAAAAGAAAACAGGTGTCATTTTGGCGGAAGAACAGCGTGCGGCAGTGCTGGAAGCCATGAGCTGCGGTGTTCTCATCATCACCGGCGGCCCCGGTACCGGGAAAACCACCACCATCAATACCATTCTGCGATTGTTAAAAGATGAGGGCTGTGAGGTAGTGCTGGCGGCGCCCACAGGACGGGCGGCAAAGCGCATGAGCGAAGCCACAGGTGTAGAAGCCCAGACCATTCACCGTATGCTGGAAAGCACCTTTTTGGGAGAAGATGTCCGCAGACAGACCTTTGATCGAAATGAAGAAAATCCCATTGAAGCGGATGTCATCATCATTGACGAAACTTCCATGGTGGATATTATGCTGATGCATGCCCTGCTGCGGGCGGTGGCACCGGGAACCCGTCTGATTTTCGTGGGGGACGTGGACCAGCTGCCTTCCGTTGGCCCCGGCAATGTGCTGAAAGACATGATTCGCAGTGAACGGCTGAAGGTAGTCAGATTGGAGCATATTTTCCGTCAGGCACAGGAAAGCGCCATCATTATGAATGCTCACCGCATCAACAGAGGGGATGATCCTGTCCTCAATGAAAACGGTACGGATTTCTTTTTTGTGAAAAGAGCTTTCGGGGAAGATGTGGTGCGTACCATCCGGGATTTGGTGCTGACTCGTTTGCCCAAGTTTACAGGCTGCGATGGCCTTAGAGATATGCAGGTGCTGACACCTATGCGCAAAGGCGTTTTGGGTGTGCAGAACCTGAACACTGTTTTGCAGGCGGCTTTGAATCCGCCTTCTGAGGAACGGGCGGAAAAGGAATTCCGTCAGATTGTGTTCCGAGAAGGGGACAAGGTCATGCAGATCAAAAATAACTATAATATCGCTTGGCGCATGTATAACGCCATGGGAAAACGCTGTGATGAAGGTGTAGGCATATTTAACGGCGATGCGGGTATGATAAGAGAGATCGATGATGCAAACGAAACCATGCAGGTGGTTTTCGATGATGGAAAAGTGGTGGATTACGATTATTCCCAGCTGGAAGAACTGGAACTGGCTTATGCCATTACCATCCATAAATCTCAGGGCAGTGAGTATCCTGTTGTCATCATTCCTGTTCACAGCGGTCCGCCTATGCTCATGACAAGAAATCTGCTTTATACAGCGGTGACCCGTGCCAAAACATTGGTGGTGCTGGTGGGCATACAGGAAACCATTTCCGCCATGGTGAGCAACGACCGGGAAGTGGGACGGTATACAGGTCTTGCCCAGCGGATACGGAATCTTTATGACTTTATGGCGGAGGCGGGAGAATGAGAAGTGTGAAAGAAACCCTGAAGGAATTTCTCTTTCCGCCAAGATGCGCTGTATGCGGCAGTCTTTTGCCTTTGGAGAAAGAAGAACGGCTGTTGTGCCCAGATTGTCTGGCGCATCCGCCTTTTCTCACAGGAGAAAAATGCCGTATCTGCGGCAGACCTGTGGACAATGACGTTCTTTGCCATCGGTGCCGCCATAAGGATTTTCTTTTTACAGCGGGCACAGCGGCATTTTCCTATGAAACCATGCAGGAGGAGATTGCCGCTTTTAAGTTTCATGGGTATCGCCATGAAGGGGAGCGGCTCAGTCATTTGATGGCGGAATATCTTTTGCAGGAGCATCCTGGCTGGGCAACATGGGCAGATGTGCTGACGGAAGTACCGCTCCATGCCAATAAACTGCGGTTTCGCGGATTCAATCAGGCGGAAATCCTCTGCGAAGGACTGGCAAAGGAAACGGGAATGCATCATGTGCCCGGTGTATTGGAAAGACTTGTGGATACTTTGCCCCAAAACAGTCTGAAGGCGGCACAGAGAAAGGAAAACCTGAAGAACGTATTTGGTGCGGCAAAGAAAGATGTCATTGCAGGAAAACATGTTTTGCTGCTGGATGATATCTTCACCACAGGCACCACACTACAGGAGTGTACACGTACCCTTTTGCGGGCAGGAGCGGCGGAGGTTCGTATATACTGCTTATCGGTAGTCTGCAAAGAGGAGGATTTTGAACAGAATTCCATAGAAAAAACCTAAGAAATGACAAAAGTTTTCATGCAAGTGGGAGATTTTCGAAAAAAAACAAGGTTTCCTTTGTAAATCGTGAAAAAAAATAGTATAATTTTGTACCGTAAATGAAACAGTTAACGGATGTGACAATAGATTTGGGAGATTAAAAAATGGTACGGATTGGATTTGATAATGACAAATATTTGCAGATGCAGTCAACACGCATCAAAGAAAGAATCGGACAGTTTGGCGGCAAACTTTATCTGGAGTTCGGCGGCAAGCTTTTCGACGACTATCACGCTTCCCGGGTACTGCCGGGCTTTAAGCCGGATAGTAAGATCAACATGCTGGTGCAGGTGAAAGAGGACGTAGAAATCGTTCTGGTCATCAATGCCGGTGATATTGAAAAGAACAAAGTCCGCGGCGACTTGGGCATTACCTACGACATGGACGTACTGCGCCTCATCGACGCTTTCCGCGGCTACGGCCTGTATGTGGGCAGCGTGGTACTGACACAGTTTAACGGTCAGGAAAGCGCAGTGGCTTATCAGCGGAAACTGGAAAATCTGGGTCTGAAGGTGTATCGTCATTACACCATCCCCGGCTACCCCAGCAATGTGCCCCTCATCGTTAGTGAAGACGGCTTCGGCAAAAACGAATATATCGAAACAGAACATTCTCTGGTGGTTGTAACAGCACCCGGTCCCGGCAGCGGCAAAATGGCAGTTTGCCTGTCCCAGCTGTACCATGAAAATAAACGTGGCATCAAGGCTGGCTATGCGAAATTCGAAACATTCCCCATCTGGAATGTACCTTTGCAGCACCCTGTCAACCTGGCTTATGAAGCGGCTACCGTTGACCTGAACGACATGAATATGATCGACCCCTTCCATCTGGAAGCTTACGGCGAAACCACAGTCAACTATAACCGTGACGTAGAGGTATTCCCGGTACTGAACGCTATGTTTGAAAAGATTTACGGGGAATCTCCCTATAAATCCCCCACAGATATGGGCGTAAACATGGTAGGCAACTGCATCATCGATGATGAAGCAGTCAAAGGAGCCTCCAGAAATGAAATCATCCGCCGGTATTACAAAGCCCTGTGCGAACAGAGAAAAGGCAACGGCGGCGAAGAATCCATCTATAAACTGGAACTGCTGATGAAACAGGCAGGCACTGGCGTGGACAACCGTCCCGTAGCGGCAGCAGCCATGAAAAGAGCCGAAGAAACCGGCGCACCTGCGGCAGCCATCGAACTGCCTGACGGCACCATCGTTACCGGCAAGACAAGCTCTTTGCTTGGTGCGTCTTCCGCAATGCTGCTGAACGCACTGAAGAAACTGGCAAATCTGGATCATGATGTGAAGCTGATTTCTCCCACCATCATCGAACCCATCCAGCATTTGAAAGTGTCCCATCTGGGCAACCATAACCCCAGACTGCACACAGACGAAATTTTGATCGCCCTGTGCATCTGCGCCGCAACAGACGAAAAAGCGGAACTGGCGATGCAGCAGCTGGAAAAACTGAAATGCTGCGAAGTCCATTCTTCCGTTATCCTTTCCGCGGTAGATGAAAATGTGTTCCAGAAACTGGGTGTGAACCTGACCTGTGAACCCATTTATCAGACCAAAAAGCTGTTCCACGGTTAATCTGTCACAGTCTATTTCAAAAAATAAAAAAGAGCCGAAAATTTCTGTTGATGCAGAGATTTTCGGCTTTTCTGTTATATATAAAAGATGCCGGATATTCCTCAGGAACATCCGGCATTTGTATGCTTACTTTTCAATGAGTTTTTTTGCCAGTTCGTAATCAGATTTTTTGACATATACTTTGTGTTCCAGACAGCGATTGCTCATGTCGCTGTTGACACTGACCTGAGCGCCCAGAGGGGAAGTGGATGAGCTGATGAGGCTTTGTCCACCCAACGGAGATTCAATGCGCTTGGTGTCCAGATCATACTCAATGTTGTTTTGTTTCAAAATATCTCTTACACGTGCCTGTTCTGCCATGTCGTAAGTGATGCAGACTTCTTTTCTGTTGAATACGTTAATCATACAAACCCCTCCTGTTCCAGCAGAGAAATTGCCTGCTGTAATTGTTTTTTATGCACATAAAAAGTATAAGCCATGGGCTGTGTCATCATGGTTTCGGGATCAGGCACAGGAAAAAAACCGCTGGTCTGATGGGGATCTTTCACTGACACCATGTGTTCCACGCCCCCTTGGGTCAGCAGATTCCGCAGCTTGGTCTGTTCTTCCAGTGAAGAAACTGTGATCAGTTCCACGCTGTTGAAAGATGTGAACATGTCATCGCCTCCTGTTTGCCGTCCTTACGCTTTTTTCCATCATAGCATATTTCTTCCAAAATGAAAAGAACAAATGTCTGACTACCAGAACAGCCGCAGCAGCCCCATAGCAAGGAAAATGCCGCCGGACAAAAGGGTATAGCGGTTTTCCGCCATGGGTGCCGCTTCCATAAGTCGTTTTCCTGCGCCTGCGCCCACGGAAAGGAAAAATGTCTGTAAAAGAGCAGCGAAAAAAGGCAGCCAGTATACGGAAAAACCTGCCGCAGCGGCACTAAGCCCAACACCGCAGGCATCGGCGGAAAGCACCAGCCCTAACAGCAAAGCTTCGCCTGCTTCCAGCACAGCGGAACCGTCCGTGTCACATTGGGAAGGACTGCGCAGGAATTTCAGGGGAGAGGGGCTGTCAGATTGTTTGCGGCAGCCTTGAAAGAGCAGGAACAGACCAAAGCCCACCAGAAATAACGCTGCCCCTCGTTCTGCCCAATGAGGAGGCAGACAGGCAGCCAGAAAGGTACCTGCTTTGAGAAAAAGAAATAACAGCCCAGCCGTTTCCAGCCCCAAAACGATGCGGGAGAAAATAGGCAGGGAAATTCGCCTCAGTCCACATGCCATACCTGCGCCTAGTGCGTCCAGACTGAGAGAAAGTGCCAGCAGAAAGGAAAGAATCATGGGAAACACCTCCTGTGGCTATGATATGCCGCAGTCATGTTTTTGGTCATAGGCGCATAGAATGGAAAAGCAGGACAACCAAAGACAACGAGAGAAACGGGTGAGGATATGAATTGGTGGCAAATGGAAACGAAAGAAGCGGCACGTCGTCTGGAAACAGACGAGAAACAGGGATTGACTTCCCAAATGGCGGCGGAGCGGCTGGCGCAAAAAGGCAGGAATGAACTGGCGGAAACGGACGGCAAAAAAAGTCTTTTCTGGCGGTTCCTGGCACAGTTTGATGACTTTATGATATTGCTGCTGTTGGGAGCGGCAGTGGTGTCTGTGGTCATTTCTAGGTTGAGCGGAGAAAATGATGTGCTGGATGCGGTGATGATTCTGGGCATCGTGGTGCTCAACGCCGTACTGGGGCTTTTTCAGGAAAGCAAAGCGGAAAAGGCGCTGGAAGCCCTGAAAAAAATGGCAGCGCCCCATGCCCGTGTCATTCGGGACGGCATTGTACGGGAAATTCCGGCGGCAGAAGTGGTGCCGGGGGATTTGCTGCTGTTGGAAACAGGGGACGCTGTCTGTGCTGATGGACGTGTGGTGGAAAGCCGCAGTCTGAAAACAGAAGAAAGCGCCCTGACAGGGGAAGCACTGCCTGTAGAAAAAACATCAGTAGGCGGCTTGCCTGAAGAAACGGCAACAGGTGACCGGAAAAATATGGTGCTCGCTGGAGGTTATGTGGTTTATGGTAAAGGGAAAGTGCTGGTGACAGCAACGGGCATGGATACGGAAATGGGCAGGATTGCCGCTATGCTTTCCCATACATCTGACAGCATGACGCCTTTGCAGAAAAAGCTGGAACAAACAGGGAAACAGCTGGGCATTGGGGCATTGGCAATCTGCGCGCTTATCTTCTGCATGGGGATTTTGCAGGAGAAACCGCCTTTTTCCATGTTTATGACGGCGGTGAGCCTGGCGGTGGCAGCCATTCCTGAAGGATTGCCTGCCATTGTGACCATTGTGCTGGCTATGGGCACATCCCGTATGTCGGAAAAACACACCATTGTCCGGCGGCTGTCGGCAGTGGAAACATTGGGCGGCGCGCAGGTCATTTGCTCTGACAAAACGGGTACATTGACCCAAAACCGTATGCAGGTCACCACATGGACAGATTACAGCCACAGGGAACCGAAAAATGAGGACTTGCGTGAAACGGTTGCAAATCTTTTTGCCCTCTGCAATGACTGCAATGTGTCTGATGGGAATTTGCAGGGAGAACCTACGGAAAAAGCCCTTGGGGAATACGCACAAAGCATGGGCATTGACTTTGCCGCCCTCCGGCGGGACATGCCAAGGGTGGGAGAAATTCCTTTTTCTTCGGCGAGAAAGCGCATGACCACCCTTCATAAGACAGAGGATGGCTGGATTTCTGTCACAAAAGGCGCACCGGATATTTTGCTTGAAAAATGCGCCTTCTGCATGGAGGGCAGTGGACAGGTTCCCTTTGACAGTAGACGGAAAAGCATGGCAAGGATGGTCAATGGGGAAATGGCGGCACAGGCACTCCGTGTGGTAGCAGTGGCGTTTCGGCAGTGGTCGGAAAAACCCCCTTTGACAGAAGAAGCTTTGGAGCGGAATCTGGTTTTCGCGGGCATGGCAGGTATGGTAGACCCGCCCAGACCGGAAGTGAAAGAGGCGGTACATCTTTGCAGACAGGCAGGCATCCGCCCTGTGATGATTACGGGGGATCATGTGCTGACGGCAGAAGCCATCGGTCGGGAATTGGGTATCTACCAGAAAGGGGACTGCGCTGTCACAGGGGCGGAACTGGACAAAATGAGCGACAAGGAACTGGAAACAGCGGCGGAAACTTGCACGGTCTTTGCCAGAGTGGCACCGGAGCATAAAGTCCGCATTGTGCAAGCATTTCAGAAACGGGGTAATGTGGTTGCCATGACAGGGGACGGCGTCAACGATGCACCAGCTCTGAAAACGGCAGATATCGGCTGTGCCATGGGCAAAAGCGGCACGGAAGTGGCAAAAGGGGCGTCAGACCTGATTTTGACGGACGATAACTTTGCCACCATTGTGGAAGCTGTACGGGAAGGACGAGGCATTTACGATAATATCCGCAAAGCTGTCCATTTTCTCCTTTCCAGCAACATCGGGGAGATTTTGACCATCTTTGTGGCAATGCTCTTGGGCTGGGTAGCACCTCTTTTGCCCATCCAGCTTTTGTGGGTGAATCTGGTGACGGACTCCCTGCCTGCCATTGCCCTTGGCATGGAGCCAGCAGAGGAAAACATCATGGAACGACCTCCTCGGAAAAATACTGGCAGTTTGTTTGGGGATGGACTTGGCGGCAGAATCCTGCTAGAAGGGGTTATGATTGGCGTTTTGGCGTTGCTGGCTTTCGGCATTGGGCATGTGTATTTCGATCAGGAGAATGGCTATGCCGTAGGGCGTACCATGGCTTTTGCGGTGCTTTCCCTTTCCCAGCTGGTACATGCTTTCAATATGCGGGGAGAAGGCTCTCTGGGAAAACTGCCTTTCTGCTCTAACAAGTGGCTTCTCATGGCGTTTGTGGTGGGGGTAGCTTTGCAGTGCGTTGTGATTATGATGCCGCCGCTGGCTGGTGTTTTTCAGGTGGTGCCCCTGAATGGGGAACAGTGGCTGTTGACAGCGGCTCTTGCGCTGGCACCTTTGCCTTTGGTGGAACTGGAAAAAGCTGTATGGCATCCAAAACAGAAATAAACTTCAGAAATACCCGGCTTGGCAGAGCTGGGTATTTCTTTGCGTAAAGACGTGTCAATTTTTGCCAAGACACTTTGGCAGAATTTTGCCTTTTTGCTGCCTTTCTTTTGTTGTATAATGAAACTGTATAGAGAGGAGGGGGTTCCCATGAAGCAGGCAGTTATTACGGGAGCCACAGGCGGCATCGGACATGCGCTGGCGGAAGGCTTTGCGGCGGCAGGGTATTTTGTCATTGCTACGGACTTGCCCGAAACAGCGGATTTTACTGGAGAAAACATCGTATACCTGCCTATGGATTTACGGCAGGAAACAGACATAAAACAGTTTTTTGAATATGCGCGGCAGAAGTACGGCGTCATTGATGTGCTGGTGAACTGCGGCGCTATCAGTCATTTGCAGAAATCCCCATGGGAATTGACAGCAGCGGAATTTGACAACGTGATTCATACGAACCTGCGGGGGACTTTTTTGTGCTGTCAAAATTTCCTTCGTGCCAATGAAGGGGCGGATTACGGCAGAATCATCAACATTGCCTCTACCAGATGGCACCAGAACGAAGCGGGCTGGGAGGCTTACGGCGCATCCAAAGGCGGCGTGGTTTCTCTTACCAACAGCCTCTGCGTATCTTTGTCGGATACGGCGGTGACAGTGAACGCCATCAGCCCCGGCTGGATTGAAACGGGAGATTATGACGCTTTGACGGAAGCAGACCATAAACAGCATCCCTCTGGACGGGTGGGAAAACCTGCGGATATCCTGCGGGCATGTCTGTTTTTGGCGGCAGCAGAAAGTGATTTTATCAACGGCATCAATCTGGTGGTAGACGGCGGCATGACCAAGAGAATGATTTATGTGGAATGAATTTGTCCTTTTTGGGCGGACAAAGGATTTTAAAGGCGCAAAAGCCCGAAACAAAGCAAAAAAAGCTTTGCAGTAGGGGTGTTTCGTGATATAATCTGAATGTTAGGGCGAAATTTAGAAAGTCCTTTGGCGAATGATTTGGAAGGATGAATGTTGTTTATGGATAAATTGATTGTACAGGGACGTAAACGTCTTGTAGGGGAAGTCAACATCAGCGGTGCCAAAAACGCGGCTGTTGCAGTGATTCCCGCAGCTATCATGGCAGAGGGCGTCAGTGTATTGGAAAACCTGCCCCGCATTGAGGATGTGAACAATCTCTGTCATACCATCGAAAAACTGGGTGGCACATGCACCTATTTGGATAATGGGCATACATTGAAAATCGACTGTGATAAGGGAACAGCCCATTGTGCCACTTTTGAAGAAGTACAGAAGATCAGAGCTTCTTATTATTTCCTGGGGGCTATGCTTGCCAGATACAAAAAAGCGGAAGTTGCGCTGCCCGGCGGCTGCAACTTTGGCGTCAGACCCATTGACCTGCATCTGAAAGGCTTCCGTGCACTGGGTGCAACGGTAGAAGAAGGCAACGGTTTGGTTCGTGCTTATGCGGACAGTCTG
>ERZ1673697.3563-NODE-3563-length-11206-cov-6.094610_pt1 | contig 11206 bp, 10 predicted proteins | sample MGYA00580227_ERZ1673697 | MGnify/ENA primary metagenome ERZ1673697 (study PRJEB41218, sample SAMN15661759) | gut metagenome | host: Homo sapiens | place: Canada: London | collected 2015-08-20/2019-03-30 | study: EMG produced TPA metagenomics assembly of...
GGCATTACTTCCTCCCTGAAATCTTACAACGATATCAGATTCTTCAGCAAGCATATCTGTAATCTTACCCTTACCTTCATCTCCCCAGTTAGCACCAACAATAGCTTTTACCATAGTTTCCTCCATTCTGCTAATACTTAAATATAGCATATAACTTTAGCCGCTTTATGAATATACATAAAACCACAACTGTTATAATAACACAAGTAAGCAGTTTCAAGCAATGGGTTTATGAAATAACTTTGCAAATAATAATATTTGCTTTCAAACGCCCTTTTCCTATACTGCCGTTATAACAAGTTTCCTCAATCCAGTTTACATAACCATTGTGCTGGCTGACTAAATTAACTATCTAAAGAACTTATCTTGAGTTATTATGGTTATTTTTATATAATGATGTAAGTGTCAAAAGTATAAAAAGTCGTTTCTACTTTCAGAAATTGCATGTATAAAGCCGATGTTTACACTTCTTGATTATGCCAAACGATATATGGATATGTGTGAAGACAGGCTATTAAAACTGCGCGTGAATTGCACATTTTAAGAAATTAAAGGATGGTATATAATAATGAACACTAAAAAGCACAATAGCAGAGCACCACTTACAGTGTTTTTTCTATCATTAATCATACTTATTGCATTATTTATTTATTATTTTTTTAATAATCACAATAACCATAAACCAGATAGTTCTCTATCAATGTCTGTTGATAACATTATAGAAACCTCATCTATTGAACCGGACTATATAAAATCAGCCGTGAATGAATATTCCATAAGCAGCAATGATAACACTGACTATCCTGATAGTTTCAGCCTTGATATTCCTTACATAAGCCAATACCCACAGCTTCCTACCGGCTGTGAAATAACAGCACTTGCTGAGGTTTTACACTATCTTGGCTATAACATAGACAAAGAAGAGCTTGCAAGGAATTATCTTGATATGAAGGATATAGCAACTAAAGGCTGCTTTGTTGAATACTTCTGGGGTTCTCCATGGAAATCTTCTGGAAGCGGCTGCTTTGCACCTGCCATTGCAAATGCTGCAAATGCATTTTTCAAAGCAAATGATATCAGACATTCAGCTTATATAATGAGTTATCAGCCACCAGAAATGCTATATGTACAGCTGGCTATGGGCCATCCCGTTATTGTGTGGACATGCTTTGATTATAATGTTACTGAAATCAAATATAACGAAGTTGTTCTTGATGATGGAACTGTATTTACCTGGCCAAGAAATGAACATTGTGTCGCACTGGCAGGATACGATATTATTAAAAGGACTGTCACTCTTGCCGATCCTACTTATGGAATTGTCGAAAGGGATATGGATAAGTTTGAAGATTATTATAAGAGATATTATTATCAGGCGGTTGTGATTGAATAGGTTGCGCGAGTAACGATGCATCCGAATCAGTTATCTGATTCGGATGTCGCGGTTCTCCTCGAATAAGAAAAAAGGACCACCAGCAAAATTGTGCAAGCACATTTTGCTGGTGGTCCTTTTTTCTTATTCTCATCGTTACTTACGCAAGCTATTGAGGGGAATTGGACCCCCGACCTCTTCATTACCAATGAAGTGCTCTACCACTGAGCTACAATAGCATAATTGCTGTTTTATATAACAGCAATTCTATTTATATCATTTTTGCATAAATTTATCAAGTATTATTTTGACTTATTGCCTTTCCTATCTTAGTTCTGGCACGTTGTATGGCATTATCGATAGATTTGGGGGGACGATTTAGTTCTTGCGCTATTTTTACGTAGTCTTTTCCACCCATAAGCAGTTTTATAACCTTCTTTTCCAATGGGCTTAATGTTTCAAAAACCCTTTGTTCCAGATTCCCCGTATATTCCCTGTCTATATACAGCAGCTCCGGATTCTGTTCGTATATGCCAGCCAATGTGTCCACAAGCTTCATGTCAGCATTATCATCAGCACTGTTTACTGGCTCATCAAGTGAAATATAGCCATTTAAAGGTGCATTCTTCTTGGTGTTTGAAGCTTTAACTGCATTCATTATCTGTCCATTGATACATAGTGATGCAAATGTCATAAACGAGGCTTCCTTATCTTTATCGTATGTGGTCACCGCTTTATATAACCCAATCATACCTTCCTGTATAAGATCATCTTTTTCTCCACCAACTATATACATAGCATGTGCCTTTTTTCTTACAAGATTCTTATATCTTTCCATAATCGCATCTACGGCTCTCTCATCGCCATTACGATACATGCTTACAAGCTCTTCATCGCTGTATAACTCATAATGTTCCATAGACACAAACACCTCATTCTTTTTAGCTGTTATCTACATGCTTCTCTGCCTTACTATTTCAAACGCCATAACACCTGCTGCCACTGATGCATTAAGTGAATCTATATCACCTTTCATAGGAATAGATGCAACAAAATCACACTTTTCCTTTACCAGTCTGCTCACGCCATTTCCTTCGTTACCTATAACAAGTCCAATAGGTCCTTTAAGATTAAGGTTATACATAGTCTCTCCACCCATATCGGCACATACAAACCATAGTCCCTCTTTCTTAAGTGACTCTATAGTAGCTGCTATGTTAGTTACCTTAGCTACTGGTGTATAGTTTATAGCTCCTGCAGATGTCTTGGCAACTGTAGCTGTAAGCCCTACAGCTCTTCTTTTAGGTATAATAACACCATGCGCACCAGCCAGATTAGCTGTTCTTATGATAGCACCAAGATTATGAGGATCTTCTATCTCATCAAGTATAAATATAAACGGATCTTCTCCCTTGCTTCTAGCAGCCTCAAGTATATCCTCAACATCAGCATATTCGTAAGCTGCACCTATAGCAACCACTCCCTGATGATGTCCTGTATTAGCAAGCCTGTCAAGTCTTTCCTTCTCTACATAGCTGATGATTGTGGATGTCTTCTTTGCTTCCCTGACTATGCTCTTAACTGGTCCATCCTGACACCCATCAAGTATATATAGCTTATCTATTGTCTTTCCTGAACGAAATGCCTCAAGAACCGCATTGCGTCCTTCAAATGTTAATTCCTTATATCGCATTATCTTAAACTCCTATTTCTGCTGTACAGATTCGTTACACATAATCAGATATCACTTATCGCTTTTTTCACTCTCAAGATAATCTAGTGCATCTTTTATAAGCTCACACATGCGTTCATATCTTCCTGACATGTACAGATATCCCATAAGCGCTTCAAAACCTGTTGCACGTCTATAGTCACTTATTGAAGCATTTTTAGCAGATGTATATGACTTGGCATTGCGGCCTCTTTTATACACGCCTTCCTCTTCCTCTGACAGCTTATCCTCAATATATCCTATCATCTTAGACTGTGACTCGGCCTTTACTATACTGCTTGCCATTCTGTTCATCTTATTAACCTGTGTGTTGCCCTTTGTAACTATCATAGTTTTTACCACGAGGTCAAATATGCTGTCACCTATATAAGCAAGCACAAGTGGAGAAAGCTGTCTGGGACTCACCTCTTTAAGTCCCAGACTCTTCCATATATCATATGTAAGATTGTCCTTACTTATACCTTCTATATGACTATCACTTTTTATTATGCTCTCTTCCATCTGACACCTTCTCTTGTATCTTCAAGAACAATTCCCTTAGCAGTAAGCTCATCTCTTATCTCATCAGCTCTTGCAAAGTTTCTGTCTTTTCTTGCCTGCTGTCTTTCATTAATAAGCGCTTCCACATCTTCATCAAGAAGTTCTTCCTCCTTAACAACATTAAGACCAAGTATGTCTGCAAGCTTTACTATGCTTTCCTTAAGTGCTGTAATATAAGCCTTTGTATCAGTCTCTAATGAGTTGGAATTAGCCAGCTTTACAAGTTCAAATACCGCTGATATAGCATCCGCTGTATTAAAATCATCATCCATGGCTGCTTCAAACTTCTTATAAATATCCTTTGTTAAATCAAGCACCTTCTGTTCTTCATCTGTCATAGGTAAATCAGCAGCTGTCTTTTCAAGATGTGTAAGATTCATAACTGATGTCACTATTCTGTCAAGACTGTTCTTCGCTGATTCCATAAGCTCATGGCTGAAATTAATCGGATTTCTGTAATGTGCAGAAAGCATAAAGAATCTTAACACCTGAAGGTCATATTCTTTTGCTATATCTCTTACTGTAAAGAAGTTTCCAAGTGACTTTGACATCTTTTTGTTATCTATATTAAGAAATGCATTATGCATCCAGTACTTTGCAAAAGGAACACCATTCGCAGCTTCTGACTGTGCTATTTCATTCTCATGGTGTGGGAATATAAGATCCTCTCCTCCTGCATGTATATCTATCTCATCTGCAAGATACTTCTTTGCCATAACAGAACATTCTATATGCCATCCTGGACGTCCCTCGCTCCATGGTGATTCCCAGTATGGCTCTCCGTCCTTCTTAGGCTTCCATAACACGAAATCAAGTGGATCTTCCTTCTCATCCTCACCTGAAACCTTAAGCTTATGTGCATCATCTCTATGTCCTGCTTCAAGATCATCTATATTCTTCTTAGAAAGCTTTCCATAACCTTCAAACTTTCTTGTTCTGTAATATACAGTTCCATTCTTTTCGTATGCATAACCTTTATCGACAAGTGTTTGGATCATGCTTATCATTCCATCTATTTCTTTAGTGGCAAGTGGATGGGTTGTAGCCGGCTTTATATTCATGCCTGCCATATCCTTCTTGCATTCTTCTATATATCTTTTAGATATTTCTTCTGCTGTAACGCCCTCTTCTATAGCTCTTTTAATAATCTTGTCATCTACATCAGTAAAGTTTGATACATAGTTTACATCATATCCTTTATACTCCAGATATCTTCTTACTGTATCAAACACTATCATAGGTCTTGCATTTCCTATATGGATAAGATTGTATACAGTAGGACCGCATACATACATTTTAACTTTTCCTTCTTCTAAAGGCTTAAACTCTTCCTTACGTCTTGAAAGTGTATTATATATCTTCATAACATCCTCATTTCTACGCATAACATATATCCTTGCCTATATGTTACTCGTCATCTTCATCTCTTCTTGATTCATTAACCGAATTCTCAAGCTTGGCAAGCCGCTTCTTTAACTTCTGATTCTGTTCCCTAAGCTTTTCTATCTCGTTCATAACCGGATCTGGGAGGTGTATCTGATCAAGATCAGTTTCAACCCTTACATTATCCCTTATAACAATTCTGCCTGGAACACCAACTACTGTAGAATTCGCTGGAACATCCTTTACAACAACTGAACCTGCACCTATCTTACAGTTGTCACCTATAGTAACAGAACCAAGTACCTTTGCACCTGCACCTATCATAATATTGCTTCCAAGTGTCGGGTGTCTCTTGCCCTGCTCTTTACCAGTTCCACCAAGAGTTACTCCCTGGTAAAGTGTTACATTATCCCCGATAATTGTGGTCTCACCAATAACAACACCGTGTCCATGATCAATAAACAATCCTTCACCTATTGTAGCACCTGGATGAATCTCTATACCCGTCTTTCTTGCAGTCTTTTGTGATAATCTCCTGGCTCTGTAAAAATGGCCTTTCTCATATAATTTATGAGCTTTTCTATACTTTAACAACGCCCAGAAACTAGGATAAAGAAACACCTCCATCTTAGTCTTGATAGCTGGATCCCTATCCATAATCACAGCCATTTCCTGCTTTATAAAATCTAAATATTTCATATCTGATAACTTCCTAACTATTCATATGGTCTTAATTCATTATATGATGTGAGTGCTAAAAGGTCTAAAAATAATATTCCTCATATTCTTACGTAATACAACTTTTAAGCATAGTCTACCCTGCACCCCACATAACAAAAGTAGTATTTTATCTCAGATATGCTGTTGTATATTTATGTTCTTTATACTTCTCTTTTTGCAGCACATCCGTTACAGCCGCTGCAACAGTTTGTCATATCAGAATCACCATATATATAATTAGACACTGAAACAAGACTACATATAGCCTGTGATGATATACCTTCTCCTGTTCCTGTGAATCCAAGTCCTTCTTCTGTTGTTGCTTTGATATTCACCTGGTTAATATCAAGCTTAAGCGTCTTTGCTATATTCTCACGCATAGTGTCTATATACGGACGCATCTTAGGTCTCTGTGCAATAATAGTTGCATCTATATTCTCTATAATATAATTATTCTCATCAAGGAGCGCACCAACATGCTCTAAAAGCTTCATGCTTGATATTCCCTTGTATCTGTCATCCGAATCCGGGAAATGCTTTCCTATATCTCCAAGTGCTGCTGCACCAAGGAGTGCATCCATGATAGCATGAAGAAGTACATCAGCATCTGAATGTCCAAGAAGTCCCTTCTCATATGGTATCTCCACGCCGCCAAGGATAAGTTTTCTATTTTCAACTAATTTGTGAACATCATAACCCAGTCCAACTCTCATATGCTAACCATACCTTTCTATGATATCGTATATTTTCAAATTTATTCTTATCTTTATAAGTAAAACACATTTTTATAACATTTACAAGCACATATTAATAAACATAGCATTATTATATGTTTGTATTCTATCGCACTATCACCTTAATACATCCAGCATCACTTCTTATCCAGCTGTCTTTTTTCTCTTTTCGTCAATATCAGGTGTCTTACTGCTGCTACAGGATTATGTAATATCATCCTTGGACCTGAATATCGCATAACCGCTTTAATCTTATCCCTCATATCAGGCTTATAGCAATGCACCTTACAATTAGAACAAAATGTCTTTGTTTCCATAAATGGACATTTATCGCTTCTCATACTGGCATATTCTGCCAGTTTCTGACACTCACTGCACATAAGGCTTCCTGTATGATGATTACCACGGCAATACAGTTGTATCATCTGCGTGACCATCTCTTTTTCCTGTTCACGTTTTCTGTTAATATCTGTATTTTTTCTTTTCATCTTACATACCTCTTTCACTCTATATCAGCAAAGCCAGAGCTTTAACTCTGGCTTTATATCATATCATCTAACTTACTCTTCCGCGCTCAACCGAATATGTCCTGTCAGCTATTCTCATCGTAGACTGTCTATGCGATACAAGCACAACCGTCTTATCATTTCTTTCCTTAGCTATTGACTTAAGTATAACCGCTTCATTCAGGCTGTCGAGGTTGCTTGTTGGTTCATCTAAAAGCACCAGGTCTGAATCATGCAAAAACACTCTTGCAAGACCTATTCTTTGTTTTTCACCACCAGAAAGTGTATCACCAAGCTCACCAACAGGAGTGTCATATCCTTTAGAAAGTGTCATTATAAAATTGTGTATTGATGCCTTTTTGCAGGCATTTTCTATATCCTCATCAGTCGCATCAAGCCTTGCTATTCTTATATTATTTCTGATACTGTCACAGAAAAGATGAGTATCCTGTGTCATATAGCTTTCCATGTTTCTAAGATCATTAGTATTAACAGTCCTTATATCACGCTTTCCTATACTTATTGTTCCACTATCTGTATCCCAGAATCTCATAAAAAGTTTAAGAAACGTTGACTTTCCACTACCACTCTTTCCAACTATTCCTGTAACTTCACCTTTTAATATATTTATAGAAAAATCATCCAGTATCTTTTCATCATCATATGAAAATGTAACATTTTCTGAACTTATCCCATCAAAAACAGCATTTTCCTCTCCAGAAACCTCATCAACAACCGGATTTTCATCAAGTATATTTAACACTCTGTTTCCTGCTGCAAATGTGCTTTGCAATGTGCTTCCAAGTGATGCCAATGCAACAGCTGGTCCAAACGATGAAAATAGAGCTATCGATGTAAGAAGTACTCCATCAAAGCCTATACTTCCACAAGCATAAAGAAAAGCCCCTGTAAATAACATTATGATATCAAACACAAGTATACATACATTAGTAACTGCTGTATTAATACCAGCCTTATCTTTCATACGTCTGGAATACTCTGAAAGTTCATCAGTCTGCATATTCATGGCATTAAGTCTTTTATTTCCAAAACCATACTGTATTATCTGCTGCACGCCTCTTAAGCTATCCAGCACAAAGCTGCTAAGCTCACCTGACTTTGTACGATAAACCATGCCATCATCGCCACCAGCCTTTGATGCCAAAAGCGGTATAACTACACCTGTCACAATATAAGCAACAAGAGCAACTACTGCTAATATCCAGTGAAATGAACCTATATACACACACATTATAACTGTATACAAAACAGCAATTGCTATTGGTGATATTGTATGTGCATAAAACACCTCAAGAAGCTCTATATCTGATGTTATAACCGATATGAGATTTCCCCTGTCCCTGCCCTCAAGCTTTGCAGGACACAAGTTTCTTAACGCTTTAAACACCTTATCTCTTATAATAGCTAACAATCTGAATGCTATAAAATGATTGCATGACTGTTCTGCATATCGAAATCCAGCCCTTACAAGTGCAAAAACAATAACACTTATAAATATAACCTTAAGTGATAAACCTGTATCATAACCAGAAGCATCAAGTATTGCATATCCTCCAAATATCGTTATAAAGGAGGCACACAGATGACCTGCAAGACCCATAAATATAGCTATAATCATATATCCTGTAAGTGGCTTAACAAGTCCTATAAGTCTTAACATAACAGTTAATCCACTACGTCTCTTTATCTCATTATTCATACTAATCCTCATTTCTATACACGTTTTATATATTTTCCATTTCACACTGTGTATTCCACAAGCTGGCATATATACCATTTTTTTCAAGAAGTGCTTCATGTTTTCCACATTCAGCTACATATCCATCGCTAAACACATATATATTGTCAGCTTTAACAACATTAGCAAGACGATGTGATATAAGAATAACCGTTTTTGTTCTGGCAAGATTATGAACCTCTGCCATAATATCATCCTCGCTCTCAACATCTATATTAGATGTCGCCTCATCAAATATATATACACTGTTATCACGCATAAGTGCCCTTGCAAGTGCCAGTCTCTGTCTCTGTCCACCCGACAGGTTAGATGCCTGCTCATTAAGCTTCATATCAAGGCCACCCTGCTCTTTTATATAACCATCAAGCTTTACATGTCTTAAGACTTCCCACATTTTATCATCTTCAGCATCAGGATCTGACATGCGCAGATTATCTCTTATAGTTCCTTTAAACATATAACTCTGGTGACTTATGTACGTAACATTTTCCATTAATGATTTTTCGCTTATATCTGAAAGCCTTACTCCACCTATAGTTATGCTTCCTCCAAAATTTTCATTCTTTTTTGTAAGAATACCAGCAAATGTAGACTTACCACATCCACTCTCTCCTACTATTGCAGTAAAGCTTCCCATCGGACATTCAACATTAATATTTTTTAATATTGGTCTTTCTGTTTCATACGCAAACTGCACATTTCTAAAGCTTATATTATGATTGTCCGGAAACTCCTGATTCCCCTTCTCACTTTCTTTCATATCAAGAAAATGAAATATCTTATCACTTGCAGCCATTCCATTCATAGCTATATGAAAAAATGACCCGAGCTGTCTCATAGGTATAAAAAAGTCTGCTGATAAAAGAATAATAAGCAGACAGCCTGCCATATCTATATGTCCACTTCTGAACTGAAGTACGGATACAATAAGTCCAAGTGCAGCACCTCCATATGCAACGAAATCCATAATAGAAATAGAATTCAGCTGCATTGTCAGCACCTTCATTGTGATTTTCCTAAACTTTTCGGACTCTTCATTCATCTGACTGTTCTTATATTCATCCGCCTGGTATATCTTAAGAGTTGTAAGTCCCTGCAGATTCTCTAAAAATGTATCACCAAGTGCTGTATACTGATCCCAATACTTAGATAGCAGCTTTTTTGCCCATGTCTGGACTACTGCTATAGATATGGGTATCAAAGGTACGCATATAAGAAGAATAACTGCTGATGTAACATTTATAGTGCATACATATACAAAAAGTGTCAGTGGTGCCAGCATTGCATAAAAAAACTGCGGAAGATATGCACCAAAGTATGTTTCAAGCTGGTCTACACCTTCTACTGTTATTTGCACAAGCTCTGATGTCTTTATCTTTTCATTATATGAAGCCCCCAATCTTAACAGCTTTTCATATATAAGATTCCTTAATGTTTTCTTTACCGTCTTAGATGATTTATAACTCATTCTTGCTGAAAATATATTGCATATGAAACGAAGCAAAAAACATACAGCCAAAACTGCTGCAAGCTGTAATATTCTTTGTTTTAAATCCCCTGTATCCTTTGTTACTGCAAGTGTTGCTATAAAAGACGTTATCATAGTCATAAAAACTATGTTCGATATAAGAGCTATCCATTGAAACAACACATTACCCGCTATGTATTTTTTGCTATCAGGTACTATCTGTACCAGACGTTTTTTTATCATATTATTTATCCATCCTTTATTTAAATAATTAAATAATCTGTCAGAATTATATCCCACCACTTATTTAATAATTTCATACTTTTAAAATTTCATACTTTTAAATATTGACGGTTGTATGAGACTATTTTAGGATGCGCAACTCTAACGCTTGTTAGTTTATTCAAACCTTTTATTAATAATTTATCTCATTTTTATGTAATGTGTCAAGTGGAATTACATTGGAGATTGGAATTGGAAATAAATTGGAGATTGGAATTATTGACAGTTGAAATAAATTGGAATAATTGAATTTGATTAGAAACATTTTAAAAGCCCCTGCAATCTTTATCTTTAAGATCGCAGGGGAGAAAAATAATACTCACAATGGAATTATATACCATTATGATGAAAGGAGGGAGAATTCTAATCTTTGTTAGAAACTAGAATTCAATATGAAAATAAAATCTTGTAAAAAGTATTTGTAATGGTAGTTATAAAATAGCATACATGTTTTATTTTTTCAAGTCCTTTTATGTATTTTTGCCTATTATCACAAGTTTAATGTATATTTTTTATGCAACTTGTACACTTCATTGTTTAAGTTTAAAAAAGATAATATTTTTTAAATTTTTTTCAAAAAAAGTGTTGACAACTAGTGCATTTTAATATTATAATAGCGAAGCAGTTTGCGTGAGACAAAATGCAAACAAACGAACGGGATCTTAGCTCAGCTGGGAGAGCATCTGCCTTACAAGCAGAGGGTCACAGGT
>ERZ1673697.3568-NODE-3568-length-11189-cov-5.547243_pt1 | contig 11189 bp, 9 predicted proteins | sample MGYA00580227_ERZ1673697 | MGnify/ENA primary metagenome ERZ1673697 (study PRJEB41218, sample SAMN15661759) | gut metagenome | host: Homo sapiens | place: Canada: London | collected 2015-08-20/2019-03-30 | study: EMG produced TPA metagenomics assembly of...
GTCCAGCTCCTCGCTATGGTCCCGGTACCACCGGCCCTCCGCCTCCCCGGCCGCCAGGCGGCGGGCGTCATTGGCATCCTCTTTAAAGGGAGCCAACTGGGCCAGGGTATATACGCCGCCTTCAAAGGGGATTTGCGCCGAGGCCAAAAGACGGGTATAGGCCGAGACCAGCTGGTTCTCCAGCTGCAGATCCGGTATGATCTCTGGGGCAAAAGTTTTGAGGCTCAGTTCATTGTTCAAAAATGAGGTGGCCCCATAGACTTTCTCCAACTGGCTACGGAAGGGACTGTCCAGTGTGGCTCGGACCCAGGCCTTGCGCAGGGGCTGCAGCTCCGGTCCCACCTGGTTGTACCAGGCCTTCTCCCCCTCATAGAAGGGGTCCCGGGTATCGATGTCCCGGCGAATACTGGCAATCACCTGCTGGGTCAAATACCTGCCAAACACCCGGTCCATTTCCAGATAGGCCGCCTCCGCCGTAGCGGAGTCCGGAGCAGTTTGGAACCGCTCCAAAACCGCCGTCAGTTCCTTCCGGAGCGTCTCCAGATCCGGCCTATGATAAGGTAGTTCAGAAAATTTCATATGCCCCTCCTCAAATATGCAGGTAGCCCTTCAGAACCTTCAGGGTATTGTATACACCGTCCACATGGCTCCGCTCATAGCCATGAGAGGCGTAAACCCCAGCTCCGATGAGGCCGTGGCGAATGTCACAGCCGGCGCCCAAAGTGGCTTCCACGTCGCTGCCATAATGAGGATACACATCCACAGCGTAATCGGCTCCTTCTGCCTTGGCGGCCTCAATCAGTTTGCCCACCACCTGATAGGAGTAGGGGCCGCCGGAGTCTTTGGCGCAGATGGAGACCTGCCGCTCCGTGCAGGTCAGGCCGTCACCCACACAGCCCATGTCCACGGAAATGGCCTCCGTCACCCCTGCCGGCACCGAAGCTGCGCCGCCATGGCCCACTTCTTCATAAACGGTCACATGGACGTAAACCCGGCGTTCAGGGGTCACGCCCTTGTCATGCAGGTACTTGGCCAGGCCCAGCAAAATACCCACAGACAGCTTGTCGTCCAGGAAGCGACTCTTGATATAGCCGGTCTCTGTGATGCGGGTACGGGGCTCGAAGCACACGATATCACCCACCTGGACCCCCAGGGCTATCGTCTCCTCCCGACTGTCAGCCTTCGCGTCCAGCACCACCTCCACAGTGTCAAAGCACCGCTTGGCGCTGGAGTAGTCCCCGTTGACGTGAACCGAGGCGTTGCACAGCTGGCAGGTACCCTCCAGTACCTTCCCCTGCCTGGTGTAGACTCGGACGTTTTCCGCCTCGGCATTGTTGGCGTTCATGCCCCCCAGCGGGGTGAGGCGCAGGCGACCGGAGCTTTTCACCTCCGCCACCATGGCCCCCAGGGTATCGGTATGGGCCTCCAGCAGCAGGGCGTCATCCACATTCTGGCCCCCCAGGTCAATGAGCACACCGCCCTTGGTGGTCAGCCGTGCTTCAAAACCCAGGCCCCGGAAAGCCTCCAAAACCCAGGCTGCCGCCCGGTCTGTAAAGCCGGTGGGGCTGTCTACCCCCAGAAGCGCCGCCGCTTGCTGGGCAGCATAGCTTGCGTATTGCTTATCCATGTCATGTTCTCCTTCCATGTTGTGATCTGCCAAACAGCAGGAAATACCAAACGCCAAAAATCTCCCGGAATCCATAGTGTAGCCGCAAAACCAGAGGGTAGGTCGCTGCGGGGACGCCCAGGCATTCCACCCCCTCCTCCTTGGCCATGCAGGAGGCACGGTACAGGTGGTACTCACTGGAAACCACCGCCAGCTCCTGGGGGCGGCTGCCGGTTTTCTCCTGGATGAGCTCCAGAGAGAACCGAAGATTTTCCTGGGTGGAGGAAGCTCGCTCCTCCTGCCAAATCCGCTCCGGTGGGATGCCCCGGTCTGTGAGCCAGGTGTACATACACAGAGCCTCGGTGATATTCTCTCCGCCGCCCTGCCCTCCGGAAACCACACACTGTGCCTCCGGATACGTCTGAAGATACGCCAAAGCCGCCTCCAAACGCTCTTCCAGAGAGGGGGAGGGTTGGGTTCCATTGACCCCTGCGCCCAGCACCACTACATAGGCGCACGCCGGGTCTTCAGCTCCCCCTGCGCCGGAGAGTACCAGTCCTCCCGTTACAGTCATAAGCGCCAGGATCAGACAAAGGCAACCGGTAAACAGCCGCCTCATGCGCCTGGCAGGAGCAGGATGTTTGCGCCCCAGGTGGGCCAGAAGGTCATAAACCCCCACCGTCCCTGCAATGCCCCAAAGAGCCATGGCAGTGTACCGGTAAGGGAGAATCCACAGCCAAAAGATCCAACCGAGCGCAACCAATAGCAACAGATAAGTCCATTTCTTGCCCAAAACCGCCTTGATCCGCTTCACACAGCCTCCCCTCCCATACGCAAAATGATGTTTGAGCTATTATACCATATTCCCCAGCATTTGTCACCCAAGAACCCCGCATCGTCAGGGCAACAGCATTTACTTTTTTGGGGTACAAATTACTCACCCATCACTGGCGTGGAATCGCCCTGCCTTCCCCTGGGGCAAGTGCAAACTGCCATAGGCACTCATCACGTGCTACTGGCAAGTGACTTTGCGATTTCAAATGCTGAGCTTTGTCAGGCGGATGAGGAACAGCGATACCCCACAAACCGGCAGGGACACAGATCCGATTTAACTTCGGACCCATTGGGCCCAAAGTCAGGTGGAGCCAGGTCAAACCGGGAAGTATCTGCGCAGGTTGGAGAAAGCGCCACGCAGATCAAACGCTATATCCGCTTGACGGAGCTTCTGCCTGCACTGCTGGAAGGAGATATAAAAGTGGGGAATAGCAATGCCGGTCGAGCTACAATCATTGGCACTCTCATTTGAAAACCATGATTTGTCCCAAAGATGCGAAAGTTTACATCTTGAAAATGAAAACCTGCGCACGCAAATTCAGCAGCTTCGGAAAGGGTCTGCTACCCCCAAAAAGAATGCGCAAGAACGATGACCCAACTGGTTCATTCAAACCGGGTGTATCCTTTCCTGTGTATCGACCTTGTGTCTGAATCTACTGCAAACGCCTTGACAGGGTAGCCAGAAACAGGTATAATATGAATGAAGAATGTTACCATGAAAAGGAGGGAGATGCCCATGGAAACGCAAATGGCCGGAAGCATTGGCCGAATGGACGGAAGTACCAGCCAGGATGCAGTGTTTAAGGATATGCTGGCCTATAAAGAAGTGCTGGCGCACATTATGAAGACCTGTGTACCGGAATACAAGGACTGTACCATTCCGGAGATCATAGGCTATATCGAGCACGACCCAGAGGTGGGCCAGGTGGGCGTCCACCCGGATGAGACGAACCCGCCGAAGATTCAGGGCATGTCCACCGAGAGCAGCACCACCACAGAAGAGCGTGTGGTCTATGATGTGCGGTTTTCCGCTGTGGCGCCAGGCAAGGACGGAACAATCGGCCTCATCATCAACATCGAAGCCCAAAGCAAGTATCACCCCGGGTATCCCCTGGTGAAACGGGCCATTTACTACTGTGGGCGGATGCTGTCGGCCCAATATGGGTCCGTCTTCACCCAATCTCACTACGGAGAAATCCAGAAGGTATACTCCATTTGGATCTGCTCCCACCCACCTAAGGAGAGGGAAAATACGATTACCAGCTACACCCTCCAGGAGCGGCACCTGGTGGGTCATGTGAAGGAACCGGTAAAGAACTATGATTTGATGAATGTAACCATGATCTGTCTGGGGAAGCCGGAGGGAGAAAACTACGGAGGGCTTCTGCGGATGCTGGAGGTACTGTTTGGAGGCAGATGCACGCCGAGACAGGTCATACAGATTTTAAAAGACGAGTATGAATTTTCTGATATACACAGCATGGAAAGGACGGTGTCTGAAATGTGTAATCTGAGCCAAGGATTTATTGAGGAAGGCCGTAAGCAGGGACTTGCGCAAGGCATTGCGCAGGGCATTGAACGGGGCATTGAGCAGGGCATTGAACGGGGCATTGAGCGGGGCATTGAAGAAGGCACTGACCGGGAGCGCTTGCAAAATATTCGCAGTATGATGAGGAAACTCAAGGTGACCGCCAGCGAGGCGATGGATATTATAGAGATTCCGGCTGAAGAACAACCTAAGTACCTGAAGCTCTTGTCCTTGCCACAGTAAACAGGTTCGTTTTGTTCTCACTCTCATTCAGCGGCTCCGACAGGGGCCGCTTTTTCTATGGCTTGGAGATTGACAGTTCTTTATGCCAAGTGATAGAATGGAGGAGAACTTTACAGGGAGAGTACTACAATACAGAAGCTGAAATTCAATAGAAAAGTGTGGGAGAATAGCAGAATGAATGGAGGGCAATGTTATGAAAATTATTAACCGGGCAGACCGACTGGTAGGCGATTGCCCCGTGGTGGATCCGTTGACGTTCTTGGCAGGCTGCCAGCAGCAGGATACATGGCTGTCCAAACAGACCCGATGTTGCCCGGACTTGGTAAAGCTGCAACTGGCCAGACAGGCATGAGGGTGTAGTAAATGGAAGAGTATTACCGACTCACGCTGAATGAAACTCAATGGGCCATTTTGGTAAATTCCCTACGGGCAAAATGGGAGGCATGGAAGCAGGAGGGAGATCCCAGAACGGCGCTTGCTTGGCAGACATATATGGACGCCTATCATGCTCCCTCAAAAAAGCAGTTTTTGCGCCGGCGACCGTGCCGGGGGCTGACTGTCACCGGAGATCAGCAAAGCCTGATGTACCGTGCTCTCTGTGATGCTCAAAATAAATACCTCAAAGAAAATCCAGATGTACTGGATTATGTAAACAGCACCTTTTTGGCTGTCCATGCAGCCCGGCGGCAAAAAGGAGCTAAGGAGCGTCAGCGGTGATGTGCGGCGGAGCGTGCAGTATGCGGTTGTATTGCTCTCAGAGAGACGCAAGAGAATCGTCAAATGAATGGAGGACTGTATTATGAAAGTCAATAATCGGGTGAAACAGCTGCTGGGTGCTTGTCTGGCGGTGGGAATGCTGGCGTCCCTGGCGGCCTGCCAGCGGCAGGATGGGCCGGAACAGCCAACCGGTGTGGAAACTACCAATCCAACGGCAGAATCTGTTCAGGTTATGGAGACTACGGAGGAAACCGGGGCAGTTAAGACTACAACTCCCCAGGATGGAAAGAAAAAGCCGGGCAGCACCCCGTCCAAGGCCACAGAACCGAACGAATCGGTCCCGGCGACTCAGTCCAAGGAGGAGAAACCCAGCGAAAATCCGTCCAACGGAAGCCAATCCAATAGTAGCCAACCCAGCGAGACTCCATCCAGTAGTAATAGTAGTAAGCCGTCCGGCGGAAGCCAGTCCGGTGGCAATGGATCTTCTGGCAGTAAACCCTCAAGCGATTCACCAGCTACAAAACCGGCTGAAACAAAGCCCACTGTAACCAAACCTGCCGAGACGAAACCGGCACATACGCACAGCTACAAGTCTACGGTCACTGCCCCCACCTGCACGGCAAAGGGTTACACAACCTATCAATGCTCCTGCGGGGACAGCTACAAGGACAGTTACACAGAGGCCTTGGGCCACAGCTATGGCGACTGGGTGACTACCAGAGAGGCCACTACGGAAGAGGAAGGGCTGCAGACTCGAACTTGCTCCCGGTGTGGTGGGACTGAGACCCGGAGCATTGAGAAGCTGCCCCAGCCTACGGAGGCAGGGGTGACAGAGGCAGGTATTCCTTCGTTGGAGGCTTACGCCAGAAGCTACGCGGAATCTCTGGGATTTACACCGGATACTTCTATGCACAAGGGAAATTCCGGATATTACCCTGCGGTATATATGAGCAGTAGTTCTATTGAAGCAGCAAAATCTAGTATTAGGGATAGCATTGAATGTACAAAGGGCCTGTTAATTGCTGCAAATGGAACGATTGAAGGCTGTCGCTACAATTGCATCATTGAAATAGACAGCTACGGAGGCTTCGAAATTTATGACCTTTACGGTTAAACTGCTTCTCACCCGCTATTTCTTCCATCCATTCACGCACAGCATTTCAGGGTGCTGTGCGTTTTTATTATGGGGAGACTAAAAATTCCACCTGAATTTCAGGTGTCCATATAGATTTTGCGCCTTTCAGGAAAAAGCTGAAGGGCGCTTTTTTCATGGCAAAATTTGAGGAAAGGATGGTACATGCACATGAAAAAAGCAAACATACGGGTTCTGGCGCTGCTGTTGGTTGCTGTGCTGGTATCCGGTATGCTGCCTGCCTCGGCGTGGGCTGCAGATACAGCCGCACCAGGGATAGAGGTAACAGAGCCTCCGGAAGCACCGGCGGAGCAGATGCCACTGGACGTGACGGTACCGGATGAAACCGTGCCAGTAGAGGATGTGACGTTGCCAGCTGAAACAGCAGTCCCAGATGCTACGGCTGAAGCATCGGATTCCACTGTCCCAGAAGCTCCAACGGAGCTCCCCACGGAGGCATTGCCAGAAGAACCTACGGCAGTGCCAACGGTACCCCCTACAGAGGCTCCCACAGAAACGATGGAGCCAACTCAGGCCTCTACGGAGCCACTTACGGAAGCCATTAAGCCAACGGAGGGGGAGCTTCAGGCAGAGCTAAGAATTGATGGACCGGTGCCGGAAGGTCTCATGCCTATGTCGGCAGACAATTACATCTGGTTTCAGGGGTATGTCTACCGGGTGGATGAGAGCGCTCCTAACTACAAGCGCACCTATACCCTAAAGGATGGGACGCACACCATTGATCTGGACCATTTGTATGTGATGCGGCTAAAGGTAAACGGCAGCTGGAAGGTTGCCTACTGTCTGGAACCAGATACGGCTACCCATGCAGGCGTTGATTATGGGGACGGCTCTAACACAGGGGTGAGTGGCGATTGGAGGGTTAATTTAACAGGAAATCAGCAGAGAGCTATCGGTCTCACCATGCTTTATAGCGCCCAGCACCATCCGGATACCTTGTCCTCCACCGAAAGTGTGGAGTGGGAGGTTGCCACCCAGATTATCATCTGGGAAATCGTCATGGGCATGCGTAATTCCACACAGCCCTATGCCTGTACGGACTCCGGCCTCATCAACCAGTTTGACAACGCCTCTAAGGGTGTGCGGTACAACGACGGAAGCAATTATTACCTCAAAGGCATCCGTGCCAAGTACAACACACTTAGTTCTGAAATGGCACTTCATGGTGTAATTCCCTCATTTACTGGAGCAACGCGCAGCATTGCTCCTACTCATGCCATGCAGCGTCAAGCCAACGGCAGCTACACCCTCACCCTCACCGACACCAATGGGGTACTGGGCAGCTATCAATTCTCCTCGCAATCTCCAGTGACCCTGAGCCAAAGCGGCAATACCTTGACTGCTACCGCAGGGTCAGGGGCCTCTTGGGATACGCTGACCTTCAGCGCTTCCAGGACAATGATCAACCCGGAGAATCCCGCCTGTTTGTTCCGGATTTTCTACCTGGATGACAACAACCAAGCCCTGGCGTCTCCACCAGACAAGGCCAGCATCCCCAGTGACCCGGTTCCGGCTTATTTCAAGATTGACGGAGAAGCCGCACCTGGGAGCGCCACCATGAGCAAAGCCGCAGAGTCCGGACCTGTAGACGGCTACTGCTTTAAAATGTGGCAGGCCAATGGCAATAAGACCTACTACGGAAAGTCCGACAGCAAAGGCAATGTCTATGTAACCGACAGCCATTACGCTGCCAGCGGCACCAAAAGCTACACCTTTTCCGGCTTGCAGGATGGAGAATTTACTTTTCGGGAGGTCATTTCCGCCAGCGACCACAGCAATAGTCATCCCGTATCCTGGCGGTTTGTTGTCACGGATCACGCCGGTAAGGTCACTGTGGACCGGACCCTGAAGGAAAGCGAAATCTCGGCAGATGGCGGGGACTTTGTCACGCCCCGGATTACCCTGACCGGCCTTACCGGTGGCGGCAAGCTGACCATGACAGTTACCAATACGCTGGACCTGGCGGATTTGCAGCTGATCAAGACCTCGGATGACGGCAACGTTTCCGGGATTGCCTTCACCCTAGAGGAGCATGTGCCTGGCATTGGGTACAGCCCTCTAGGAACGTACACCACAAATGCCCAGGGAAAGCTTACGATCCCCGGACTGAAGGTGGGAACCACCTACCGGGTGACAGAGACTGTTCCGGACAACTACACAGCGGAAAAGGCAAGCCAGACCATTACCATCCGGAAGGGGAGCAATACCCTGACCTTTGTCAACACACGAAACCGGCGGGACCTAGAGCTCATCAGGACCTCGGACGATGGCAACGTCTCCGGGATTGCCTTCACCGTGGAGGAGGATGTGCCCGGCATCGGCTACACCCTCCTGGGAACGTACAAAACAAATGCCCAGGGCAAGCTTACGGTTCCCAGGCTGAAGGTAGGAACCACCTACCGGGTGACGGAGGTGGTGCCCAAGAGTTACACGGCGGAGCAGGAAAGCCAGACCATCACAATCCAGGCCGAGAACAATGTCCTGACCTTTGTCAACACACGGAACCGGCGGGACCTGGAACTCGTGAAACAGTCAGATGATGGGAAGGTTTCCGATATTACCTTTACTGTGGAAGAGCAAACCTCGGAAACCACCTGGAAGCGTGTGGGGCAGTTTACAACTAATGAGGACGGCAAAATTCTGGTTCCCGGCCTGAAGGAAGGTGCCACCTATCGAGTGACGGAGACTGTACCCAGGGGCTACCGGGCCCACAAGGACGTACAGCTGATTACCATCCAGGAGGGCACAAATGCCCTTACCTTCATCAACTACTACAACCTGAAGGGTCTGGAGATCATCAAGACTTCGCCGGATGGGCATGTGGCCGGAATCGAATTTACCATCACAGACGTCTACGGCAATTTGGTGAATTTCGGAGTCACCGATAACCAGGGGCGTCTATTTTTCCCAGACCTTACCATAGGAAAAACCTACCTGGTGATGGAAACCGTACCTGAGGGATATGTCACAGAAAATCCTACGCAAATGGTCATCATGCACGGCGGCGTCAACACTATCACCTTTGAGAACCGGCCCATGACCGGCGTCATCCAATTGGCCAAGATTGACGAAGGAAACCCCACGGTGAAGCTGTCCGGAGCTGTCTTCACGATTACAGGAGAAGACGGTACCGAAGCTGTGATGCCGGAGGTTTTGGACGAGGATGGGAACGGAACCGGTGTGTACCGGCTGGAGGGGCTGTCCTTTGGAACATACACCGTCCGGGAGACCCAGGCCCCCGAGGGGTATGATCTGAGCGACAGGGTTTACACTGTGGAAATCACCGAATGGAAAACCTATGAGGTCAAGGCGGATGGATTTGACGGCGTCCCCAACCGGCAGCAGTTGGGATCCATCACCGCCCGAAAAGTAGACTTGGAGGGCAAACCCCTGTCTGGTGTTACGTTCTTGCTGGAGTACAGCACGGATGGGGCGCAAACCTGGCAGCCTGTATATTCCCAGAGCAGTGCCGGTGACGCCGAACCTGGCAGTTGTACCAGCCCGGGGCTGCAGGACGGGCGCCTCACTACCATCCAGGAAGGGGCCGTGGTGTTTTCCGGATTGGTAACCGGCCCCAATGTTCGTTACCGCCTGACAGAGACGGCAACTCAGGCGGGCTATGTGCTGCTGACAGAGCCGGCTTTTGAAGGAGAGCTGCCCCATGAGGGCAGTCGGGACATTGCCATTACCGCAGTCAACACCGGCGCATTTACCATGCCCTTTACCGGCTCCACGGGCTTTACGGCTGTACCACTTGGCTTGGCGCTTGTGCTCTTTGCCTTGTGTACAGCCGCCTTTTTGGGGCGAAAAAGGAAAACGGAGGGGGAACTGTAATTTACAGCGATTGTGTCAGGCTTGTGGGATGAAATAGGAAGGGCGGGAGAAATCGCAGCAGTGTGGTCTCTCCCGCCTTTGTCCTCTGGTGGTTTAGTCCTCATAGTGACCACGGCAGGCAGCAATGAGCAGATTGCCGTTCGTGTCTATATCGTAGACCAACCGGTTTTTTTCGTCGATTCGGCGGCTCCAGCCAGCCCGGTATCGCAGCGGTTCTGGCTTGCCAATCCCCTGGGCTGCACCGTTTCGTTCAATGTCCTTTACTAAGTCATTGATCTTCCTCAGGGTTCTGCGGTCCTGGCCCTGCCAGTAAAGATAATCGTCCCAAGCCCGATCAGACCACAGCTTATTCATCATCCACCTCGATCAATTCATGGGGACGTCCACAGCCAGAACGCAGCTGCTCAAAGGAACGGTCCAGTTGTCCCAAATATTCTCCGTTTCTGGCTGCCTTTTGTAGGGCGTTCCATTCCTCCAGGCTGATTAACACAACGTTTTTCTCGCCCTTGCGGGTGACGATGACCGTTTCCTGTTCATCAGTCACCTTGTCGCAGTAGGATTTTAGATTTTCCCGGATTGTAGAGTAGTTGACTGCTAACATCTCTGTCACGCTCCTGTCCTAGATTCTGTACAATTAATTGTACATTATGATTCTATGCCTGTCAATATGATTTTGCGAAGGGAGGTTGGAAATATGCGCAGCGTATACCGTAGCCGGGATTCTCCCCTGCTGGACACCCTGTTTATTTTCACTTTTGGAACTTCAAAATACTGAAAGGAATGTACAAATACCATGAAAAAACTGACAAAACTCTTTGCCCTTTGCCTGGCTCTGGCCTTGTGCCTGAGTCTGCTTCCCGCCGCCCATGGGGCCACTGCCCCCGCTGCGACCATAGATACTTCCCGCAAGGCCAGCTTGGATCTGTACAAGTACGATTTCACCTCCGCCAACGAAGCCGGTATTCTGGAGTGGGATACCTATGTTTCCACCGGCCTGCCTGACAAGGCCGTGGAAGCGGCCCTGGCTCCCTACGCCATTCAGGGCGTGGTGTTCAGCTATGTCAAGGTAGCTGACATTACCACCTACTCTGCCCTGGAAGCGGACGGGTACCGGGATATGGTGCTTTACGGTATGGAAGACCATGAGGCCACCACCCAGCTGCTCACAGCTCTGGGCCTGACAGCGGCGGATGCCTACCGGACCGAACATAACACCTTGTACTTTGTGAGCGACGTCCTGGTGGATGCACTGGCTGCCAAGCTGACGGAAAATA
>ERZ1673697.3575-NODE-3575-length-11173-cov-88.739611_pt1 | contig 11173 bp, 8 predicted proteins | sample MGYA00580227_ERZ1673697 | MGnify/ENA primary metagenome ERZ1673697 (study PRJEB41218, sample SAMN15661759) | gut metagenome | host: Homo sapiens | place: Canada: London | collected 2015-08-20/2019-03-30 | study: EMG produced TPA metagenomics assembly of...
TGGGTGCGACATGAAGTCGCATAGATAATTGTTGGAATGATACTTACGGGTATCAGCTTTAACCCGCTGTTCCGTCAGCGGTAGCCTACCGACCGATGCACCTTAATGTTGTATTAAGCGGTCGGGACGAAGTACACTTTCGCAAGACAAGACAGAACCGTGAGGGGAAGTCAAGTACGGTTAGTATCATACCGTAGAGTGGCGAGGCTGGATAGTATGGTTAGCGCAAGCGAACTGTTAGTAAACTTCGTAATGTCACGAAAGAGTGTAAGATACTGGCACACTCTACCCAAAAGGGAAGCGGTCGGTTAATCCTCTCCATGGTAGGATTACACGGATATAAGCACCGCCGGAGGATGAGACAGAACCTAACCTATCCGTTAGTTATCTATGTGGAACATGGTAAGCCTGTATATCTCCTGTCATGTAAAAATGACAGGTAAGCTGACAGCAATGAAAGCCGAATGGTGTGCAGGTATAAGATAACAGAAAAAGCGAATGCCGTTCTGTAATGGAGCGGATACGGATTGAACCGACATCACGGGCTGATGTGGGCGACATCATCCGACACGAAAGTGGGCAGACTTCTGTGACGACATTAGGTAGGCAATCAAACCGAATGTTGTCAAATGGTGATTCTTTACAATTAACTTTTAGAACTTTCAAAAGGAGGAAAGCAAATGAACGAAAACAAGACATCGTGTGCGCCTGCTGACAATCAGCAAACACTTTGGGACAGAATAGACTGGACTAAAGCGGAGTTGGCTGTCAGAAAGCTACAAGCACGAATTGTAAAGGCTCAGAAGGAAGGCAGATACAACAAGGTGAAAGCCTTGCAGTGGACGCTGACCCACTCTTTTTACGCAAAAGCCTTAGCCGTAAAGAGAGTTACTTCTAACGGAGGTGGCAACACCCCCGGAGTGGACATGGAAACATGGGAGAAACCCGAAGCAAAAACACAAGCGATAAGCGAACTCAAACGCAGAGGCTACCAGCCGAAGCCATTGAGAAGAGTCCACATCAAAAAGAGTAATGGCAAACTGCGACCGTTGGGAATACCGACAATGAAAGACAGAGCCATGCAAGCACTCTACCTTATGGCATTAGAACCAGTGTCGGAAACAACAGCCGACTCACGTTCATACGGTTTCCGCAAGGAACGCCGCTGTATGGACGCGGTAATGCAATGCCATAACATTCTCCGAAAAGGCTATTCTCCCGAATGGATTCTGGAGGGTGACATAAAGGGGTGCTTCGACCACATCAGCCATGAATGGCTGCTTGCCAACATCCCTATGGACAAGGCAATACTCCGAAAATGGTTGAAATGCGGCTATATCTTCAACAAACAGATGTTCCCGACAGAGGAGGGAACGCCACAAGGTGGCATTATCTCTCCCACGCTTGCCAATATGACATTGGACGGATTGCAGAAAGTCCTTGCAGAGAAATATAAACGAGTTAGAATCAAAGGTAAGTTATATTCGCCAATGGTGAATCTTGTCCGTTACGCTGATGACTTTATAATTACCTGCGAGAACCGTGAAACACTTGAAAAGGAAATCAAGCCATTGGTAGCCGACTTTATGTCTGAAAGAGGTCTGACCTTATCAGAAGAAAAGACGGTGATAACCAATATCCGTGACGGTTTCGATTTTCTCGGTTTCAACATCCGCAAATTCGGCAATGAAATATTGACCAAGCCGACCAAGAAAGCCGAAAAACGCTTTATGGAGAATATCCGTAAGGTGACAAAAGGTCATAAGGGTTGCAAGCAGGAATCATTAATCAGGATGTTGAATGCTAAAATTCGAGGATGGGGAGCATATTATCAGCATGGGGCGACACGTGATTCTTTTCACAGAATCGACCATCAGATATTTCTCGCCTTGTGGCAATGGGCTAAACGCCGTCATTCCAAGAAAGGGAAACAGTGGATAAAAGACCGCTATTGGCACAATATCCGAGGGAACAGCTGGACTTTTGCGGCTAAGTTCAAGAAATCAAACGGCAAAGAAGACCAACTTACCTTGTTGAAACTGGCATCTTCGTTTCCTTTTCTGCAATATACGCAGATAAAGGGGGACATGAATCCGTTTGACGCAGACTGCCGCCTGTACTTCAATAAAAGAATGAAGTCAAAGATGCTTGTGACGCTGAAAGGACGTAAATCCCTGCTTTACCTATGGGAAAAGCAAGGTCGGAAATGTCCGATATGTGGTGAACCGATTGACACGCATAAGGCATGGAATGTAATGCCGACCGTACAAGACGGACGGAAATGCAATCTGTTGGTTCATGATGAATGTTTCAAATTATCCCGTAAAAACAATGGAAACAAGAAGTAGGATGAGCCGGTCTCTGCACACGAACAGAGACTTTGAAAAGCTTGAGCCGTATGAGGGGAAACCCTCACGTACGGTTCTGAGGGGGGAAGAGGGCAGTAATGCCCTTGACCTACCCGATCGACCTGCTGACATGGAGCAACGAAACGGCAGGGCAATACGCAAAGGCAACACCGTAAAGCTGTGGGGTGGCAATGTGGTAGATGTCGTAATTTATGGTACGGAAAAGACCCTCGACGCCTATAAGTTTAATCTGTTGAAAAACAAGCAGATGTTTATCAACCAAATTAACAACGGCACAATCGCCGTGCGCCGTATCGACGAGGGAGGCATGGATGAGGACAGCGGTATGAACTTTGCCGAGTTCGTGGCTATTCTGTCAGGCAATAACGACTTGCTGAACAAGACGAAGCTCGACAACAAGATTATGCAGCTTGAAAAGGAACAGGCTATTTTCAAGAAAGAACGCATCCGTGCCGAGCGTAAAATAGCTGCCGGTCAGGGAGAAATCGAAAAGGCAAAGCGTACAGAGGCCAATCTCATGAGGGATTTGGAATACATCAACTCGTATAATGGGACAAAGGCAACCCTGCTTTTGAGCTTGCCGCAAGCCACTACCGAGGAAGTAGGCCGGGAGTTGCACCGTATTGCCAAGACCTACCGCAACGAATCGTATGGCACAGTTGGCACGTATGCAGGGCTGAACTTGTTGGTGCGTAGCGAGTACAGCATAGACGGTACATTTGACCGCAATACATTCTTTGTAGAGGGTATAAGTGGATTGAAATACCGATGCGGCCTGAGTGGTGCACTGCCGCTTGGTTTCGTTGAGTCGGCACAATATCCGCATGGAGCATTAAGCAAATTGTCCTCTCTTATCGAGAAGCAACAAAAGGCGGTAGAGCGGATAGAAAGCGAAATTCCCACATTGCAGGACATCATTTGTCGCCAGTGGAGTAAAGCCGATGAACTGTCAAGGCTCAAACAGGAGTGTAAGGAACTTCAACACAGGATTGATGAAAGCCTGAAAGAGACCGGACAACCGCAGGCAGCCAAACACGAAGCTATTGCCGAAGCCGCTTGACATAATCATAATTTCAACCGTTCCCTCTGCATGGTCGTGATGACCGGGCAGAGGGATTTTTTTGCGCTCCGGTCTGCCGACGGCTCTACTCTTTTATGGCATCCTTCCTCCCTTTATAACCTCCCGATTCCCCGCCGCCACCCATTTCCACTTATAGCCCTCATATCCTCTATTTTAGCCCAATTAGGAATAATGGCCTTCGCATATCAGTTTTTTACGATACGCCATTTTTAGCTTCTACATTGGCATCAATGTATCACTTTAGCCTTCACACCTCCTAATAGCTTCAATCAAGACATCTTTTAACCTTATGAAGGCAAGTTTATCCACTCCTTTTGATATACTGATTTCATTACCGACCAAATCTTTCAGTTTGAGTAAACAAGGAATATCTGCCTTATATCTGTCTCCCACATCTTGTAGGTCATAGTCAAAATTATAATGATAAGCAAGAAATTGAGTAAAAGCATTTCTGCTTTTATTGCTTAGTTTGCAGATAGCATCAAAAAGGACATTGGCATCTTCAGATGCAAATATCGCACGAAGTTCGTATGTACAACTTTTATCTGGATAAGGCAATCTGTCTATAATTATAAGTTCCTCTACTGTTTCTTCAGTCAAATTACGCAGTGCTTTTTGCATTTGATCCGGCAACTCTTTTATCTTTGATTTCACCTGCTGCAAGAAATAGTCCACAATATCATCTGTTATTGGAGTCTTGGAATCTGTGGTTACATAATTACATCCACTAATAAAAAGCCCTCTTAGCTGATAAAGTTCCTCTAAACTGGTTTGACTATTAATCATTTCTGCTATTCTCTCTTTTATTGAAGAGATGTGAGGCTTTATATCAGAAAAAATGCCAATGGCGTCAAAATACGATAGATACGCAATACTATAACCAAGTTGATAAGCGTCTTTTATCTCTTTATCCAATATGGCTTTTATAGTGGCCTGGCAAATACTTTCAAGTTTTTGCTGTTCCATGTCGAAAAAGCCGGATAGCATTTCCCAAGGTTTTAGCTCTTCTTGCTTATCCTTTATTTCCGTAACAATAAATTCTACAAATGGAGCACCTGTGATAATATATTGTATAATAGCCGTAACATACTCCGGATTTAAGACATTATAAATTAACCCCTTGTTCAAAGATTGATATTTTTCCCTTAGATGCTGTATCCTTTGCTTATCCTCATTATCATCTTGGAGTAGTGAAATCTGACAATCTCTACTCCAATTACAAATCAACTCTTTGTTCTCACTATTATTATACTCTGCATACACAGCAATAAATGACCCAAGAATATTTTTAAGAAAGATATTATCCTTTTCAATCAGTTCGGAAGGAAGTTTGTTTAAGTGGCTTTTAAAATCATACAAGCATTGTCTCAAAACCCGTAAGTTATCGGATTTTGTACACATAAAACAGGCAATAATGAAATCACGCATTTCTTTCAAATAATCGGATACCGGTACTTCGTCAAGGAAGTATTCGATGGCTTCTTCTATATCGGGTTGTATTTCAAATTCCTTGCCTATGGTCTTTTCCTTAAACTCACCCAATACAGCCTTGGGAAGTTCTTCAAGGTGGTTTTCATCCCCAATTACGACAACATGACAATTACAGTGCTCTACAAAATAGTTGATGAAGCCTAACAATTCCTTCATTTCTATCAGGCACCTTTCGATGTCATCGAATATCAGAAACTTTACACCTTTTATACTGTCGTCTTCCACTTGTAGTAACGACAATGAATCCAGTGTTGCGGAAAATGAACCATCCTCTTTAGAGTTGTCATTAAAATCCACACTCGTCTTGAAGACTACCTTACCGGCTAATTTCAAAATACCCTTTATGAAACGCCCGGTTTTCGAATAGAAGAAAGGATTTAATTCCCTATCTATTGCTGTCTTGATGTCATTCACGCTATCCATTCCATAGGTCGAAATATAGATGGGCTTTAGCGTAATTTCCTCGTCGGTATCTGCGGTCTCATCAAACCTCTTCTTCCATTGTTTTATAAGATGGGTTTTGCCGCATCCCCATTTTCCTTTCAGCATCACGGCATACTGAGGATTAGGATTGTCAGCATAGCTGTTTAAAAAATCAAGAATTAAAGTGTTCATACCTTTGTTATTAACATAATTCTATTTTAACTCCATTGGGAAACTGGAATGTAGCAATAAGAACATTAAATATGAAATAGTAAAAGACGCTGCAAATCCATTATCACCACATCCGCAATGAACAAAGTTAGTGATATTTCTTGATACGATAATATCCAAACAACTAAATTTCATGTTTCTTCTTACCATTGATTGCTTAAATATGCGTCTCCTATCATAATAATATCCGCAGAAAATGTGATGGTGGAATACATTTGGCGTTTCCTGTCAACATTGTAAATCTCTTTATAATACACGATATACGCATATTTGAACTCTACGACACGAAAGATTGAATTATCCTTAGTGTTATAATAAATCACCTTGCCGCTTATCGCTTTGAAAGGGCAGTTTACCATTGCTTCAAGAATAGTAGTTTCTCTGGTAGATTCAACGGTTATAGTAATACGTCCGCCAATAACATTTGTCACCGGCCTTCCTTTATTATCTGTCTTGCGGTTAAATTCAATATGTGATGAAATCACTTCTATGTCCTTTCCTTGCAAGCACACAGTTGCCTTTAATTCTGCCATGCTGATCTTATTATTTATTAATAAAACCAAGACATTTCGCCTTGGTTAAAGCAGTCAGACCGCTTTCAAGACAAGAAGGAGGATATCATATTTCGCAAAAATAGTGTTTTCCCTTGAACATAACAAACAATCAATTAAATTTATTAACCGACTAAATAGAAGAAAATCTGTTTACAGGCTATCCTCTCTTCTGAAATATTATCCTACATAGTCTCTTTTCTCGTCCTGCTATTCAATTCATCACAGGCAAAGCAAACCGACTTTTGAACAAAAGAGGTTAAATCATAATCATTCATTGCATTCTTTTTGTTCTTATGGTAGAATGTTTTATTAGTGAGTGAGGCTGTTGTGTAATCCTCTTGTTACAGTTCAGGTAAGAGCCTTATGCGATGGCATTATTAATGTTTAACCCCTATAAACTTGCGAGTTATGAGAAAAAACGCTAATTTTGCGAATCACAAATATGCGCTTAGACGCATACTATTAATTAATATATTGAAATTGAAACAGTTAGTATCTAATCTTTATCACTTTGCCTTTGGGAGAGAAGTGCATACCAACGGTATGAATGCCGATGGTACTATGAGTGTGGCGGCTGGAGATCCTACGTTGAGTGTAACTCCGTTGAAAGGTCTTGAAATGTTACCAGATAGGATTCCGTGTGAAAATTCAATGTTAGACATTTCTGAGTATAAACAATCTGAGAATCCCTTAATATTTACTGTTGAAGGCTCCTCTATGTCACCCGAAGACATCTCTAATGGGGATAAATTACTATGCAGAAAAGTAGATACCGATGCAGCAAAATTAATCGGGAAAGGAAAATTTGTGGTTATTGCTGTTGATAAGAAATACTATGAATCTAAAAACAAAGAGTTGAAGTTTGATTATAAGTTGCGCCATACCTTATTTAGAGTTCCTGTAGGAATCTCTATTGAGCAGTTGATAGACTCTTTGAAAAAGATAACCAATAGTATCTTTTTGGAAGAAAACCAAAAGAACTTGGAAATCAAGTATAATGAGGCTATTGGGTTTTATAAAGACAAGAAAGAACTTATGTTATCGGTTACTTATCGTAAAGGGAATTTGCGTTATTCTTTCCATCCGGTTGATTTAATACAGTACGTTGCTGAATATGTATTAAAACATAACGGAGAAGAATGGAGAGCTAAAAAACTTGAATAGAAAAATGTCTGGAATAGAATGTATTAATCTACTTGCATTCATACAATTTATAATTGCTTTTGACTTTGGATTATACTATCTTGATAACAAGCATGTGCTGACTGAAATTTATCGTAAATATCAGAAAGATTTGAAGTTGTAGGTACGGGCGGTATTGTCTCGTGCTAATGATATTATAACAAAGAGTTTAAAAAGTGAGGATCATGAATGTATATTAAATAGTGCCTATTTAGATAAGGCATATCGCCGTTTAAAATATCTGACTGATGAAAACCAACTTGATTTGGAAGGTTGTGGTTTCATCGGATTATATGCTGGATTATACGGTTTTTTATGCTTGTTTTGTATCGGGATGTTTGGGTCTCAACATGAAGCACTTGTAAAAACTTATATTTTAGTAACTTCTCAGATAGTTTTAGCTATAGAGCTATTTATATCGGGCTATAACCTTTATCAAGAAGATTGTAGGAAATATAGTAGAAATCTATGGTCAAACATTAGATTTATATTTTTTATTACGCTATTTGTAGTTGGAATTGTTAGCTTTGATTGGACTTATAAGTTTTTCTCTGAATTTGAGTTCCCGTTTGTTGTTATAAGTCTGATTGTATTGCTCTTTCCCCTCATTCTATTCATAGGGCATATCGTAATTTCTCGTATAATAGTAACATTTGTAACAATAAAATGTAGGTATTATTTATACAAAGTAGAGAAATGCCTGCAAGTTCAAGATGTACCACAAGATTAAGACTTGATGCAATTTTTTCAAGTTGAGAGCCGAGCTATCCGCGTAATAGCTCGGCTTGTTTTTTAAATGAGGGAAAGGTTATTTAGGTAGATGATATTTGTCCTTTATATGCTCGGCCACGTGTTCGACTTCCGGGAACAATGTTGATTTGTCTATGCCGAGGGCTTCAAGCTGCTTCCTGATCTTCTGCTTCTGCACTTTATTGATGATGTACACTTTGTAGCTGAAGTTGAGTGATGCAGGTTGGCTTTTATTGCCATTGATACCATAAAGGAAGAATGCCCCGGACTGCCGGATTATGCGAGGATTGTCAAACATCGGTTTTACACAAAAGACTCTCTCAATATCCTTTGAGTCAATCACATTTTGGAAATGAGGTTTTTCGTACTTAATTTCATGCAGAAGATAGGCAATGTCTGGTTCGTCATTAAAATCTTCACACTCCAAATCCCGAAGGGATTCGATACTGAAATCTATTGGGCGTTTTGCAATATTGGATACAACGCTCACCGCATCGCTGTCAAAATATTTAATATTTGATGTTTTAACTTCAAACCGGAATAGTTTACCGTCAACATCTTCATTTTCACATGCAAAATACAGAGCTACCAAAGGATTTGTAGTGATATCCAAGAGTCGTGTCGGCAAGGAGTAATGCTGCATCTTGACTAATTTTTCAAAGGTGGATGTACATCCTTTGAAATCAGCCGGACATTGAGCGATAATATCTTTGAATATTTTATCCTCATTCTTTATTAAAAGTTCTTCCCGATAAATAGAGGGTATCAATCCGAAACTTTTATCTGACTGTCCTCGATAAAAGATATGGTAATCCATATTATCCTCTAACTCGTTCTCAAGTTTTTCTAATAGTATTTTGATACTACCAATGTTGGATGAATCCCTCTCCGGAGTATAATTATATGCCTCGTATGAAATCTCCCACGGATGCTTTCCAAGAGTCTTGACTATTTTTTCTGACAACTCACTATATGATGCAAAACTATTATAAGTATAGCCCAATTTTTTGCTTCTTAGATACGATGAAGTGTTGGAATCTAAAGGAACATATTTTTCCGGATTAACGTAGAATAGAACAATACTGAGCTTTCCCTTTCCGACACTCTTGATGTTCAATGCCGTTTGAAAAAGTCGTTCATCTACTTTCCCTCCTTTTACCTGTCCGAATAATTCCCATAATACATTTATATCATTGTTGCCCCTAATTGTCTTCCATGGAAATAGATGCACTTTCATGGGATGTGTTGTCGGGATGCCTGATACATCTGTCGGTTCTGGACATTTAAAATGTAGCTTACGCCTTAAATCCTGTAAGATTTCAACCCTCCTTTCATCGGAGTGAAATTTATTGAGATACGCCAAGAATGTGAACGGATCTATTTCTTGTAATGTAATCTCTTTACCTTTTTCTGTGCCATCTCGAAAACCGGTAATACCGATTTCTTTTAACTTAGATATAAGCTCTGGCTGGTTATTCTGTTTTCCAAGTAGCCATTCGGATAGTTCTTTATAGAATGGTAGCCATGTATATATTTTATCCATATCAGTTATAGTAATTTAAATTCTTATATATAAGCAGCAGGAGACAACCTCTATTTTTGTTCATTCAGGGTTACATCCTGCACATACCCACACAGAGTAGGATTATTAGCCTCCAGTCCAATCGAATCAGAAGAAATGTACATCCCCATATCCTGCGAATAGTACCTGAACCTGTTGTAATGCAATCCCATTTCTTCATCCTCGTACTGTCCTTGATGCCTGAGTGGGCAGAAGTACTACAATAACTCCAAACGTATGGTAGGTGTTCGGGGAATCACCGAACACCTACGCACTATGAATGTCTTATATATTTGCCTATAGACGAAACTTCCTTGTTCTGAACGTGCATTTCATAACTTCAAAATTTATACAATACATTTAAATGCTATAAATAATTTTACTATATCCATTAGTGTAAGACTGCTCAATTGTGCTTAATTCCCCATCATTGTACTTAAATAGAAAGTCGCATTCAATAAATTGATTAGATGTGTGCTCTTTTGCTTTTCTATGTACATTGAGTATCTCATCTGAAGAGTTACAAAAATAAGTGTCAATTCTATAGCCATACTTCCCAAAATTATATAACGCATCAATAAGTTCGGTTTTAGATAGAACTACCATTGTAATATTTTGCAACAGAGGAATTCCTCCAACATACTTATATATAGTAATTTTAGAGTCGATATAACTGACAAAAGAATAGTTACATATTTCTGGCGTTATATGTTCTATTACTAAAATAATCCTTCCATCATTGTCAAAACCATATTCTATTATTTTGTTTATCTTAGCGGGTTTGTTTTTGAGGAGTCTTCCTTTACGGAAGCCGTCTATTTCGTTCTCAAATGGGTATATATTATAATACCAACCTTTAGAATATACTGTACGTTTTACACGTTCAATGTATGCGTTAAATAGAGACCCAAAGGATTTCTCATAATCTTGAAAATCCTTTTCTAATTGTTGTATTTTTATGTTTTCTTTCATTAGAATCTTATACTTTTTAATTTTTGTCTAAATTCTTCTTCACTTTTAGTCGGACTTAAGATATCATAAATAGATTGTTTATATTGTTCTGTATGAACTCTACTATGAGCTATTTCATCAATGGCAAATTCCTCTTTAACGGAAGAACTTCGTGGCAAAAAGATACCATTATCAGCATCATTTATATCTATACCAAATGCTTCCATTTTACCTCTAAGACTAACCATCCTCCAATCATTTGAATTAGACAGAACTATATGGTGTGCTGCATTGGGATAAGGTGGCTCTACTTTTCCAGCGGCGATCATGTTAGCTCGTAATTTTTGTGCGTCCTTAGAGCAATCCAGTCCCCACGGATCCATCCACGTATTCACATCCTGCACATATCCGTAGAGAGTCGGATTGTTACCCGCCAGTCCAATGGGGTCAGAAGAAATATACATCCCCATATCCGGGTCGTAGTACCTGAACCAGTTGTAATACAGCCCCGTTTCTTCATCCTCGTACTGTCCCTGATACCTGAACGGCACGAGCGTTCGGTCCCCATGGCATTCCGCCA
>ERZ1673697.3577-NODE-3577-length-11171-cov-3.939547_pt1 | contig 11171 bp, 9 predicted proteins | sample MGYA00580227_ERZ1673697 | MGnify/ENA primary metagenome ERZ1673697 (study PRJEB41218, sample SAMN15661759) | gut metagenome | host: Homo sapiens | place: Canada: London | collected 2015-08-20/2019-03-30 | study: EMG produced TPA metagenomics assembly of...
GTTTTAACAGGTCAATTCGTGTTTCGCCGACTTTTTGGTTTACCCCTGCTGTTATAACGACTATATCGGCGCCGGCACAGTCTTTCCAATCTCCGCTGTAAACGCTTACAGGCTTTAGAAAAGATGTGCCGTGAGCCATATCAAGAGCGTCACCGTCGGCTTTGTCTTTGTTTACGTCAATCAATACAATTTCTCTGAAAAAACCGTCAAGCATTATTGTGTATGCGGTTGTAGAACCCACAAAACCGGCACCGACTACTACTATTTTTCCTCTTAACATAAAAATTTCCGCCTTTCGTTTTGTGTTATTATTTGCAAGTATGATTAATTATATTCGGATAATTTTGCTTTTCTTAATTTATAAGTATTTCGTAGCGGACGATCATAGGTCGTCCGAAATAAAACATATAGGAAAAAAATTTAATTTTTTTACTATATGAAAATGTTGACAAAACGACAATATAGGAGTAAGATAAGGACATTAAAAATCCTATATCCCATAGGAAAAGTATGAATAACAAAGGAGGCAACGATTATGAGAGAAAATTTGAACAGAAAAAGCATGGTATATAGAAAGATGTGTTGCCGAATGTGTATGGCTCAGAGGTGATAAAAAAATAAATTTTATATTATAGTGAGGTAATGAATTTATGAAAAAGAAAATTTTTAGCATATTATTAACATCAATTTTGGCGGTAACGGTACTTGCAGGCTGCGGAAACAGTGCAGACACAAGTACAGAAAAGTCGGTTACGATAACGAACGTATCATACGACCCTACAAGAGAATTATACAGTGCGTACAACGAACTTTTCGCAGAGCATTGGAAAGGGCAAACAGGACAGGACGTTGAAGTTATACAGTCACACGGCGGCAGCGGTAAGCAAGCACTTGAAGTTGCAAACGGAAACGAGGCAGACGTTGTAACGCTTGCACTTGAATATGACGTAAAGGCAATACAAGACGCAGGACTTATAGAGGACGGCTGGATAAATGAATTTGACAAAGACAGTTCGCCTTACACTTCAACAATCGTATTCCTTGTAAGAAAAGGCAATCCGAAAAATATCAAGGATTGGGGCGACCTTGTTAAAGACGGTGTCGGAGTTATAACACCTAATCCGAAAACTTCAGGCGGTGCAAGATGGAACTACCTTGCGGCTTGGGCATATGCCGATAAACTTTACAACGGTGACGAAACACAGATTGAGGCATTTATAAAGAAGTTATACGAAAACGTGCTTGTACTTGATTCGGGAGCAAGAGGTGCTACAACATCATTTGTTGAAAACAATCAAGGCGATGTACTTATCGCTTGGGAAAATGAGGCGTTCCTATCAGTTCAGGAAAATCCCGATGAATATGAAATCGTAACGCCGAGCATAAGCATTTTGGCTCAGCCGTCTGTGGCGGTGGTTGATGAGGTGGTTGACCAAAGAGGTACAAGAGATGTTGCAACGGAATATTTAAGTTATTTATATTCCGATGAGGCACAGAGAATTGCAGGCGACAATTTCTACCGTCCGTCAAACCCTGATATATTAAACGAATATGCAGATACATTTGACCTTAACATAAACCTTGTAACAATACAAGACTTCGGCGGTTGGGACGAAGTACAGAAAAAGCATTTTGATGACGGCGGAGTATTTGACCGCATTTATGAAAAAACAGATAAGTAAAGAAGGAATGTAAATGAAAGCAAAGAAGAAAAGAGTAATACCCGGTTTCGGACTTTCGATGGGCGTGACAATTACAATATTGAGCTTAGTTGTTCTCATACCGTTGGCGGCACTCGTGATTTACACATCAAGAATGCACCTGAGCGATATTATCGAAACAATTACACGTCCGCGTGTTCTTGCAAGTTTTAAGGTGACTTTCCTTACTTCGCTTATCGCATCAATAATAAATTCGATTATGGGCGTCATACTTGCCTGGGTGCTTGTAAGATATGATTTTCCGTTTAAACGTGTTCTTGACGGAATGATTGAACTTCCGTTCGCACTTCCGACAGCCGTTGCCGGTTTGGCTCTTGCAAACCTTACAACAGAAGAAGGACTTATAGGAAAATTATTCGCACCGTTCGGTATAAAAATAGCACATACAAGAATCGGAATTGTAGTGGCGCTTATATTTATCGGCATACCGTTCGTTGTAAGAGCGGTACAGCCTGTACTTGAAAAGCTTGATCCGTCATATGAGGAGGCGGCAGGGGCGCTTGGTGCAAACAGAGGAACGATATTTCGTAAAGTCATTTTACCCGAAATAATTCCTCCTGCACTTACAGGCTTTGGCTTGGCACTCGGAAGATGTATAGGAGAATACGGCAGTGTAATTTTTATAGCAGGCAACAAGCCTTATGAAACGGAAATAACACCGCTTATAATTATGTCGGAATTACAGGACTTTGACTATAACAGTGCAACGGCAATAGCACTTGTGATGCTTGCATTCTCATTTGCAATATTGTTCATTGTAAATCTTATTCAGGCGAGAAACACAAAAATATTAAAAGGAGGAAGATAGTATGCAGAAAAATGAAGGCAGTAAGGTTGTTAAATGGATATTGATTGCCGTCAGCGTATTATTCGCATTTGTATTCTTAATTCTTCCGCTTTATACGGTTATATCTGTTGCACTTCGTAACGGTGTAGGAAAATATTTTCAGTACATAACCGATAAAGATACGATAAGCGCGGTAAAGCTTACCGCAAAAGCAACTTTGTCGGCACTTGTTGTAAACACATTCTTCGGACTGTTCGCGGCATGGTTCTTGACAATGTTCCGGTTTAAAGGCAAAAAGGTTTTGACAACTCTTATTGATATTCCGGTAACGGTTTCACCTGTTATAGCAGGTTTGATATTCATATTGGTATTCGGCAGACAAAGCGTGCTTTATCCTTATTTACAGCAAGCCGGTATAAAAGTAGTGTTTGCCGTACCGGGAATTATATTGGCAACGATATTTGTAACGTTTCTGTTTATATCAAGAGAAATTATACCGATACTTGAGGAACAGGGCACAGAGGAAGAAGCGGCGGCACTTATGGGTGCAAGCGGATTTACGATTTTCAGAAAAGTAACATTCCCTCATATAAAATGGGCATTGCTTTACGGAGTGGTACTCTGTACGGCAAGAGCGATGGGTGAATTCGGTGCGGTATCAGTCCTTTCGGGACATTTGAGAGGTAAAACGAATACGCTTCCGTTGCAGGTTGAAATACTTTTCGGCGATAATAAATATGTACCGGCATTTGCGGTAGCGTCAATACTTGTGATTTTGGCAGTGATTATTTTGATAATCAGAAGTATTGTTGAATACAAAGGAAAGAAGGCGGAATAGAGTGTACGTTGAATTAAAAAATATAAACAAAAACTTCGGCGATTATAAAGCGTCGGACAATGTCAACTTCGGCGTTGAAAAGGGTAAACTTATCGGTCTTTTAGGTCCGAGCGGCAGCGGTAAGACAACTATTCTGCGAATGATTGCGGGTCTTGAAACTCCAGACAGCGGCGATATTATAATCGACGGTGTGAGAGTAAACGACCTTGCGGCAAGCAAGAGAGGGATTGGCTTTGTATTTCAGAATTATGCATTGTTTCGATATATGACGGTGTATGATAATATCGCATTCGGTCTTAGAGTTCAGAAAGCCGATAAAAAGAAGATAGACGAGAGAGTAAGAGAACTTATTAAACTTATAGGTCTTGAGGGGTTGGAAAAACGTTATCCGAGTCAGCTTTCGGGCGGTCAAAGACAGAGAGTTGCATTCGCAAGAGCGCTTGCACCTAATCCACAGCTTTTACTTCTTGACGAACCGTTTGCGGCGATTGACGCAAAGGTAAGAAAAGAGCTTAGAAGCTGAAAAGCTTGGAGTTACAAGTATATTCGTAACCCACGACCAAGATGAGGCAATCGAAGTTGCAGACGAAATTATAATAACAAATAAGGGTAGAATTGAACAGACGGGAACACCTATTGAAATTTATCACAATCCGAAAACAGCATTTACAGCATCGTTTTTCGGAGAAACAACATTCGTTGATGATTATTTAAAGTTTCATAATTTTGAGCATATTGAAAATGTCGAAAAAGCAATCGTAAGACCTGAATTTGTTAAAGTGACAAAGAAAAACGAAGTACAGAAATACAAAAGCTCCGCATCTCACGGAGTTACGAAAAATGTATTGTTCAGAGGCGACAGTATAGAAGTAGTCGTAGACGTGGACGGTACGGAACTTAAAGCCAGACGCGGTCTTGACGAACAGGCGATTGAAGTCGGTGAAGAAGTTGACGTATTCTTGTACAGAATATTTGTTACGGTAGGCGATAAGGCATACTTGCTTGACAATAAATCAATTTCGGAGGATTCATTGGTAATCTGATAAAAGAGGTGTTTATATGACAAATATATTGAAAACCGAAAGATTAAAAACAGATATTTTAATTATAGGCGGCGGTACTGCCGGTTGCTATGCGGCGGTTACTATCGCAGAACATTCCGACGCTAAGGTGCTTATATGTGAAAAGGCACATATAAAGAGAAGCGGTTGTCTTGCCGCCGGCGTCAATGCACTTAACGCATACATAACAGAGGGACGTGTTCCGCAGGATTACGTTGATTATGCAAAAAAGGACGCGGACGGAATTGTAAGAGAAGATTTACTTCTTACAATGTCCGAAAAGCTGAATGAAGTCGTAGACAGACTTGAAAAGCTCGGACTTGTTATTTTGAAGGACGAAAACGGAAAGTATGTGACAAGAGGTAACAGAAACCTTAAAATCAACGGTGAAAATATAAAGCCTATTTTGGCAGAGGCGGCATTGCAAAAAGAAAATGTATCGGTGCTTAATCGTGTAAATATTATTGATTATGCGGTTGAGGGTAACAGGATAAAGGGTGCATACGGTATAGGTATTGAAAACGATACGTTTTACATAATCGAAGCGAAAGCGGTTATAATCGCAACAGGCGGTGCGGCCGGTCTTTACAAGCCGAATAATCCCGGATTTTCACGTCATAAAATGTGGTATCCGCCGTTTAATACGGGTGCAGGATATGCAATGGGTATAAAAGCCGGTGCGGAAATGACGACATTTGAAATGCGATTTATAGCACTTCGCTGTAAAGACACAATCGCCCCTACAGGTACTTTGGCACAAGGTGCGGGTGCAAAGCAAATAAATTCGCTCGGAGAGGTTTACGAAACAAAATACGGTCTTACAACCTCTGAGAGAGTGTACGGAACAGTGAATGAAAATATTGAGGGCAGAGGTCCTTGCTATCTTCGTACAGAGGGTATATCCCAAGAGGCAAGCGAGGATTTGAAAAAGGCTTATCTGAATATGGCACCGTCACAGACTCTTAAATGGATTGAAAGCGGTAAAAATCCGTCAGAGCAAAATGTTGAGATAGAGGGTACAGAGCCTTATATCGTAGGCGGTCACACCGCAAGCGGTTATTGGGTGGATACAAAGAGAAGGACTACCGTAAAAGGATTGTATGCCGCAGGTGACGTTGCAGGCGGTTGTCCGCAGAAATACGTTACAGGTGCTTTGGCAGAGGGTGAAATCGCGGCACTTACCGCAATTTCTGAACTTGGCGAAATAAGTGCGATTGACGAAAGTGACATTGAACGTCACCTATCGGAAGTTACAGATTTCCTTTACGGAAACATTGACGGAACATTCACGACAGAACAGCTTGAAGAGGCAATGCAGACCGTTATGGATTCGTATGCAGGCGGTATCAAGACAAATTATCGCTTTAATGAAAAACAGCTTGACATAGCCGATACGAAAATTCGTCAAATCTATCAGCTTTCAGAAAAACTTCACGCAGAAGATTTTCAGGAGCTTATGTATATATACGAACTTCGTGAAAGACTTGTCGTTGCAAGGAGTGTTATAGCACACCTTAAAGCGAGAAAGGAAACACGCTGGCACAGTTTTGCGGAAAATCTTGATTATCCGAATAAGGATAACGAAAACTTTAACAAATACGTCAATTCACGTCTTAAAGACGGTGAAATAGAAATTATACTTCGTGACCTTGTGGAAGGGGGCAGAACATATGAGCATAATGATTGATAAAAGCAAATGTATAGGTTGCGGTAAATGCTGTATGGTATGTCCGGGAAGTCTTATAAAAAAGGACGGAGATAATAAAGCATTTATAAAGTACCCGAAAGATTGCTGGGGCTGTACTTCATGTATCAAGGAATGTCCTATGCACGCAATATCGTTTTATCTCGGTGCGGATATAGGCGGTATGGGAAGTAAGGTACATACAGAGGAAAACGGCGATATTTTGAAATGGGTAATTGAAAAATATGACGGCACGGTTTCCGAAATAGACATAGACAGAAAAGAATCAAATAAGTATTAAGGGACACTAAAAGGAGGGACACTAAATGAGTGAATTATCACATCTTGATGAGCTTGAAGCAGAAGCAATATATATTATAAGAGAGGTAGCGGCAGAGTGTGAAAAGCCTGTAATGCTATACTCAATCGGTAAGGACAGTTCAGTAATGCTGCACCTTGCAATGAAGGCGTTTTATCCTGAGAAACCGCCGTTCCCGTTTATGCACATAGACACAACTTGGAAGTTTAAGGATATGATTAAATTCCGTGACGATACTGCAAAGAAACTCGGTATTGAAATGATTGTGTATTCAAATGAGGAAGGTATAAAGCAAGGTATCAATCCGTTTGACCACGGTGCTGCTTATACTGATATAATGAAAACACAGGCATTAAAGCAGGCGCTTACAAAGTACGGCTTTACAGCGGCATTCGGCGGCGGCAGACGTGATGAAGAAAAATCACGTGCAAAGGAAAGAATTTTCTCATTCAGAAATGAGGCACAGGCTTGGGACCCTAAAAACCAACGTCCTGAAATGTGGAAACTTTACAACACTAAGATTAACAAGGGCGAAAGTATGAGAGTATTCCCAATTTCAAACTGGACAGAAAAAGATATTTGGCAGTATATCAAGCGTGAAAAGATTGATATTGTACCGCTTTACTTCGCGGCAAAAAGACCTGTTGTTGAACGTGACGGTAATCTTATAATGGTTGATGACGACAGATTACCTCTAAAAGAGGGAGAAGTGCCTGAATACAAATCGGTAAGATTCAGAACACTTGGCTGTTATCCGCTTACAGGCGGTATAGAATCGACTGCTGATACGCTTGACGAAATTATTGAAGAAACACTAAGTGCGGTATCTTCCGAAAGAACTTCAAGAGTTATAGACAATGAGGCGGCAGGAAGCATGGAACGCAGAAAAAGGGAGGGTTATTTCTAATATGAACGGATTACTTAAATTTATAACTTGCGGAAGCGTTGACGACGGTAAGTCAACACTTATAGGACATATCCTTTACGACTCAAAACTTCTTTATGCCGATCAGGAGAAAGCGTTGGAGCTTGACAGTAAGGTCGGCAGCAGAGGCGGAGCGATTGACTACTCACTTTTACTTGACGGACTTATGGCTGAAAGAGAACAAGGTATAACGATTGACGTTGCATACCGCTATTTCACAACCGATAACAGAAGTTTTATCGTTGCCGATACACCCGGACACGAAGAATATACAAGAAACATGGCAGTAGGTGCGTCATTTGCGGACTTGGCTGTAATTCTTATCGACGCGTCACAAGGCGTGCTTGTTCAAACAAGACGTCATGCGAGAATTTGTAAGCTTATGGGTATACGTTACTTTGTGTTTGCCGTAAATAAGATGGACCTTGTAAAGTATGATAAAAATGCTTATGATAAAATCGTAGGACAGATTGAAGAATTGAAAAACGAATTGTCACTTGAAAACGTTAAGATAATTCCGTTGTCTGCAACAGAGGGTGACAACGTAACGGTTAAATCGGAAAACATCACTTGGTATGACGGCGAACCGCTTTTGGAATATCTTGAAAATGTAGATATAAGCGAAGAAAATGCGGAACAGGGATTTTATCTCCCTGTACAGAGAGTCTGCCGACCGAACCACACATTCAGAGGTTTTCAAGGTCAGATTGAATCGGGCAGCATAAATGTCGGTGACGAGATTACAACATTGCCGAGCAATGAAAGTGCTCATGTAAAAGAAATTTATGTAGGTGACAAGAAGTCAGAAACTGCATTTAAAGGTCAGCCTGTCACAATTACTCTTGACAAAGAAGTTGACGTTTCAAGAGGGTGTGTGCTTGTAAAGGGTACAAACCTTGCACCTTATAAGCGTCTTACAGCGTCACTTTTGTGGATGGACGATGAGCCTTTGACAGTCGGAAAAGACTATCTTGTAAAGATTGGTACAAAGACAATCGCCGGTATAGTCGCAGGTATTGATTATGCGATTGACGTTAATACAGGTGAGCATATCAATGCGGAAACAATAGGCAAAAACGGTATTGCGGTATGCGAAATCTTGCTTACGGAGGCTGTTGTTGCAGACTTGTTTGACGAACACAGAACACTCGGTGAATTAATTCTTATCGACCGTGTGACAAATATGACTTCGGCTTGCGGTGTTGTTGACGAACTTAAAGAAAAGGGCGGTTCTTTCTCGGATAGAGCATCGTTTAAGTTTGAAAACCTTGAGGCAAGAGGCGATATTTTTGAAGAATTCTATTACGATCCACAGAGCTTGTCAGTACTTAAATATCAACCTGTTGACAAGACTTATACTGTCGGTGACGAAATTCCGACAGAGGGTGAAAGCTATAAATATCCGGACAGCTTTGATATAATTGTACTTCGTGACGGCGTTACGGTTAAAATCAGAAATAAGAAGATAGGCGATATTATCGAAACAAAGAATTATGAATATGACGGTTATCCTGTCATTAACGGACGCGGTTTTGAAATTAAGGCTGATTCAAGAGAAAAAGTTGTGAACTTCCTTAGGGAATATGCAACAAGAGATGATGAAAACAAATTCTTTGAAAAATGGTTAAACTTCAATACATACAGAAAAGTTACCGTAAAATAAAACCATAACGGTTTTGGATATAATCAGAAAAGGCTGTCGGCGAAATGCCGACAGCCTTTTGTATTACATAATTTTAGCGGAAACAAGTTCTTTTTCATTATCCGCAACAAATTTTGAAAAAACGTAAAGCATTGCAAGAAGTGCTTTATCGTCGATTTCATCACATGAAATTTTGTGATTTGTAATCAAACCTTTGAGTTTGTTATTTATCAGAATATCGAATTTATTGAATTTACTTCGTCTTATACAAAGTTCACCGAAAAAGCTTTCAGCCTCAATATAAAATTCAATCGGGGGTGTTACGAAAATATCGTAAAGTTTCTTTAAAGCAGAGCCGTTTGTTTCGGTGTCGTTCCATTTGTAGTCTGCCCATGCGTAAAATTCGTTTTGTGTTTCGTGTTCGGTAAAGATGTATTTAATGCGTTTGTCGAGCGGTTTAGGGTCGATTTTTACGGACTAAACAATTTCACCGCTGCTGTTACAGACAGAATATTCACCGTATGTTTTCAGGTTTTTCTTTATTATAAAGTCTGTTTGATTTTCGGTATTTAATATATATGATTTAAAAAATATTTTCTTTATCTTCAATTCCATAAAACAACAACTCCGTTCGTAAAAATTGTTTTTATAAAAATTATATAATATATACGGTTAAATGACAATACAAAAAAATTAAAAAAATTTCCTATATCAAATTGACAATAAAAAAAATATGTGTTATGATTAAACCTATCGGATAAGTATGATATAAAAATACGGTGTGAGAAGGGGATTATATGTACAAGGTATTGCTTGTTTTTAAAGATGAAAATATTTCTGAAAAGATAAAAAGAATGAATATTTGGGGCGAAAATTCGGAATTTGAAATATCGGCGGTCGCAAAAGACGGTGCGGCGGCTTATGATGAGGTAAAAAAACAGCACTATGATTTGGCAGTCATGCAAACGGATATTGACGGAATGGACGGACTTCAGCTTTTAAGGCACATCAGAGGTGAAAGGCTTTGTTCGTGCGTGGTGCTATTCAGCAGTGAGCCGAATTTTGAAAACGCAAGGCAGGGTATAATTTACGGTGCGTTTGATTATCTTACCGAGCCTTTGACTGAAAAGTCGTTCTGTTCGATTTTCAACCGTATAGAGAACAGAACTGACAAGGAGGAAGAAGTTTATCATTCCGAAGAAATACTCAGTTGTATAGAACAGCACGGCGGCAATCTTGAAAAACAGCTTGCAGATACACGCACTGATATATACAATATGGCTACGGATAACGTGCTTGCGGAAAATGCGGTTATCAGCACATACGACAATGTTGTAAACGAACTTTTCAAGCAAAACGAATGGCTTGATTTGTATATTCCGCATATTGATGTCAAGGAGTATGTGGGGATAGAGAGAACCGAGGACGCCGAAAGGGCGGTTATCGAAACTGCAAACGAAGTGTGGGAATTATATCCCAAAGTTCAAAATCCGCAAATGCAGGATGTTATATTATACATATTGAACAATCCGGAAAGTGACCTGAAACAAAAGACTATTGCGTCTAAGCTGTATATGAACAGTTCGTATTTAAGTACGGTGTTCGCAACACAGACAGGTATGCGCTTTGTGGATTATATCACAACTGTACGCTTAAAACGTGCAGGGTGGTTACTGAAAAATACGGAAATGAAAATCACCGAAATCGCATTAAGACTTGATTATAAGGATGTCGGATATTTTTCGCAACTTTTCAAAAAGCAATACGGCATTGTTCCGTCACAGTACAGGTTGCCGGATAATTATAATTATCAGATTTAAACTTGTATAAAGACGGATTTAATAGTATAATGTCACTAAAAAGAAAAAAGGAGCGAATTAATGAAACTGAAAAATATATTGATTTTAATACTTTGTATAGTGCTTTGTCCGCCGATAGTAATGGCGGTAAGTGACAATACGGTGTACACCGAATTTACCGGCGGAAACAGTTCGAGCACGGGAAACGGAACAGAACAATCACCGTATAATCTGTTTGAGGACGCATTAAATGCCGTTGAGGACGGCGGCGCGCCTTTTGACGATCGTGATTTCCGCTTCCTGTTCCCGTTCCGCGGCGGTGAACCGCATGGAAAGCGCCGCCCGCTCCCGGTCGAAAGCGGGCATTTCGCTGTCCCGAGCGCCCCGGAAACTCC
>ERZ1673697.3584-NODE-3584-length-11159-cov-3.829521_pt1 | contig 11159 bp, 12 predicted proteins | sample MGYA00580227_ERZ1673697 | MGnify/ENA primary metagenome ERZ1673697 (study PRJEB41218, sample SAMN15661759) | gut metagenome | host: Homo sapiens | place: Canada: London | collected 2015-08-20/2019-03-30 | study: EMG produced TPA metagenomics assembly of...
CTGAAGCTTCTGCTGCATTCTCTGTCCCAGCTTTCGCCGGTATTCCTGCATCGTACTGCGAACAATTTGATAATCCCAAACTGCAAGCTCTGCTGCCGCCGAAGGCGTCGGAGCACGCAGATCCGCCACAAAGTCTGCAATAGTCGTATCCGTCTCATGGCCAACCGCTGAAATAACCGGAATCTGACACTCAAATATAGCCCTCGCCACCGCTTCTTCATTAAACGCCCACAGATCCTCAATAGAACCGCCGCCTCTTCCTACAATGATAACATCCACTTGCTGCTCCAGCATACGGATTCCGCGGACAATACTTTCTTTCGCGCCTTCGCCCTGCACCTGCGCCGGATAAAGGATTAACTGCACGAAAGGATTTCTTCTCCTGCTGATGTTCATAATATCACGGACGGCAGCGCCCGTGGGAGCCGTCACCACGCCTACCCGTCGTGCGAACTGCGGAATCGGCTTTTTATATTCGGGAGCAAACATTCCCATCTCTTCCAGCTCCCTTTTCAGCGCCTGAAACCGTTCATAGAGCACACCTTCCCCGTCTAAACGGATCTCTTTTGCATAAAGCTGGTAGGATCCGCCCCGTTCATAGACGCCTACCGTGCCGAACACAATAACCTGCTGTCCTTCACACATACGAAAAGAGAGTCCGCCTCGCTGCCCCGCGAACATCACGCAGGCAATCAATCCAGACTCATCCTTCAGTGAAAAATATATATGTCCTGATGTATGGTATTTGCAGTTAGAGACTTCACCCTTCACATAGATACGGTTCATCATGAAGTCCTGTGCAAACATATTTTTAATATAAGCATTCACCTGTCCGACGGTATATACATTGCCTGCCATACCCAAATCCTTACCTTTTCTTCGCCTATTACACGATTTTCGCCAGCACGCCATTTACAAAAGCAGAGCTGTCATCGCCGCCAAATTGCTTTGCCAGCACAACTGCTTCATTGATGGCTACTGAAACCGGCACATCGTCATCCCATTTCATCTCATAAACTGCAAGCCTTAAAATCGTAAGGTCTACTTTGTTCATCCTTCCTGTCTTCCATCCAGTCGTACTGGCATTCAGAAGCGCGTCTATTTCCTCCAAATGTTCTGCCACTGCCAGCGCTTTCGTCTGAATGTACGCTCTGTCCTTCTCTTTTATATCTTCGAGTTGTCCAAAATAAAGCTGGAGCTGCCCGGGCATCTCTTCCGGCGAAACAAATTCCAATCCAAACAACACCTTAAAGATATGTTCTCTTAATTCTGATCTCTTCACTTATGCTTCCTCCGGTACGTCCACTCCGGCAACCCGGATATTCACGTCTGCAACCGTAAGTCCGGTCATATTCTCAATTGCTGCCTTCACCTTCTCCTGTACTTTGCCGGATACTTCAACAATGCTGTATCCATATTTCAGGGTCAGCTTCAGAGACACTGTCACAATCCCTTCCAGAACGTCTACCTTTACTCCTTTTGACAAATTCTTCATGCCCAGCTTTCCGATAATCTCCCGTGTGGTATTCCCTGACATAGAAGCGACACCATCCACCTCCATAGCTGCAAGGCCTGCGATGATCGCAACTACTTCATCTGCAATCTTCACTTCACCGAGATTCTCATCTGCTTTTATTGTATAAGTATTTCTTTCTTCTTTTCCCATAATCTTAACCTCGCTTTTCTCGATTATTCTTTCTGCTCTTTTCGACTATTATACCAAATTTATATACGATTGCAAAGCCTTTTATGCCTTTCCGAACTCTGACAGAATGAGTCCTTCATTCCTCTCCAGCGTCATACGGACACTCCAGTCATTTACAAAGAGCAGAAGCGGTCTTCCTTTTAAATCCTTAATCTTCTTCATATCGGAAGTCCCCACCAGCTTATCCAGATTGATTTCTTCATTCTCAATCCATCGGATATGCTCATAAGGCAGGCTGTCCATACGGATTTCCACATTGTATTCATTCTCCAGACGGTACTTGAGCACGTCAAACTGCAGTACTCCTACAACGCCCACGATAATCTCTTCCATACCGGTATTGTATTCCTGGAAAATCTGAATTGCGCCCTCCTGTGCAATCTGGTTAATCCCCTTGATGAACTGCTTTCTCTTCATCGTATCTACCTGGCGTACCCTTGCAAAATGCTCCGGCGCAAATGTCGGTATGCCTTCATAGGCATATTTTTTCGCCGATGTAGTAAGGGTATCTCCTATAGAAAAAATCCCCGGATCAAACACACCGATAATATCGCCTCCATAAGCTCTGTCAATCATCTTGCGCTCACTCGCCATCATCTGCTGCGGCTGCGACAGCCGGACCTTCTTGCCTCCTTGGATATGGAACACTTCCATCCCCGCCTCAAAAGCGCCTGAACAAATTCGCATAAACGCAATCCGGTCACGATGTGCCTTATTCATATTTGCCTGAATCTTAAATACAAAAGCAGAAAACGCTTCCTCTTTCATGGGGTCAATTTCTCCCTGGTCAGAAATTCTTGGAAGCGGAGATGTCGTCATTTTCAGGAAATGCTCCAGAAAAGTCTCCACCCCAAAATTGGTAAGAGCAGAACCAAAAAAGACCGGAGACAACTCTCCCTTGCTTACCAATTCCTGGTCAAACTCAGCTCCGGCTCCGTCCTGCAGTTCGATTTCTTCCATCAACTGCAGTCTCTGGGATTCATCAATCAGCCACGTCACTTCCGGATCACCAAGCGGAACCTTCTTAACCTGTCCTTGGGTAGTCCCCTTTTTCGTATCGGAAAACAGTTCGATTTCCTTTGTCGCTCTGTCGTACACTCCTTTAAAGTTCTTACCGGAACCAATCGGCCAGTTGACCGGACAAGTAGCAATCCCCAGCTCATTTTCAATATCATCCAGAAGTTCAAAAGTATCCATTGCCTCCCGGTCCATCTTATTAATAAAAGTAAAAATCGGGATATGCCGCATGGTACATACTTTAAACAGTTTCCGGGTCTGCGCCTCTACTCCTTTTGACGCATCAATTACCATCACAGCAGAATCCGCCGCCATAAGTGTGCGGTAGGTATCCTCCGAAAAATCCTGATGTCCCGGCGTATCCAGGATATTAATACAATAACCCCCATAGTTAAACTGCAGCACAGAGGATGTTACGGAAATTCCTCTTTCCTTCTCAATCTCCATCCAGTCTGACACCGCATGTCTGGCGGTAGCTTTTCCTTTTACACTTCCTGCCTGGTTAATTGCCCCGCCATACAGAAGGAACTTTTCCGTCAGGGTAGTCTTACCTGCATCAGGATGAGATATGATTGCAAATGTCCTTCTTTTATTGATCTGTTCTTTTATTTCCTTCGTTATCTCTGACATAATCAAACACTCCTGCATCTTCTATTCTTACGCATAATCAATTTATTATAACAAAAAAAGAACAGCTATTCAAACTGTTCTTCTTTTATCTTACGGTTTTATCTTATTTTTCTTCTGCATATACCGGAGTAATCACTATATTTTCTGCCGCAATCCCCGTTTTCCTGGAAATAATATCTTCAATCTGCGCCCGGTTCGCATCGCTAAGCTCCGATGCATTGACTACCACATCCGCGCTGTCCGCCGTCAGACTTACCACCGTCTCCGAGAATCCTTTTGATGAGAGCAGGGTCTCTGCCGCCGCTTCCTTTTCTGCCAGATCTGTCATGGCTATCATCTGGTTTACCGCATCTTCTTTCTGCGCATCACTTAAATTTTCATTATCAATGATTTCCATCAGGGATTCCTTGTTCTTCGCCCGCACCTGTTCCCTCGTCACCTTCGCCTCCGCAACTACCGCGCTGGCATCCCCGCTGGTAAGCACTGCCTCTCCCGGTGTCCCTTCCACTGTGCCATCCGCCGCTTCACTATCCTGACTCACTATATCACCGGATGTTTCCGTCAAATCATCTTCCGATATGTCCAAAAGTTCCTTATTTGCCAGTTCTCCGCTGGTCTGCGCAGCATCATCGCTGCTTCCAAATATTCGTCCTGAGTAGTTTAAGTACCCCGCCACCGCTATCATAACGGCCAATGCTCCAATAATCACCTGGTTCTTCCGAAATATACGTTTCACTGTTCATCCTCCTACCTATTTTTGATTCAATTTCATTATTTTAATTTTATGCGTGTCTACATCAAATAATGCTTGAACTGCCTCACTAATATCCTGAATCACCACAGGATTATCCCCACCTTCTGCAATCACCACCACGCCCTCTATTTTCGGACTTATTTCCTTAATGACATAGGGATTCTGTCCCGTGCTGCTCTCTGACATACTGCCATTCTCCCCTACATATACCGTTGATTCACTGGAAGAATTATTGACAGTGGTACGGCTTCCACCCTGGCTGTCCTCTTCCTTCACCGATTCGCCACTTGTCTCCCTATCTTTTTCCACCACTTTCTCTGCAGAAGTTTTAAATGTAATCATAACCTTTACATTCCCTACTCCCTCCACCTTGGACAGCACATTTGCCAGATGTCTTTCCATATACGCCGCATATACATCTCCCTGCTCCGAAACAGATATCTCCTGTGCCGTCTCATCAATGGCATCCTCTGTGCCGTCATCATTTTTTCTGCCAGAGGGAAGGGCTATCACCACCAGCAGAATCCCTGCCAGCAGAAGAATTACCAGGCGATCCTTTGCCATGATTTTCTCTATCATCTTCTTCCCCGTTTTCGGATTCCATTTAATGTCCAATGCTGATTTCCCCCACCTCAATCTGTATATCGTCTTCTTCCGTAGATTTTTCCGGATCTGCTACATATTCTGATATTTCCAGATTATTCCATAATTCTGCTGCTTCTTCCATTTCCCGTCGCTGTTCTTCATATGCCTTTCCCTCATAAATATCCCAGAACCCACTCCCCATCCCCAAAAGCTTAAGAACCGGCGTCATAAGAAGAATTATCAATATGATTCCCGTAAAAAAGCGGATATATTTCTTATAATCATTTCCCGGCACAATCTGAATAAATGCAGTCACCAGCACCATATAACAGGCAATGTTTCTCACCCATTCATAAATATAATCAAACATCTTTATCCCTTTCCCGCGGCGGCAGCCGCTATGGCAATCGTAAGCAGGAAAAGAACTCCCACTGTAAATAACATCCGCAGAAGCAGCCGACAGCCTTCTCCCACACTTTCCATACAGTTCACCAGCCTTTTGTCAGAAACAGGCTGCGCCAACGCTGCCGACAGCTTATACATGAGTGCCATAACCGCCATCTGGATCACCGGTCCTACACAAAGCAAAACACAGATTAACATTCCTGCAACGCCAATACTGTTCTTCACAAGCACTGCTGTCCCCAGTACTACCTCCGTCACCCCGCCGATTGCATCACCGACTCCCGGTATCGCTTCCACTCCTTTTGTCAGTACACTTCGTTTGACCGCGTCAATGGCCGGAGCAATCAACCCCTGGATAAACTGAAGCCCGGCCATACATGCCAGCATTGTCTTCAAAGTCCAGGTAATTACCATTTCAATCAGTTCGGCAAACTTCGATAAATAATCTTCCCCGGACAAGAAATTCAGTACCTTCACCATAATATAAACATGTACACAGGGCACCAAAAACTTCAGGACAAATAACTCTGCCACAAAAATTACCAACAGCATAAGATTGTAAAATGCTGCAGATGTCACACTGCCTTTTGCGATTGCGACTGCCACAAAGTAAACCGGACCCAATACTTTCATAAAATCGATGAGGGCACCAATTCCATCACTTACCCAGTCTACAGACACCTGAAAAGAACGAAGGCAAAGGGCAATCAATAGCAGATATAATACATAAAAACTGATTTCCGATATCTGCTTATTCTGAAACACACTGGAAAAATTCGTAAACACTGCCGCTACAACCACAATTAATAGGATATGTATCAAATTGTTTTTATTTACTCGAAAAGCATAAGTAAACTGATCTTTTATCAGGCGTTTCGCCATATCCAATCCTTCCTGTATGTCTCCATTCATAAAGGTAAGTACTGTCTCGCGAAAGCTCAGCTTTTCCTCCGGGAACAGCTCATCCAGCACTTCTTCAATTTCCTGAAAATCAAATTCTTCCATAAGAGATTCTTCTATATTTTCCATATAACCAGGTTCTTCTTCTGAGTCTGACGCCGCCGCACATAACCCTGCCAACAGCCAAATTCCAAGAATCATCATTGTCGCAGACAATACTCTTTTTCTTCTCATGAAAGAAATTCTCCTATCATTTCCAAAAGTGCCAAAATCACAGGCATTCCCATTACCAGGATTGCCAGCTTACTGAATATTTCTATCTGGGAAGCTATGGTCTGATATCCGGCATCCTTACAAATCCCCGAAGAAAATTCTGCCACATATGCAATCCCCAACATCTTCATCAGCATCCCCACATAAGCAGTATTCAAATGAATGGTTTCCCCAATCTGCCTTACAACATCCAAAATAACCTTTAACTTGCTGACAATGGAAAAGAATACAAGCAGACTTAACCCAATACTGATATAAATTCCATATTCTGATTTTCCACTTTTGAACTGTACTGCCATGAGCACTCCGGCAATTCCCAACAGTCCGATTTGCATTACGCTCAACCTGCACCCCTCTTTTCCGTCTACAAAGAAAATAATTGTCTGATAGAATCAAACAACTCATAAATGTATGGAACAATCCAGAACAACACTAAAAGAAGGCCTGCAAAGCTTGTAAGAAAAGCCTGTTCTTCTCTTCCGCTATGCTTTAGAACCTGGCTAAGCACCGATACAAGAATCCCCACCGCCGCTATTTTAAAAATCAGATTAACACTCATGCTACCTCCTTACATTCTTATATCAGAATAATTGCGAGGAAAATACCGCCCGTAACTCCCAGACAATAATATAGTTTTTTCTTCGTCCGCAATTCTTCCTGCATTTCTTTCATTGCTATCCCTATCTGCTCTTCCAGTAGTTCGATATGCCTTACCTGTGTTCTGATATCCGCATTCCCAAGATACTTCCCCAATTCTCGTAAATGCTCTATTTCCCGTTCCGGCAGATAACTTCCCTGCAGATACTGGCTGATTGTCCGGTTCCAGATTGCTTCAAACTCCCCTTCGCTGCGGCTTTCCATACAATAGGAAAGTTGCCTCATCCACGCCTGATATGGTTCTCTTGCGTTGTGTGAAAGATTGAAAAATGCTTCTGCAAGAAAGGCTCTGGAGTACGAAACCTCACTCTGCAAAAGATACAAAAGTCTTTGGACATACTGCAATTCTTCATAAGTTCTGTCCACATCTGCCGCCTTTTTCCATCCCAGCAGTGAAGCCGCCGCAATAATCATGATACTGCCTATTATCTTCGTCATTTTCTTATCTCTCTGCCTGCTTCGTCATAAATTCCCCGTATTTCTCCTACCTGCCCCACATTTCCAAGCACAATGTATCTCTCAAACCTTCTCTCCTCCACCATACGCCCGAGGTGTGGTTTCTTCTTTATTTCTTCCAGAGACGCTCCATGCGCAGTGGCAAGCAACTTGCAGCCACAGTACATTGCATATTCAATGGCATGTACATCTTCTGATGCGCCAATTTCATCCACTGCTACTACTTGGGGGCCCATAGAACGGATCAGCATAATCATTCCTTCCGCTTTCGGACAGCAATCCAGCACATCCGTCCGCATCCCCAGATGATTCTGAAACACTCCCATATAACTTCCCCCGAGCTCCGAGCGTTCATCTACCACCCCGACCGACATTCCGCTGATCCAATCATTCCCGTTGGAAATCTGGCGCACCATGTCCCTTAAAAGCGTCGTCTTCCCACAACCGGGCGGCGAGATAATTAGTGTATGGGCAAGCTGCCTGTTGTAAGTAATGTAGGGAAAAACACCGTCTGCACACCCAAGCACTTCATGAGCCATACGGATATTCAAAGACGAAACATACTTTAAATTTTTCACCTTTCCCTCTTCCAGTATCGCCTGCCCCGTCATCCCTACCCTATGTCCGCCTTCAATCGTAATAAACCCCTGACGCATTTCTTCTTCATACGCATACAACGAATAATTGCTGACATAATCCATCGTTTCCCTGACATCTGCTGCTGAAACAATGTAAGGACGTTCCTTTGCCTTCCCGGGTATAATTTCATTCCCCTTATACTTCAAAATCAGCGGCTGCCCTGTACGGAGCTTAATCTCCTGCAAATACTCATACTGAAGATTTTCTTTCTCAATCAACAGCCGGACAGAACCCGGCAGCACTTTCAAAACCTTATTTCTTTCCATCTTTGTCCACCTCTTAAAACATATGTATGTAACAGATAGAAAAATATGCATTAAAAAGGGACGTAGCAAAGCAATACTTTCCTACATCCCTGATTTACTTTCACAATATACACAACTGCATTTTGCTCTGTATCCGGCCGTGCTTTCTATTCTGCTACATCCTTCATGCTGAATGACAGACGTCCCATTTTGTCCTTGCCAAGGCAGACAACCTTCACAACATCACCCAGTGTCAGAACATCCTCCACCTGCTTAATTCTCTGCTTGGAAATCTTGGAAATGTGTACCATTCCCTCTTTACCCGGAGCAAATTCAAGGAAAGCTCCGAATTCCTTAATACTTACAACCTTACCTTCCAGAACCATGCCTGCTTCAAAGTCTGTCACGATAATCTGAATCAATTTCTTTGCGCGCTCCATGCTCTCTGCTTCCACGCCGCAGATGGAGACTGCCCCATCGTCAGTAATGTCAATTTTCACACCCGTCTCCTCGATGATGGCATTGATTGTCTTTCCACGCTGTCCAACAACATCGCCAATCTTCTGTGGATCAATCTGCATCTGAATAATCTTCGGTGCGTACGGTCCGACTTCCGGTCTCGGCTCTGCGATCGCCTTCGCCATAACCTCGTCCAAAATGTAAGTTCTTGCCTTCTTGGTTGCTGCAATTGCTTCTTCAATAATCGGCCGCGTAAGACCGTGGATCTTAATATCCATCTGGATTGCCGTAATTCCTTTGTGCGTACCTGCTACTTTAAAATCCATATCTCCAAAGAAATCTTCCAATCCCTGAATATCTGTAAGTACCAGATAATCATCGTCCGTCTCCCCTGTCACCAGGCCAGCGGAAATACCTGCAACTGCCGCCTTAATCGGCACACCTGCAGCCATCAATGACATAGAAGATGCACAAACACTTGCCTGAGAAGTAGAACCATTGGACTCAAATGTCTCAGATACGGTACGGATTGCATACGGGAACTCTGCTTCACTCGGAAGAACCGGAACCAAAGCTCTCTCAGCCAAAGCCCCATGTCCGATTTCACGGCGTCCCGGTCCTCTGGACGGTCTTGTCTCCCCTACGGAATAGGACGGGAAATTATAGTGGTGCATATATCTCTTGGATGTCTCTGATTCATCCAGTCCATCAAGCTTCTGCGCCTCAGCCAGCGGAGCCAGCGTCGCAATATTACAAATCTGCGTCTGTCCACGGGTAAACATTGCAGAACCATGAACTCTCGGAATCAGATCAACTTCCGCCGCCAACGGACGAATCTGATCGATTGCCCTTCCATCCGGACGTTTGTGATCCTTAAGAATCATCTTACGCACCGTCTTCTTCTGATACTGATATACTGCCTCTCCAAGCTTCTCAAGCCACTCTTCCTTGTCTGCAAATGCCTCTTCAAGCTTTTCTGTAATCTTACGGATATTTTCTTCACGCACCTGCTTCTCATCTGTAAATACGGCTTCTTCCATCTCCGCAGGAGGAACAATCTCCTTGATTGCATCAAACAGCTCTTCCGGAACCGCAAAGCTGATATATTCATGTTTCTCTTTGCCACACTCTGCAACAATAGTATCAATAAATTCGATTACCTTCTGATTTACTTCATGAGCGGCGAAAATCGCATCTATCATCTGTGCCTCCGGCACTTCATTCGCTCCCGCCTCAATCATGATGACCTTCTCTCTGGTGGAAGCGACCGTCAGGGCAAGGTCAGATGCTTCTTTCTGTGCCGCCGTCGGATTAAATACAAATTCTCCTTCTACCAGACCTACCTGCGTTGTAGAAATCGGACCGTCAAACGGAATATCTGAAATACACGTAGCAATCGCAGAACCCAGCATAGCCGTAAGTTCCGGTGAACAATCCTGATCCACAGAAAGAACCAGATTTTCCAAGGTAACATCATTGCGGTAATCCTTCGGGAACAGCGGACGCATCGGACGGTCGATTACCCGATCCGTAAGAATTGCATTCTCAGATGCCTTTCCTTCCCGCTTATTAAATCCTCCCGGAATCTTTCCGACTGCATATAATCTTTCATTATATTCTACACTTAACGGGAAGAAATCAATTCCTTCCCTCGGTTTTTCCGATGCTGTTGCAGTACAGAGCACAGTCGTGTCGCCATAATGCATAAGAACAGCTCCATTTGCCTGTTTCGCAACTCTTCCAACATCTACACGAAGAGTTCTTCCGGCTAATTCCATCTCATACTTTTTATACATAGCTTTCTCCTTCTTAATAAATTCATTCCTGCGCCGCAGGAATCCCCCGAAACTACTGAAACATATATTTTCCGGCAAATATACATTTCAGTGGTCTCGGATATACTATCCCTGCTCACAATCTTAAGTATTATATCACATTCCAATAAAATCTTCCACTATAATTTTTTTGTTTTACTGCATCCTTTTCCCATACTAAAATATTCAGGAGCGAGATAATCCCGCTCCTGAATACTGGTCTTTCGTACATTCTATTTACTCTTCGAATGTCTTCATAAATCTCTCGATAATAATCGCACATTCTGCACGGCTTGTATCGCCCTGTGGGTCAAGACGATAGGATCCGTCTTCATTTTCTTTGCCGGCAATAATTCCGTTGGCTACTGCCCACTTCATTGCCTTTTCCGCAAATTCTGTTACCTTATCGGCGTCTGTAAATGCACTGATATCGGTCGGGTCTTTGGATTCATATCCCTTGTATTCCGCATAACGGTACATCATGGTTACCATCTGCTCACGGGTAATCGGATCATTCGTTCCAAAGTAACCGGAGTCTGTATATCCGGTAACAACTTTCGCCTCTGCCGCCCAGAGAACTGCCGTTGAATAGAACTGTCCATCCGGTACATCCGGGAATC
>ERZ1673697.3590-NODE-3590-length-11139-cov-3.565590_pt1 | contig 11139 bp, 3 predicted proteins | sample MGYA00580227_ERZ1673697 | MGnify/ENA primary metagenome ERZ1673697 (study PRJEB41218, sample SAMN15661759) | gut metagenome | host: Homo sapiens | place: Canada: London | collected 2015-08-20/2019-03-30 | study: EMG produced TPA metagenomics assembly of...
GCCCATTACTATGCTGCCTCCTTCTTTGACCCGGAAGTTGACTGCATTCTTGATATCGGCGGTCAGGATATGAAATGCATCAAAATCAAAAACCATACGGTAGACAGCGTACAGCTTAATGAAGCGTGCTCCTCTGGGTGCGGTTCTTTTATTGAAACATTTGCGAAATCTCTGAACTATTCCGTAGAAGATTTTGCACACGAAGCATTATTTGCAAAAAATCCTATTGATCTTGGAACCCGCTGTACTGTATTCATGAATTCCAAAGTAAAGCAGGCACAAAAAGAAGGGGCAGAGGTCGCTGATATTTCTGCCGGTCTTGCTTACTCTGTAATTAAAAACGCCCTTTTCAAAGTAATCAAAGTATCGGATGCATCTGAGCTTGGAAAACATATTGTTGTACAGGGCGGGACCTTCTATAACAATGCAGTGCTGCGAAGTTTTGAAACAATTGCAAATTGTGAAGCAGTCCGTCCTGACATTGCCGGTATCATGGGAGCTTTCGGTGCCGCTCTGATTGCAAGAGAACGCTACGCGGATTGTGAAGGTACTACCATGCTTTCCATTGAAGATATCAATACATTGGAATACCGGACAACAATGACGAAATGTAAAGGCTGTACGAACAATTGCCGTTTGACAATCAACCATTTCAGCGGCGGAAGAAAATTTATCACAGGCAACCGCTGCGAACGTGGTCTGGGGAAAGAAAAAAGCGAAAACAAACTGCCGAACTTATTTACTTATAAAAACCAGAGATATTTTAACTACGAACCGCTGAAAATAGAAGAAGCAAAACGCGGCATAATTGGTATCCCAAGAGTACTGAACATGTATGAGAACTATCCTTTCTGGCATACTTTTTTCACAGAGCTGGGATTCCGTGTAATCCTCTCTCCTGCTTCTACCAGAAAGATTTACGAACTTGGTATTGAATCTATTCCAAGCGAGTCTGAGTGTTACCCGGCAAAGCTGGCTCACGGCCATGTACAATGGCTGATTAATGAAAAAGTGCCTCACATTTTCTATCCTTCCGTCCCTTACGAAAGGAATGAATTTGAAGATGCCAACAATCATTACAATTGCCCGATTGTAACTTCTTATCCGGAAAATATTAAAAATAATATTGATGCCATTGTAAATGGTGAAGTGGATTTTATCCACCCGTTTATTTCATTTAAAAACGAAGAAACCCTTTCGTCACGGCTGATTGAAGAACTGTCCTCTAAGTTCTCCATTCCGCCGGAAGAGATTAAAACTGCTGTCCACGCAGCATGGATGGAATTAAATGCCTGCCGCGAAGACATACGCCGGAAAGGCGAAGAGACAATTGCTTATTTGGACAAAACAGGAAACCGGGGAATCGTGCTTGCCGGCCGTCCTTATCATATTGACCCTGAAGTCAACCACGGACTTCCCGAATTAATTAATTCCTATAATATAGCTGTTCTAACCGAGGACTCTATATCACATTTGAATCCTGTGGAACGTCCTTTAAATGTTATGGACCAGTGGATGTACCATTCCCGGCTGTACGCTGCCGCAAACTACGTAAAGACAAAAGATAATCTGGAATTGATTCAGCTCAATTCATTCGGATGTGGTCTGGATGCTGTGACTACCGACCAGGTAGCCGACATTCTGACGGGTTCCGACAAGATTTATACAACTTTGAAAATTGACGAAGTAAATAATCTTGGTGCGGCAAGAATCCGTGTCCGCTCCCTCCTTGCGGCAATCCGTGTCAGAGAAAAGCGTAATGAGAAGCGAGAAATCCATTCTTCTGCCATCACAAAAGTTCCATTTACAAAGGAAATGCGCAAAGAATATACAATTCTCTGCCCGCAAATGTCTCCGATCCACTTCGAATTATTGGAACCGGCTTTCCGCGCATCCGGATACAAGGTAGAAGTCCTGCCAAATGACAACAAACACGCCGTAGATATGGGACTGAAATATGTAAATAATGATGCCTGCTATCCTTCTCTCATGGTTGTGGGCCAGATTATGGAAGCAATTTTATCCGGCAGATACGATACCGATAAAATTGCCGTCATCATCAGCCAGACCGGTGGCGGGTGCCGCGCATCCAACTACATAGGCTTTATACGCCGTGCACTGAAGAAAGCCGGATATGAACACATCCCTGTTATTTCCATTAACTTAAGCGGATTAGAGGGAAATCCCGGATTTAAAATCACACTTCCTTTGGTACTTCGCGGAGTATACGCCGCTATCTTCGGGGATATTTTCATGAAATGCGTCTATCGCCTGCGTCCTTACGAAGCTATTCCCGGTTCCGTAAACGCCATGCATGAAAAATGGAAGAAAGTCTGCGCTGATTTTGTATCTTCCGGCTATCCATCTAGAAGAAAGTTCAAAAAACTGTGCAAAGACATTATTGAAGACTTCGACAATAACATCGAACTCTTAGATATTAAAAAACCCCGCGTCGGTGTCGTAGGAGAAATTCTCGTGAAATTCCTTCCGGCAGCCAACAACCACCTGGTAGACCTTCTGGAAAGCGAAGGCGCAGAGGCTGTTGTGCCTGACCTTCTGGACTTTCTCCTTTATTGCTTCTACAACCAAAATTTCAAGGTACAGAAGCTTGGCTTTGCCAAGAAAAAAGCAACCCTTGGAAACATCGGCATTAAAGCGCTGGAATGGTTCCGCGCCCCTGCAACAAAAGCTTTCAAAGAAAGCAAACACTTCGACCCACCGGCGCACATCGAAGACCTGGGAAAAATGGCATCTGAAATCGTATCTCTGGGCAACCAGACCGGAGAAGGCTGGTTCCTGACCGGAGAGATGCTGGAACTCATCCATAACGGCGCTCCGAATATCGTATGTACGCAGCCCTTTGCCTGCCTGCCAAACCACGTAGTAGGAAAAGGAGTCATCAAAGAACTAAGACGGCGTTACCCCGAATCCAACATCGTAGCAATCGACTTCGACCCAGGCGCCAGCGAAGTCAACCAATTAAACCGAATCAAACTCATGCTCTCAACCGCATACAAAAACGTCCACGAATAGCATGAGCAGTGTAAAAAATAAGAAGATACGCCATATGTGCTCGCACATATATGGCGTATCTTCTTATTTTTTATAGAGCGAAGCTCGTGACGTAAGGCTGCGTAGCAATGGCGAAGTCGCACTGCTCATATCAACTTATCCATGCGAAAGATTCCCGCCACAGCTGCTTCCATATCCCGCCGTACAGCTATAGCAGACAGCACAAGTCGGAATCTCCCGCTGTGTAAGCGGCTTGTCTGCAATATCTGCAATATTCTTCTCTCCCATCGGTTTAATGCCAAGCACATGATAGTATTCACAGTCATACAGGCTTCCGTCATAATCTACATTAATCTGATCCCGGCACATAACCCCGGGCAGATTATCTTCATTAAAATTCTCACTCTGAAGCTTCAGATAAGACCCTAATTTCCCCTGGCACTTTAGCTCCTGTCCAAATCGGCCAATGGGTACATTCCCTATCACAATCAAATCTGTAAACTCAATGTCATACTCATTCTTAAGAACCTTACGGTATGTATTCTCCAGCATTATCTCATTCGGAGGCAGGTACGGCCCATCTGTATTATATACCAAAGAGAGCTGAAGCTCATCCTTCTTACCATAACCAATAGCATTAAGCTTCCGCAGAATTTCAATCGCCGGATCAAACACACAGGAACCTCTCTGCTTTTCCACTACTTTTTTATTGTAATAGGGCAAAGAGCATACGATCCGTACCTTATTTCTCATATACACATCAATAAAATGCGCATATTTTTCATTCTTTAATATAGTAAGATTCGTCCGCACAATGACTTTGCCAAGTTTTGATGCCTCATCAATAAAATATCCCAGATTCGGATTCATTTCCGGCGAACCACCTGTAATATCCATGACTTCATAACCACCGGTTTTAAATGCCCGGAGACAAAAATCCATCGTTTCTTTCGTCATCATCTCCGTCCGCTCCGGACCACATTCCAAAAAACAATGCGTACAAGACAGATTACAGCGATACCCCACATTAACCTGCATAGTTGTCAACTTTGGCTTAGCATACAATTTATCTATACTCTTTACCTTGTCCATAAATTCCGGTATATCATAACGCTTCATTTCATCGTTCAGGGTTTTTATCGAAATTTTCTGGGTTTTATCATATTGGGTCGGATTCAATTGAAGCGCAATTTCTCCAAATAATCCCCGATGGGTCTCTCCCTCTCCCGTCACCGTAAAATGGTTTTTCATGCGCGAAGTCTTCAAGATAGCCGCAACATTCCTACTAACTCCAAGTGGCTTATTTTTAATAAAACGGCACGTTTCATCAAAATCAAAATACCTTCTATTTTCCTCCATTGTTCCGAGATAGACCGCACTGTGTCCGTAGTCCTCTTCCCGGTCTTCTAACCCTTTTACTTTAAATGCACGAACTGTACAGGAATAAAATTTAATATCTCCTACCAGCCGGGCTATCTCAAAATCATGGGGCTGAATAAGTGTTTTCTCAACCATATAGTAGGTAATAAAGCCGCACCGATACATGAGTCTGCGGAAATCTTCCAGATACATGGCACCTCCCATACATTCTCCACGCATTACCGGATCATTCTTAATTTCATCAGGAAGTCGTCTGTCCGCAAAGACATCGGAGAAACATAATTCTCCGCCTTCCTTCAGGACGCGGTATACTTCTGTAAATATCTGCTCCTTAAAAGGTGACAAATTAATCACACAGTTGGATGTCACTACATCTACAGAATCATCTTCAATACCAAGGCTTTTCAAATCTTCTATATATCCCAGATGGAAACTGGTATTCGGCTGCTTATAGCCAAATATTTCTGCCTGCTCCTGCTGACAGCGGATAGCAACGTCAATCTGTTCTTTTGTCATATCTACGCCATACACGTGTCCCCGCTCTCCGACAAGCTTAGAAAGAATGTACACATCTCTTCCTGTCCCGCAGCCAAGATCCAACGCAGTGCATCCGGAAAGTCCCATGGGAATCGGCGACCCACAGCCATAAAATTGTTTCTTGATTTCATCTTTAATAAGCGGAAGAACATCTTTTACATATCTGGGAGGCGCCGAACTGCAGCAGCAGGCATTTGTCTTCAGGTCATCGCTGCTTTGAAGAGTCACACCATAGTATTCTTTTATCTGTTCATGAATTGCATCTGCCATATTTATCTTCCTTCATCCATCATACCACAGCACTCATTGAAGAAAAGCTTTACTTTTACGTTATACTTCTCTGCAATCACTTCAAAAGCCTTGTCCACAATGTCAAGCAGAAGATCAGATTCACATACAGCACGGGCATTGATTACAAGCTGTAATTTGGATGTATTTTCCTTAAGTTCCTGATCATGGATAATATCATAATCTACACCAATCAAACTTGCCTTGCCATAATCATTTTCCTTTCCTACTGCAAAAGTCTTAAGATGCGGCACGTTTCTCTTGTTGGCTATTAATCCGTCGCGAATTTCATCAATAACGTCATCTACCAACTGATTACCATCAAATTCGCTTCCATCTTTAGAAGTAATAAATACATTCCGATTAAACCAGGACATTTTCTTCTCTGCAGAAATAAATTCCGGACCGCCATATCCAATATCCGTAATATTAACACGGCTCTCTGCCGTCAGCACGTAATCCGCTAAAGCTTCTAAGCCCGTTTTTTCTTTTGCAGAAATCGGGAATACCGGAATACCCGGGCATGCTTCCTGCAAAAACTTCACATAGCGGACAACTTCTTCCTCACTCATAAGATCTGTTTTATTGAGGACAATACAGTCTGCTTCTCTCAACTGTGCATCTAATAAAAATTTCAGTTCTTCCGGGAGATTAATATCTGCCTGTTCCGGCATAATCATGCGGAGCCTTTCCGGGTCTGCGATAACGGTAAATGGAGCCAGTGTAAATTCATCTTTATGATTCTTGTCAAGATTACCGTATACATGATCCAGTGCGCCAATCCCACATCCCGGTATATCTGACATAACGATATCCTTCGGTTCTTTATTCAGACGGTTAATCCTTTCAATCAGCGTATCTGGAATATAGCAAATACAATCTCCTCCAATCGGTGTAACTTCTACATTCTGACGGCTGGAATACTCCGCATCTATAATGTAATTTGCACCAAGATCATTTGCAATAATCGCAGCATGCTTACCAATACTATTGATGTACTCTGTCAGCGCCACCATTGTGGTTGTTTTTCCTGCACCCAAAAATCCACTAACTACCATAAATCTTTTCTTGTCCATAGCTACTACCTCCAAAATGTAAATTGTCAATTTTAATCATAATTTGCAAAGCCTATACAATAATAATAACTGATTTATGGCATTTATTCCAATCAATCTCCTCTATCTTCAACGAATATGTATTGATACAATCTATTACTATTTATTTTATAACCCCAATTCCCCAAATGGAAAATTCTTTATCCACATCTTCCATGCAGATAGAAACATCAAGCGTTCCGCTTTCATTTTGAATATATGCAATATCTGCATCCGGTCCTCCCCATGTATATGGACGCTTCCCACTGATAACAGATGTTTGTCCATTTACAGTCACCTTAAGATTCCCGAATGTTTCATCATCCTTGGATTGGAACAAAATGAAAATCCCTTTTCCAGTTGCTTTAAAGGTCATAGGCGTATTAGCGCTTCCCTTTACAAACTTCCATCCATATGGGAAACGGTAATTTGAATCACTGGATGCAAAGGAACCATTTACCACATCTGCAAGCTCCCACGGCGGTGCAAGAGTTGCTGTCGCATATTCCGTTCCATAAACAGATGTAACTGGCATTCTGTAAGATTCATCCCTGTTGACCGTCTTAAGTGCCTGACGATAGTAATATGCAATAGCATCAGAAATCAACTTATTTCCTGCGTCATGGGGATGGAACTCATCTTCAAAATAATCGTCCGTTGTCAAAAGTCCGGATGCAAATGCTTTCGTCAATGCAATATCCATACTTAAGACAGGCACGTCATAATTCTTGCCAATTGCCCCCATCTGTTCCTGCATGGTATTCCCACCTTTGGAACGATTAACTACAATGATAACCGCAGGCTCGCTCTTCCAGGACAGACATTGCCTCACCAGCCCCTCAAAGCTCTTCTTGCACAGTTCACTTGCATTATCATTCACTGAAAATTCAATAAAAACGACGTCCGGATCATCGTTCAATATATCATACTGCGCACGGATCAACCCTACCACTGAGGACGTTCCTGATAATCCTTTGTTGATATATTTTACATTATCGCCTGTCCCGAATGTATCTGCAAAATAATCATAAGAGCGCTTTGCATAACAGGTATTGTCCTTTCCGACGCCTTCTGTAATCGAGCCTCCCAGATAAGCAATCTTAACCTCTTCTCCCTTCTGCGCTTTTTCTATTTTACTGCGCAACCTGTAAGTGTTTCCCATGTTATAAATTGCATTTTGGTAAAATTCCTGCATTTCAGCACTGTCCGTTTCTTTATAATCATCCCACTCATTTTCATCCGGTTCTGTACTTACGTCAAAACTTTTTTTGAAAATAGACCGCACAAAATTGTAAATATGTGGCCGTATAGTCATTCCGCCATGATCACCGTCAGCAACGGTATGCCATACGTGATCCACTCCATTTTCTGTCAGAATAGTATGATAATTCTGTGGCGCATTTCCTACAACTCCATCATTTACCGCAGCACTCACCATAATAAGACTTGGCTCACCCTTTTCTTTATCGAACAAAAGCTCGTCTTCTTTCAATTGTCCCGGATGGAAATTCGGATCATCCCCCGGGGTAAGTCCCGGAGCCGGGCAGGCAGCGCCTACATACCCAAATAAATCTGATCTTGTAAGTCCGATAAACAGGGATTCGCGTCCTCCCATTGAAAAACCTGTAATGGCCGTATTCTCCCTGCCAGTAGCGACAGCAAAATTTTCTTCTATGTATGGCATAAGATCTGTAGTAAGGTCGTTGATGAAGTTATCATAATTCAATGAATTCTGCAGATCTAACCCACTGCAGTACTGCTGGTCTTTGCTGCAGTAAATATATGGGAATACAACAATCATCTTCTCCGCTTCGCTCTGTGCCGTAAGGTTGCCAATCATCTGTTTAAGACGCAGGGAAGCGTCTCCTGCATCTAAAAGCGCATCTTCTGTCCCCCAGTAACCATGAAGTACATACAGAACCGGATACTCTTCCTCCTCAGAATATCCTGCCGGAAGCAGCACATTTACATTAGTATTCCGCTGTGCTGTAGTGGAATAATAGGTATATTTTCTAAGATCACCATAATCCACACCAGCTTTCTCATCGGTAATTCCGTTGGGCTCTTTTTCCGTAACCAACTTCCTGACGGCCTGCATATATTCCGTCGGAGTCATTGCCGGGTCAATCGGGTCTGGATCGTCCGGGTCAACCGGATTCGGATCGTCCGGATCAATCGGGTCCGGATCGTCTGGAGCAATCGGGTCTGGATCGTCTGGATCAATCGGGTCCGGATCGTCTGGATCAGCCGAAACTACATTTTCAATAAATCTCTGGATGATTGCAGCACATTCAGCTCTGGTTGCATTTCCTCGTGGGTCGAGAACTTTTCCTTCGTATTTACCGCTGATAATCTTATTAGCAACTGCCCACTGTATTGCTTCATCTGCAAATTCATCTACCTGGTCTGCATCCGTAAATTTACTGAAATCAGCCTTTGTCTCTGTGTCATACCCAAGATAATCTGCATAACGGTACATCATAACAGCCATCTGTTCGCGATTAATCTGATCAGCCGGTCCGAAATACCCTGTATCCGTGTACCCATTGACAATCTTTTTCTCAGCCGCCCAAATAATAGCATCCGTATACCAGACTTCATCTTCTACATCCGGGAACACTTCTTTAAACGCCATCGCAGGCGACTTTTCCATGCGCCAGACAATAACAGCAAACTGCGCTCTCACCAACAAATCATTGGGACCGAATTGCTTATTATTCAGCCCTGTCATAATCTCATTATTATATGCATACTGTACATAATCCTCATACCAATCCCCTGCATTCACGTCCTCAAAGACATCACTTACTTTTTGATCTGCCTGCGCAGCCACGGAATCTGTTCCTACTGCCATTGTCAACAGCAAAAGAGCCGCCATACACTTCTTAGCAATTTTCTTTATCCTCATTCTCATTTCTCCTTCCGAATAAAATAGATTATAATAAACTATAGAATATTTTTCTACTCGCTTCAACCTAACAAAAAATAGATTTTTGTGTGTTTTTATGAAAAAACTATATTTTTTGATGTTTTTCAAGTAAAATATAATAAATAACTGCCAAAAAAATCGCACTATATCCATATCAGAATGTTATGGATTTAATGCGATAATGTTATTTTACGATATGTTATTTTCATGTTAGAATGGAAATAGTTAAAAAATTAACTAAAATTTTATAAAGAAAGAGGGATGAAGATGCAAGATACTATGTGCCTTGAGAAACAGCCGTTATCTCAGGAGATGCTCGAAAAAATGAACGCATACTGGCGCGCTGCCAATTATTTATCTGCCGGTCAGTTATACCTGTTAGATAATCCAATGCTCCGTGAACCATTAACAATGGATCACATTAAGAAAAAAATTGTAGGTCACTGGGGAACCGTACCTGGACAGAACTTTATTTACGTACATTGCAACCGCGCAATTAAGCGTTATGATCTGGATATGATTTTACTTTCCGGTCCGGGACACGGCGGAAACTTCCTGATTGCCAATACATATCTTGAGGGCAGCTACAGTGAAGTATATCCAAATATCAGCCAGGATGAGGACGGTATGAAGAAAATGTTCAAACAGTTCTCTTTCCCATGTGGCGTTCCAAGCCATTGTGCTCCGGAAACACCTGGTTCTATCAATGAGGGTGGTGAGCTTGGTTATTCTATCGCACATGCATTTGGAGCTGTATTTGATAATCCGGATTTGATTGCAACTGCTATCGTTGGTGACGGAGAAGCTGAAACCGGTCCTCTTGCTACTTCCTGGCAGTCCAATAAATTTTTAAATCCTATTACAGATGGTGCTGTACTTCCAATCCTTCATCTGAATGGATATAAAATCAGCAACCCAACTATTTTCTCTCGTATTCCTCATGATGAAATCGAGAGTTTCTTCAAGGGCTGTGGCTGGAAGCCTTATTTTGTAGAAGGCGACGATCCGATGACGATGCACAAAAAGATGGCAGAGACTATGGATACCGTTATTGAAGAGATTAAGGCTATTCAGAAAAATGCACGTGAAAATAATAATCCGGAGCGTCCGGTATGGCCAATGATTGTTCTGCGCACACCAAAGGGATGGACAGGTCCAAAGGTTGTAGACGGACTGCAGATTGAAGGTTCTTTCCGCGCTCATCAGGTACCTCTTACTATGGAATCTCCTGAGCATCTGGATCTTTTAAAAGAATGGCTTGAAAGCTATCATGCTGAAGAACTTTTTGATGAACACGGCCGTCTGATTCCGGAGCTTGCCGAACTTGCTCCAAAGGGTGATGCGCGCCTTGGTGCAAATCCTCATGCAAACGGCGGTCTCCTTCTGAAAGACCTTCGTCTCCCGGATTTCCGTGAATACGGAATTGATGTAGATCCTGGAAAAACAAAGGCGCAGGATATGATCGAACTCGGAGGATATATCCGCGACATTTTCAAATTAAATAAAGAAAACAAAAACTTCCGTATCTTCGGACCAGATGAAAGTATGTCTAACCGTCTGTATCATGTATTTGAAGAAGAAAACCGTGACTGGAACGCTGAACTTCTGGATACCGACGATTGTCTTGCAAGAAACGGACGTATTATGGATGGTATGCTGAGCGAGCATATGTGCGAAGGCTGGCTGGAAGGTTATCTTCTTACCGGACGTCATGGCTTCTTTGCAAGTTATGAAGCATTTATCCGTATCGTAGACTCCATGGCTGCACAGCACGCAAAATGGCTCAAAGTCTGCAATCAGCTTTCCTGGAGACAGCCGATTGCATCACTCAACTTCATTCTGACGTCTAACGTATGGCAGCAGGATCACAATGGATTTACACATCAGGATCCGGGTGTC
>ERZ1673697.3591-NODE-3591-length-11138-cov-4.082288_pt1 | contig 11138 bp, 11 predicted proteins | sample MGYA00580227_ERZ1673697 | MGnify/ENA primary metagenome ERZ1673697 (study PRJEB41218, sample SAMN15661759) | gut metagenome | host: Homo sapiens | place: Canada: London | collected 2015-08-20/2019-03-30 | study: EMG produced TPA metagenomics assembly of...
TCAGCTGTCCCAAAGACCACTCGTCCGGATAACGAGACATCCAGTTCGCAGATTCTGTCGTCTGCTGCACCAAATCCAGTGTATTCACTTCCCAACGCATGGGTGTTTCGCTCTGTACGACCTTCACACCGTCTTCATCCTTCTTATCCCTCAGCGACAAATATTTTCCGGTGTACGCATTATAAACGTAATATACATTATCTTCCTGCGGGATAAAACGCCATATCTGGCTTGGATGGTTGTCTTTCCGGCTCCACATATGGATCTGCGTATCCGACTCCATCTTCATGCCTTCCACATCCCATACCAGATCCATCACATCGTCCGACTCATCCATCGACTTCTGACGCAGATAATAACCCTGATACTTCTCGTTCCATTCCGCTTTAAATTTACTGGCCGTCCCGATATAATACAGGTGCAGATCGCTTCCATCGACGGAAAGATGATCGTTCTGGATATTGATATCCCGAATGTATCCTTCCGGGTTGAACGTAAGTACCGGCCCATCCTGCGCGAACTTCGCCTCGCCGCCTTTCATAGCAGCAGTTTCATCGTAATCCCTCGTGCTCACATACCATTCCGTAGGCGTACTCGTCGTAACAATCTTCGTATGTTTTGCTACCGAATTATTCTCCAGGCCTATGTAGAGGGATTTGTTACTGTTATCTCCCTTTTTCGACATGATATAATACACGTCTTCTTTTCCTTCAACCGGAACAAAGCGGAACTTCTGGTTATCCTGATGAATCTTCTTCTCGTATTGATGCAGTACCTCTCCTGTTTTGTCATTATCGCCTTCTGAGTCAATATAAAAGCCGCATTTATTATGCATAATTGAATAATACTGCACGCCATTTTCATATACGCTGCCAAGTCCCATCTTACAGTTACTTCCATTCCTGTCATCCAGATGTACACATTCACCCTTCAGCACGCCGGTATTATTGATATTCCACCGATACTGCCGGTCACTGCCATTATAGTAAATATAGACAAACTGCCCCGTCGGCATCGTCGCTCCCGTAAGGCTGGAAACTGCCACAACTTCATCTGTTCCTGCAGCAGTCTCTTCCGCTTCCTCTCCGGCAGATTCCTCCGTCGTTTCCTCTGACGTTTCTTCTGTCGTTTTCTCCGCTTCCTCTTCTGCCATTTCTTCTTCTGACACTGTTTTCTCTGCTGTCTCTTCTTCCGTCAGCGCTTCCTCCGTCACTTCTTCTGCCGGGAAATCTTCAGCCCGTACTTCTCCTACATACAGGAATACATTTCCCAGGCATAATAAAAATGCCAAAATCAACGCCGTAAGTTTCTTCACTCTATGCATATATTCATCCCTTTCTTCCAGACGCTTTGTATGCGCCGCTATTGATTAGGGCTATTATAGCGAAGAAGTGTAAAACAATACAACGCCAATGGCACAGATCGTATAATTCCGTCCTGAATTGCAATTTCATGGTTATCTTAAAAAATGTCAAAAACAGACTTTCCTCGGGAAGTCGTTATAATTTCTTCATAAATATCATTTATCATCGAATCAATTCGTACAGATAACTTATTATACTGAGCTACACTCATTTTTGCTTCTGCAACAACCAGTTCATCCTCCAATCTTTGTATTAATGACAATATTTCCGAGTAAAACTCTATATTACGAAACTTAAAATACAGGGAATTTCTTCTGATTTCTCTCAACAAATCCAGAAATTGGTCTATACCCAGCACTTCACCCTGAGATGATAACTGAATTTTCATTCTTGAAATTGGTATTTTATTAATCAAATAGTCTTTATATATTTCATCATAATATGATACTTCAATATTTATATTATTAAAGCTCTTATTATAAATATATTCAAAAAATGGAACTCCTATAGAGATAATTAAAGCTAAAACGGAAATATATAATGAAATATCCATATGTTTCTCCTAAAAAATCAAATCTTCGTAAATTCTATATGCTAATTCTTTGGTTCTTGCCCGTATTTCTATTTTCTTCTCAACACCATCATATCCGATTTTTTTTACAATCTCAGCAAACAATCCCTGAGTAAAGGAAGAAGCTACTCTTTGAACATTATCAGGAAATACTAAAATATTTTTTCCCTCTAAATTCACTTTTTTTTCAATCTGTTCATAATAAACCGCAAGCCCAAAATCATAACCCGCAAGCCCACTTAAAGACTTTTCAAACTCTAACCGTATTACATTATCCATATTTCTTAATCTCCTTTTATAACAAAGTTTAAATTATATGCAGTTCCTGGCATATAAATTGTTCCTTGAGTAAATACCCCATTTGCCGGACGTCTATTTAAAAAGTCATTTTCATCATTAAACCCAAGCCATCCTTCTTTATCATACTCCAAATACTGATGGTAAAACCACACTGCACGATTGCCGGAAATAAGATAACATCTATGAGAATCCGAACGCTTTTCAAGAGAAGAAATCAATTTTGTCAACCCCGTCCCACCCGTCAAATCTTTTCTCATGCTGCCCGATATTTTATGCTGAAACGATGCAATATTATAAAAATCTTCTTCCGTATATAACTCATCAAAAAAGTTCGAATGATTCTTGTGTGCCTTTTCTACCACTTTATATCGTTCGGTATGCACTCCATTCCAATTCTGCATCTTATCTTTCAGCGCATCTCCAAGAAGTTTTTCCGAAAAATTAACAACAGAAATATTTATTCCAAAATATCTGCCCTCCGTATCTTCTCGTAAATAAGGCTCTGTAACATCTACATCAATCAAACATTCTGCTTCTGCATGCTCCCATGCGTTGCCTGCCAACTCTATAGTAACTTCTGACAATTCATCTATACAATCTTCATTTACACCCAAATATTTCAAAAAATAAGCTATATCATCCATCCTTTTGGATAAATCCTCTTTATCTTCATTCTTCCCCATCACTTTCCGATAATGTTTTTTATATATATCACTTTCAAACTTTTCCAAATATTTATACATACTCTTCTTATTGGTATTATTCAGCAGCAACAATGGAGACGACGAAATTCCTTCAATCCAGATATTATGTTTGCATTTGAATTCCACAACTACCGGATAACCATATTCTTTTATTAATATATAACAAATTATCTCCAAAAAAACATATGTTAATTTATCAGCAAATTCAATCTGACCTAAATTAATTATAATCGGCATTTTTATTTTCGGATATCTTTTTCTTAAAACATGTATATCTGATAATAAATTATCAATAGAAAAGCCATTAAAAACTCTATCTCTATTATGATATATTATGTATCCCTTTTGAATGGTAGTATTTTTAAAATTTCGTCCTGCCTTTTTCTTCGCTAATAATAATTTAGCATCTTCCAAGATTGTGCCTCCAAAATATCGTAATGTATGTTCATTGCCAAAAAAAGCACTCCGAAACTCGAAGTGCTTCTCCAAACGTGGGCGAGAGGATTCGAACCCCCGACCTTTTGGTCCGTAGCCAAACGCTCTATCCAGCTGAGCTACGCCCACATATGTTGCTTTGACATTACTCATTCGCAACATAATTTATAATACTGCATCAACGCAGATTTGTCAAGATATTTTTTTGCACTTTCTTACTGCTTCCGGTATCCCCGGTAACGATTGATGCACGCATAGATTTCCTGCCGTCTGACTTCCGCCATAGAAACCGGCAGATAAGAACCATGCACCAGACATTTCAGCCCTTTTTGCCGGATTTCTTTCCAGATACTCTCCGTCAGGTATTCTATATCCTGATTCGGTCTTTCCTCCAGCCGTTCCAGCACTGTCTTCAGCACATAACTCAGCGCTGTCGTCTGCTCGCTGTCGGAAATCTGCTCTACATACTTAAGATCTACCGTTTCGTGTCCAATAGAAAAGCTGTCCTTTCCAAACTGCTTGATTTTTACCTGTCCGTGCTTTTTCTCAAGCCTGCCCGCGCGCAGGAACCTTTTCTGCTTCTTCCATTCATAATCCACTGTCGGCACGCTTTCACCGCTGCCAATTGCCGCTTTTACCTTTTCTGTGATATCCAGCGTCCGATAGGTATCCATCTGCAGGATTTTATCTGCAATATAAAAATATGCCCCGGAACTTCCCGCCACCAATATGACGGAGACTCCCTTCTCTTCATACAATTTTCTCGCCTGTTCAATAAACGGCGTAATCGGTTCTTTCTCTCTTGCAATAATGGACTGCATCAGTGCATCACGTACCATGAAGTTCGTCGCAGAAGTATCCTCGTCAATCAGCAGCGCTCCCGCCCCTGATTCTACGGCCTCCACCACATTTGCCGCCTGTGAAGTAGAACCGCTGGCATCTTCTGTAGAGAAATCTTCCGTATCCTTTCCGTTCGGCAGATGATTGATAAATGGCGAAATATTCACATGAGACACTGCCCTTCCATCCTCCGCACGGATTTTCATCGCCGTATCATCCGTAATGACATATTCCCTGCCGTCACCTGCTATATGATTGTATACACCCAGCTCCAGCGCCTTCAGAAGCGTAGATTTTCCATGATAACCACCGCCCACAATCAGCGTAATCCCTCTGGGAATTCCCATCCCCTTCATTGCGCCTTTATGAGGAAGCGTAAGCTCGATTTCCATACTCTTTGGGCTCTCAAATGCTACCGCTCCCTTCATCGGCTTATCAGAGACGCCGCTTTCTCTGGGCAGCACAGCGCCATTTGCCACAAATGCCGCCAGATCACGCTTCTTTAATTCTTCCCGGATTGCCTGCTGATCCTCAGCAAGATTCACCACTGCCTCAATTGCTTTTCCATTCAGATTTTTATAATATAAGGATTTCTTCACACATTCCGGCACAAAATCAAACAGGATTTTCTTAAGTTCCGGCGCGTTAATGGTTCTTCCATTCGCCGGGAAGCCCACCTCGAACCGCACAAGAATCCTTCTGTCATCCAATTCCAACGCCGTCCGCTCCAGAACCTCCTGCCCGCACCGGCTGATGCTCATCAGACCGCTCTTTCCCGATCCCTTTGCCTGAAACATATAATCCGCCATGACTTTACCGAACCTCCGAATCAGAAAATCCTGCAGCGCAATTCTTTTATATGGCTTGTCAAATAAATCGGCCGGGAAGCCCGCCGTCTTCATATCCACTTCCACACTCACCTTAGACGGCGCCGCAAAAGGATCTCCCTGCACATGGTCGATATGAAGAATGTATCCCGGGAAACGATAGCTTCCCTGCAGTCCCTTATACGCCGGATAACTTCTCCGGTGAATGCTCATTAACTGTTGCTCCAGTTGTGTTCCTGTATCCAAAATTATCTGCTCCTTCCATGTAATGTATGTCAATCAATATATGCCCAATTCGTCCATAGATTTCTTCAAAGCTTCCGCTTTCTCTTCCTTCAGCTCCGACACATTCCGGATATATTCCTTACCACTGTGAAAAAAGATAAACTTGCACGCCCGCTTCACCTGGACTGCCGGAAGAAGAAACGGCCACTTCTTCAAAATGGGATAAGCTGTGCACAGATTCTCCCATGATGGGAAAAATATCGCCATAATTGCACTGCGTTTACTCTTCTTCAGATTTTTCAAACCGTTTTCCTTCATGATTTTATTGGCAATCGAATTCTCCTGCGTGCCATAAATGCCATTGTGAATGATAAAATCAGTAAGCTCTTCCAACTGCTCCACCGGTTTCTCCGGCGGATTCATCCAATACTCGCCCAATTTCCTCGTCATATGATGAAAATTCTCAAGCGCAAGCTCTCCCAGGCTCTTCTGTAGATACGATTTATCCAGATGCTCCGCCTCTTTCTGCCAGTAAAGCCAGACATCCAGAATCTGCCGGATTCCCGCACCGCCATTTCTAAAATGCTTCGTCATATGTGCCAGAAGGTACAGATACGTGTCCTCCTTACTCATAACCGCCACGCTCGTTCCTTCTTCCCGAACCTTATCTATCGCTTTCTGAAAAAATACACAGTATGCTTCATAGGATTTCTCAAACAATACATGGTGGATCTCAATATTGGTAACCGGAGGTTTCATATAGACATCATGGCAGTCTTTCCCATACACTTCCGTCTCATACCCCATCTTCTCCATGCATTCCTTTACAACCGGCCTGTCCTCCTGCCGGACCAGGATGTCCATATCCGACATACTGCGATAGAATGTTTCCGGATAATACTGTTTCAAAAGACACCCCTTCAAAGGCATCATATGGACACCTTGTTCAAGATAGGCTTTCTCAATGCACGCATATTCATGCCCAAACACGGTATCTTTGGACACTGCCTTCCAATATTTTTCCTGAAACTTCTTCTCCACCTCTCCCGGCAATACAACACCATTTTTTTGTAACGCGTCATACACAAGCGCAACCATCTGATGGCGGCATGTCTGACGGTACAGCTCTTTCCAGTCATGTTCCCCTTCGTCCGTCAAATCTGCATCCGTCAGGAAACTGCGCAGCAGCGCTATTATATAACGTCCTTCCCGTTCTGCAGCCGTCATCTTCCTAATCCTCCAGAATCCCCGTATCAGCAATCGCCTCCAGGAATTTGTCAACGCCCTTCGCTGCCGTCGCCTCATCGATACCATACTCCTGCACCATCGCCAAGGCAAGCTCTTCTTTCGTCTTCTCCTGCTCTAACTGGCGGTACAGAAAAGCGCCGGAATCATTCATTCTCACCATTCCGTTAAAATGCTTACTCTCTTCGCCGACCGCTACCACGACCCAGCGTTCTCCCACCTTGCGCATTACGAATCCATCTTTCCGCTTCATCTACATATCCTCCTTCATCTTCCGATAAGCAATCTCCGCCGCCTCATGGCTGACCGTACAGGTAAGCTCATACACCGGAACCTGGCGGAACAGCTCATCTGTAAGCTCCAAAATCCCAACCATATACTCCATATCATCACAACGGTAAATCTGCTCCATCACTCCGGGAAGCGCTTCATTTACCAACATTCTGCGTATTACATTCTTCTCACCCTGCCGTATAAAACAAATCCCACACAAAGGAGCCTCCGTATTCGCCGACAAATGATGCTTCCCATCAATCGGCGTCCCATAGACCCAGAACCGCCTCCCGGCACCCCCGGAACCATCTTCCACATTCCGAAGCAGCGGCTTGTCGTCATTAATCATAACCACCCGCTCCCCAAAAGTCTCTCTCCACATCCGGGCATGGGTCGACTTGCCCGCGCCGGAAAGCCCGGCGAACAAATATCCTCTTCCATCCATCATAAGCGCCGAAGAATGCATCAGCATCCCTCCATAAGCCGGAAGCTGTTCACAAATCCCCCTGTACAGGGCATTCATCTCCCGAATCCACACCGGAACCGGTCTTCCTTCGTCTTCCGCCTGCTCTTCGGCAATCTTCTCCGGCGTCGCTTTCATCCGAATCTGAACCGTATCTGCGCGTTCTATTTTCCACGGCCGGAAGCGCTCCAGCACCCTGGGATGGCTCATGCCAAGCTCCATGTTAAGGCCTGCCATCCGGTAAAATCCAGTCTCCATACTCTACTCCTGATATAATCTCTTCTTCAATCTTTTATAAAATGCTTTTCCTCGCAAAACAAACGCACGAACCGGAAAAAAGTCACACCACAAATGTACATACAACAAATATTTCCATTCATTCACAGAAATAAATTTATCATTCCGATAAAATCCCGTCACGACACCAAGTATCCACTCCCGGGGAACCGGATATTCTTTCACGTAACGGTTATCACCACATATTACATATCCATCCGGTTTCACATGTAAGATTCTGTGCAGCACATACTGCCCGGATGGTCTACGATAAAGCGGCAGGTCATACCGCTTCAATTCTCCCTTTACAGGTTCAACAACAACCGTATCTCTTCTATTGCGAAGCATGGGAAACATACTGTCGCCAACAGTTGTCTGTACGCAAACATTCCCTTTCAATAACTCTTCTTCAATAGAACTTTTTTTCATGGCTGTATGCCTCCGATATATTTTTCTCTGTAGTACTGAACGAATAGATTATATCATAATCAGGGAAATATTGCGAGATTTAAATCCCTTATATTTTCCTTTCCCACTTGCATACTTCGCAATACCTGTAATCTGTCCGCCCAGTAAGTTGAACAGGCTTCTGATATTCGCTATATAAGCATAATATAAAAGAACAGCAGTTTTGAATCCTCCTAACTACTGTCCTGTTTCTTTATTCCAAATCAATTTCTCCCATTTCATCTATGCTCTCAGACGTCCCTGCTTCACTCGCTTCTTCTGAATTATTTTCATCTGAATTTTCAACTGTCTCTGTAGTACTTTTATCTTCTTCGCTCGTACATCCCACACCCATTACTGAAAAACAAATCAGTAAACACACTAAATACAATATTTTAATACTTTTCTTCACCTTGCACATCTCCTTCTGTTTACAATAGAACTTATCTTCAAATCCCTTAATTCCAACACTTTAACTTAAAAAAGGGACGCCAATAAACGCCCCTCCCTTTTTAAAACAACACTTCATTGAAACAATATCTAGGGTTCAATATCACCAAAATCGTCATTATCCTCTACAGTACTTGTGGTAATAATATCTGCTTCATTAAAACAAAGTGTTTCTACTTCCGGCTCTAAATATTCTCTTTTCATTTCACTTTTCCTCCTGCTATCTGAATGATCTTCGTTACTGATTTATCGCGTATGAACTCACTTCACTGTATGCAACGCCTTCATTTCCGTCTGCATCTTTGTATACAACGTAGCCTCTTGCATAACAGGTTCCACTGCTTATTTTTACATTTACAGTAGCCGTTCCATTAATCGAACCGCCAGCCTTCCTAACCTTTGAAACGCCATTCGCCGCATCTTTATTGAAAAAAGCCGGATTGTCCGTAGCTGTATCTGCTCCAATTGTGTCATCCTTCGTTACCAAGATACCATGCTCCACTACTGTATAACCAACCGGAAGGATTCTTTTTACTGTCACTTTTACTTTTCCTGTACTTGCATCAAACGCAGATGTACAACTAATTAATACTGACTCTTCTACTGGTTCTGCCACATCAGCATAATTAGCAGTTACTACCATATCTTTTGTCACATAGAAAGTATAATCAGAATCATAACCGATAATTTGATTTTCTTCATTCGTCCAATATGCAAACTTCTTTCCTTCTTCTGGAGTATCAGCCTTAATTCTAGCCTGTTCCATTGGTCTAAATTCCGTCTTATCTCCAACCAATGTTCCACCATTAACGATTACTGTGTAAGTTTGTGGAAGAACTGTAATCTCAATCTCTGCTGACTTCACACCTTCTTTATCCTGTGCGCTTACAGTAATTGTAGTAGTACCTTCTGTAATTGGCGTCACAAGACCATTCTGGTCTACAGTCGCAACAGCAGTATTAGAGGATGCCCATGCTACGTTTTCGTAAATTGCCGTTTCCGGACTGATATTTGCATTCAACTGTAAAGTATTTCCAAGCTTAACCTGCGTATCGCCTGTAATTTCCATTGTGTCGATTGGCTCACTTGCAACTTCCTCAGCTGTCAGAGCGTAATTGTAGATTTTGTAATTGTCAAGCATACCCTTGAAATATTCTCCAGATCCCCAGTTCCCTTTACCAATCTGTACAATACTATTGTCTCCAAGAATATCACTGACCGTGCTGGTTACATCTTTGGAAGCAACTTTAACTTTATCAATATAAAGTTCTATGCTTCCTTCTCTCTGAACCAAATCTACATGTTTCCATCCAGCGGGAGCGTTCACCTCAATGCTTCCTGATGCCGGTTCTGTTCTTCCTGCAGAATAATGTTCAGCCCTAAGAACATTTGTTCTATCTAATAATCCAATATAATATTCGTTACCATATACCAGGCTATTTGCATTCGGTGCTGCAAAGAAAGACCATGCTCCTCCCTCTCCTTCACTATAACTGTCATAAGATACTGTAAATTCCTCTAATCCTGTCAAAAGGCTTGCATTATTTTCTCCAACAACATTTAACCATGCGCCTGCTCCATTCAATACCAGCGCTTTTCCATTTGCTCCGTCACGATCTGTGATACTAATATCTCCATTCTTCTCTGCAGTTGCTCCGGCTCCTGAGAATCCTGTCTCGTCATCATCAAAAGTAAAGTCTGCAATTAACTGTCCATTTTCCTGGAGGACATTTATGGCAATATTGTCACTTGCTACAACTTCGTTATCTTTCATCCAATTTGCGGTAATCGTTGCAGTTCCTTTGCTCTGACCCGTTACGACACCATTTTCTACCGTAGCGATATCGGTATTATCAGATACCCATTCTATTGTACAGTCATTATACTTTTCTAAAGCCACGCTATCCAATGTAATTGACTTGCCTACCCTTACCTCCTGTGTATCAGCAGTAACTTCGACTCCTTTATACAGAAGTTTTGCCTGAGCGGCATCCAATGCTTCATTGTAAATCTTCACTTCATCAATGTAGCATTTTGGCTCCGCATCCCAGTTATTTACTCCCAGCATAAGCAACGGGTTCCCTGACAATCCGTTCGTGCTCTGTAATGTCTGCTGCATTTTCGCTTCACCATCTTCATACAAAGCGACAACACCATTTTTATAAGACATAGTATATTGCTTCCACTCATTTACAGCATATGTAATTCGACCAATTTCATAATTATTTATACCCTCAGCTCCCTGCCAGAGCTTGTAGTCACTACTACTGTTTGAACCTGCAAGAATCAGCCAGTTGCCCGCTCCATTTTCCTGTGCGCTTATTCCAAAAAGCGGGCTGTGTTCTCCCAGACTTTCGACTGGCTTTGCCCAAAAAGAAACTGTATATTCATCAGCCAAATTTGTGCCATCCAATAACAGACCGTACTCTCCATTTAAATATAAACTTTTTCCCTCAATAGCGTCCTCTACATATTGTTCAGTACCAGAATACTCTGTCATTGCAGAACCCCAAGCACCACTAACAACTTTTTTGATAGTTAATCCTGTTGTTTCCAAAGTCTCATCCATTGATAACTCAAACTTAGGTGTCGGAACTACAGTGTCTGATGCTGCCGCGTCCACCGTCTCTGCCGCACCCGGAGCAATCATGCCAATTGCCATCGCTGCTGTCAGAAGCCCTGCGCAGCCTTTTTTCCACTTCCTCATAATAATCTCCT
>ERZ1673697.3597-NODE-3597-length-11115-cov-3.108499_pt1 | contig 11115 bp, 10 predicted proteins | sample MGYA00580227_ERZ1673697 | MGnify/ENA primary metagenome ERZ1673697 (study PRJEB41218, sample SAMN15661759) | gut metagenome | host: Homo sapiens | place: Canada: London | collected 2015-08-20/2019-03-30 | study: EMG produced TPA metagenomics assembly of...
CATTCCTTCGTGAAAGTGCGGATAGAGATGGCAGTGAAAAATTACATCGCCGATGGTTCGGGTAAGACTCCCTGCTCCATATAAAATATCCAGTGTATAGCATTCCTGTGGGCTGATGGAAATGGAATCAATGATTGTGGATTTGGGGTCATCTGGATCTAACCGCCACTGGTGATTGTGCAAGTGAAAAACATGGGTTTCTTTTATGCCGCCGTGAATCAATCTGATCTTTGCAGGATCTCCGGCATATGCTCTCAAAATGGGAGGAGCAGGATCTCCATATGACCAGGAGCTCATGGAAATATCCTCTCCTGTCAACACATGATGCATTTCTTCAAGCGGTAGTCTGTTTCGCATGGGTTCCGCACGATAACTGATACCAGTTGTTCCATTCGGGAGTCCCGTATGGGGGTCAATTGGCTGTTGTCCATCTTTATTTTTAATTTCTAACTCATCGTGAAAGAAAACCGCATATTCCCGAAACGCTGGACTGGCAGGATGATAGACGTCTGCAAATAGTCCGCTTTCTATTTCTTTTCCTGTCACAGGATCACACCATGTGGATTCTGGTTTTTCCACAATGATGGCACCAAACAGTCCGTGTACGTTCGTACCATCTTCACTGCTTCGTGCATCACCCAAGTCGGAGAATAGATAAACGCCTTCTTTTTCCGCATACCATACATACTGTATCATACTATTTGTAGTGGTATCTGGATTGTTTCCTACATTGGCTCCATCTGATGTTAAAACATTATAATGCAGTCCTTGTACATGCATAGATACGTTTCTGTCTAATTTGTTATAGAAGTTGATTCGAATCTCATCACCTGCATTGGCTCTGATCACAAGTGGTTGTACCTCTTTATAAGGCTGGGGAGGCTGCATGGCAAAATGCTCTCTTGCTTTTTGCTGAATTCGTTCAGAATCTTTTTTCAGCACATAAAGCATGCCATTTGGATCATGATCGCCATATTTGTTATAGACGATGGGAAGAGAAATAGCTTCTATATCAAAAGTTCTGACAAACTTACAGTTCGGATAATCTGATAAATTTGTCATTGCTAAAAGCTCCTTTCCATTTGAAACTGAAACATAAATATCTCAAATTAACCTAAAAAGATTTTTTATGATCAAAAATATATTTTATAAAAATTGAAATATATAACATCTCATTTTAATATATGAAGATTTTTTTGATATGTTACTATTAAGGACTTGTTATTCTTTTCCCTTTAAAAGAAAAAGCCCGAAATTTCGGACTTTTTCTTTCTCTTAAATACAAACACAAAAAGCCACAGACATCTGTGGCTTTTTGTATCATTAATATGGCAGGGGCACCAAGAATCGAACTCGGGACACGCGGTTTTGGAGACCGCTGCTCTACCTGCTGAGCTATACCCCTATTTTACAAATTCCCTTCAAAGGGAGGGACGCAAGATTGAAATGGTACGCCTGATGCGATTCGAACGCACGACCTTCAGAGTCGGAGTCTGACACTCTATCCAGCTGAGCTACAGGCGCATATTTTGCATTCATCTCACGAACCTATATTATTATAGCACACCCTCTTGCATTTGTCAAGAAGATGTGCTATAATAATATCAGATATTTTGTAAACTTTTTTTAGGAGTGAAAGAAAATGCAGGAACATATTTTTGTGTTGCTGATGCAGACCGGTACATCTGTTGCAAAAGTATTGCAGTTTTTTACTAGAAAGCCATATAATCATGCTTCTGTTGCATTGGATTTAACATTGGAAGAAATGTATAGCTTTTGCCGAAATTATATTCATTTCCCACTTCCGGCTGGATTTAATCAGGAAATTGTCGGGCAGGGGACACTGGGACGTTTTTTAGTGATTCCTTGTGAAATTTATGCGATTCCTGTCACAAAGGAAAAAAAGCAGGAGTTTCGTCAAAATTTGGAGTATTTTAAAGTGCATCGCTCCATGTTTTCTTATAATGTGCTTGGTCTGGGGACAACCTTTCTGCGAATTAAATGGTCACGAACAAACAAAATGCATTGTTCCCAGTTTGTGGCAACACTATTGGCACAATCTGGTGTGCAATTAAATAAGCCGCTTTCTCTTCATACGCCAGATGATTTGCGGTATATTTCGGATGCCCATTTGATTTATCGTGGTGAATTAAATCGATTTTATCAAACTTATGCAAAATCCATTCAAAAATCTGAGGATACACTGCCAATCTTATCAAGGTTTGCCTGAAAGAAAGTTGTCCCAAAGAAAATAAAGAAAACAGGATAGATTATCTGTATAGACGGGAATCAGCAAATTCGATTCCCGTGATTGTATTGGAAGCGTATAGGTATTCTGTAGAAGGGCAACTTGCAGCACTTCTTCTGATTCTGTGATTGCGACACGGACTTCCGGCACTGCTTGCAGGGCATTTTCTGATTGACAGGCTACTTGCAGATAGGCAAACAAAAATAAATGAAAGAAAAGATACAAGGCACCATATTGTAAAAAATGGTGTAATTTTTTTGACTTCATATTGGATACGCTCCTTTTTTCCTTCTGTTTTTAACGTAATTCCAGTAAGACTTCAGAGAGAGATTCTCCAATCAAATGCCCGGCATTAACAGCTTGTTCTATCGTATTTCCGTGTGAACCAACTTCAATCAGCAGACTGCCAGTGGTTAGATCCTGATTGTATTTTCGATAATCAAATAAAATTGGGCGAGCCAGATTGGGGTACTTGCTTTCCATTTTTGACTGTAACCGACATGCAAATCGAAAATTCATAAGATAGTTTGGCATTTCCATTGTGCCGTCATCACAGCCGGAGATGATCATAACTTGTGCGGTTTCCTTTCCATCTACGGTAATTATCGGTTGACTAACTGTGGTATCCGTACAGATGGCATCCCGATGGATGTCCAATACTACTTTAATACTGGGGTACTCTTGCAAGATGGCTTTTACGGTTTCTGCACTGCGTTCATATGCACCATTGTAGGAGGGATAATCATGTACGGCATCACTGTGTATTACGCAAATACCGGCTGCTTCTAATTCTTGTGTGATGGCATCGCCAACAGCAACGACATTCTTTGTATTATCTGTGGTACGATAGTTGAAAGTGGGGTCATAATGTTCTCTGACCAATGGTTCATAGGTTTCTGTTGTGTGGGTATGCATAATCAGTACTTGCGGTTTGTCATTGACAGCAATCCGAAAAGCAGGCGGCATTTGGCTTTCCTGTATAAGTTCTTCATTGGAAAGACTGCTTAAATTTTTTACCATGCCGCCATCTGGCAAGGCAAAAAAGGCAGTTCCTTCATAGTTTTCATAGGTGGTACGAATGACACTATAAGCATCCTCTAGATTCCATTCCGTTGGATAGGGGGCAGAACCAGCATCTTCATTGGAAAGATTGGTTTCCGGAGCGGTTTCTGTGATTTGTGCTTCCGCAGCTTCTATTGTCATATCGGCTGCTTTTGTTTGGAGTGGATTCCAGACAGGCTGTTGAAGCTGCACATAGCCTTCACTGCGAACATTCGATATGAGTTCTGTTTCTGTGGATTTGTTTTCCGGATCTGCCGAGGCGGTTAGTGCTGGCAGACTGCAAGTGATACAAAGCAAACAAATGAGAATTCCAATATTTCTTTTTTTCCTTCTGTGTCCATGTCTTCTTCTCATGCCATCACCTCATGATGATATCCATTTTGCATTAGTTTATGCAAACAGAATAAAAAATATGTCAGACGGCAATTTGCAATCTATTTCTATATTTTCCTGCATGTTTTTTCTTATGGCTGCATAACAATAGAAGGGAAAATTTGCAAGAGGTGATCATGATGAAACGGTATCAGAAAGGTTTGTGGTTTGTAGGATTAGATTTTTTGTTAATTTTATTTGCACTTTTCATGACACATAGCTGTCATCAACAAGTAGATGCAGAAACGACGATTTCTCTGCCAATTTTGATGTATCATAGTGTGGCAGAAGGGGCAGAGTCGGATTATCGGATTCGGCCACAAACATTTTCTGCTGACTTACAGTATTTGAAAGAACATGGCTACACAACGATTTCAGCTGCACAGTTAATTGATTACACCAATGGAATTGGTGTGCTTCCAGAACGTCCTATTATGCTGACATTTGATGATGGTTTTTATAATAATTACAGTCTTGTATTGCCACTATTAGAAGAGTATGATATGTGTGCAGTGATTTCGGTTGTTGGGGAATTTACAGATAAGCTTGCACCAGAATCACCGCATGTGGATGCTTATTCTTATTTGACATGGTCAGATTTGCAAGCTTTGTTAGAATCTGAACGAGTGGAACTTGGGAGTCATACGTATGCATTGCACAGTAATGCAGGGCGTTGTGGATGTGCTATAACAGATGGAGAATCAGAGGAAACGTATCATATGCTGCTGCTGGAGGATTTGGGAATGTTGCAAACTCGTTTTCAAGAAGAATTACAAATGCAGCCGTTTTTGTTTGCTTATCCATATGGATTTCTTTGTCCGGAAAGTCGCAGTATTTTACAGGAACTAGGAATTTTAATCACATTGAATTGTCGGGAAGCACCGAATCAAATTACACGAGATCCAGATTGTTTGTATGGTTTGAATCGATATAATCGCTATGGAAATTGTGATACTGCTATATGGATGCAACGGATTGAAGAAGATGACATATTAATAGGAGGATGATGTGATTTTATGATAAAATAAAAACAGTTGCTTGCTGCTAAGATGTGCAAACAACTGTTTTATTTTATCGTTTATTCTTCTGTAGTAGCTTGACTGCTCTCAGAAGCACTATGTTGTGTTGTGATAATGAAACCGTCTGTGTTATTTCCGGAAATACTGTAGTTATTTTTCTTTGGAATTTTCACTTCTGTCGATCCATTGTTGCTAGCTGCATAGTAGTAAATTTCATAGGTAATATCTCCGCTGGTATAAGTGAGCGGGGCGTCTACTGTATAGGATTTTATATAGTCCAGATATTCCTCTAAACAATAGTTGTTTTCATACATAATCAGAGAATGCGGTAAACCAACATAGCGGAAGTGATGTGGCATATAATCTACACCAGTAACGCTGGTTTTATCATCTGGGTAACGAAGGATGAAACCGTAATACCAACAATTGGCAACCATCCATTCATTTCGTTTTGTTAAGTATGCCACTACTTCACCAGTGGAAGTAATTAAGCCAATATCAAATGAATACCCGCTGCTTCGTTCAGAGAGTACATTGGTATACAGGCTGTCATAATCTGTATTGGTCACGCTGGTACTGTGAATTTGCAGATTGACAGAACCTTGTGATGCTTGATAGGCTTCAAACAATTCTACCATAGGATTTCTCATTTCCGGCTGGAAGGTAAGCGTTTCCGATCGGAATTTTACGCAGGTATCATAAAGTGTAGAGAAATCTGTGAAATCTATTTTTCCAGAGTATGGACAAGTATTGCTGACCATCACCAAAGCACCATTGTGCAAGTCAGAATCGGAAAGGGTAATGGTGTCATAGTTGGGATCCTCTTGTTGGGTGGTAGTGGTTGGTTCCTCATCTTTATTTTTTTTGTTGTTTTTCTTTGTAGTTTCTGTTGGTTTGTCTGTTGCTTCTGGAATACCATTTGAATTGGTTTCCGTTGAAAAGGAGCCATCACTAACAACATAGGTAACATTGGCACGTGTAATCATGCGAATTGCAGAATCAACAACCAAAATGATGCAAATTAAAAAAGCAAGTGCTACAATAACGTAGACAAACTGCAACTGCTTTTTTGGCTTTCGTTTCACATCTCCATCTCCTTTAATCATAAAATTCCGTTGATGTATCTTCTTCTGGATCTGTCATTTGTTCTCCAAATTCCGAATCACTATCTTCGAGATCTTCATTTTCTGTAGAGGTTTCTTCTTCGCTGGTGTCATTATTTTCTGTTTCACTTTCATCTGTTGTAGTTTGTGTGGGCGGATATGTTGTTTTTTCCAAATGTGTTGGCATTTCATAACCATCATTGACCAATCCATACATTGCAAAGCTGTCGAAAATCGGATTCATTTCAGTGGGGGCATATGCGGTAACCACCACATACTCATTGCCGTCTACAGCCGTTGCATAGCTTGCAAGGCATTGCATTGCCTGATCCGTAAAACCAGTTTTTCCACCAATGATCGTCATGTTTTTCACTTCATTTCCATACATTCGCTTATACATACTGCTCAACAAAATCATTCCGTTTGGGTGCTGTTGTGTTGGTGTAGTGTGGTATTCTACACTGCCAAGAATTTGGCGACAGGTTGGATTTTCCATTGCTGTTTTCATCAGGATGGCAATATCTAATGCAGTAGAATAGTGATTTTCATCATGCAGACCAATTGCATTTGCAAAATGTGTATGATTCATACCGAGTGCCTTTGCCTTTTGGTTCATCAAAGCCACGAAAGTTTCTTCATTACCAGAAACATAGTCTACAATTGCCATTGTTGCATCTGCACCAGAAGGAAGTGCCATGCCGTATAATAGGTCTGTGATGGAAACCGTTTCTCCAGATTCAAAACCTGCTCTCGCAGCTTCCTGTTCAATTAATGGAGAAATCAATTCATAGGTAATCGTATAGGTGTCATTGAAGTCTTTGATATTCTCCACTGCGATTAGAAGTGACATCAACTTTGTCATGGAAGCAGGATACATTTTTTGCTCGCAGTTGCGATCTGCCAAGATTTCATTGTTGGTAACATCCAGCAGGACAGCGTATTTACTGTAGATATTGTCTCCGGTCAGTTTTCGATCTGTTTCTGCATATTCAGGATAATTGTCAATGAGCATAGAACCGTCCTCAGATTCACTATAGGAAATATCAGTAATTGGTTGGGCAATCATATTTCCATTGTTTGCAGATGCGGAGGTACTGCTCTGCACTGTATTATCTCGGAATACTTCTGAAAGAATAACTGTGATGAGAACAATGAGAAACAATGCACCTGCTATGATACCAAGCAGGGGAATCCAGTTAATTTTACCTGTATACTTATTGCGAATGATCATGGTTACACCTCTAAATTTGATGGAATCTGGTTTTCATTTTTGCGGCTGCTGTTTGGGCAGGAAATGTGCAAAAATCGCTAGTATAATACACCATGTTAATTATAATACAGAAAAACACATTTGTCAATAGCATGCAGCCTTCCGTTTTACGGAAAAATAGACATTGTACAAAAGAAGAAGCGACAGGTTCAGGCTGCCGCTTCTTGTTCCTGGTGCATTAGTCTGTCAGACCAATTGCTTTTTTCAAACGATTGTACATTTCCAAAATGCCTTGTCTGGTGGTGAACAAGGAACGGTCTACTAGCAAATTAGAGTATTCTCCATTTCGCAGTGCATAGTAGGTTTCCTCATCTTTTTTCAGCAGGGTAATGACTTCCTTGCTGCCATCTGTCAAAGTATATGTGATGGAAATAGCTGGTTCACTATCAGGCAGTGTTTCCATGGGATAGTAGGTATCTGCGGTCATATTTGAGATTGTTTCATAAAAATTCTTCAATGCAGAAACCGCATCGGAACCAAGTGCATCTACATCAATCCCATTGACAGTATATTGATCATTTTCTGTATCCACTTCCATTGAAAGGGTTTCTCCTTCCATTTGTACATCTACAGCAGAAACTTTGCCCATATCAACATCGTAAACACTGCTGCTTAAAAAGTTGGAAGTAGTGGATTGTAAAAGACCGATATAATTGGCAGCACAATAGAAAATTTGTCCAGTTTCTTTTTGCAGACATTCTACGAAGTCAGCGGATTCAGTATTATATTCCTTTGCATAAATGGTAGTTTCTGTACCGTCTTCCTGCGAGAAATAAAAAATATACGCCGGATCATCAAAACCATATTTTGCATATTGCTCTTCAGTGACATTTTCGTCTCCGAATTTATCAATGATAAGCTGCATAATATCTGTTTGTAATTGATTGATATTGACCAAATCTACAAAATCAGATTGTATGGGTTCTAGTATTTCCCAGGTTCCATCTTCCTTTTTTTGTAGATCATAAATCATTTCTCCCTGATATGTCAGAGTCATTTGGTCAATAGGAGAAGACTGATTGGATTGTACATAAATATTTTTCAGAGAGTTACGATTTGGACGAAGATAGTCTCCATAATCTGCTTCTACTAGAAAGATATCATCGGATGTATCTGTCATAACGTAATAGTATTCGCTGGTTGCTGTCAATTTACCAGTATACAAGGTACAGGAGTCTTCTTCCGTGGAGAGTGTTACGATATATGGATTGTCCAGTTCATATTGTTTTTTGGTTTCTTCCGTCGCTGGACCAATATTTTCAGAAGCTGTCAGGTTGCAAAGAGATCCAGCTATAGAGTTGAGAAAATAGACATTGATTTTGAAATCCATTTCCTGCTCTAATTCCCATGTACCAGCTTCATTTAATACTGCGGAGTATGTGCCGTCTGGTGTTTGCAGTTCAATTTTATTGATATTACTGGAATTGAACTGCACCAATTGCAGGGCAGACGCTTCTTCTGTTTCTTCTTGCTGTTTTTTCTCGTTATGATTTCGGATCAAGAAATAGGTACCCATTGTAATACCAACAAGCAACACCAATGAGAGAATAATAATGATCTGTCTTTTCATCAACGTTCCCTCCGCTTTATCAGCTATTCCGCCGTTTGAGCCAAACAACGGTACCAATTATGATAATTACGATTGGCAATACAGCAAATAGTATCATGATACTGCTGACGGTGCTGGCATTTGTCAGTGCAATTTCATCATAAACAGTGGATTTGCTGTCGATTCCCATATCAATATCGGTATTGTACATCCAGCTGATACTGCTCAGGTAAAGATAAACGGCGACCAGATAGCGGCTGTCCTCCAGATGGGTATCATCTAGGAAGTCTGCATTTCCGAAAACAGCCAGCTTTGCAGCATTGCGAGTATTATCTTGTGAATATCCGGCGAGCATCAATTCGCTGTCCGTAATTTTTTTCGTATCATATTCACCGCCATATGGCTCTCCAACTGCGGTCGTATTGGTATTCAGCAGGGAAGCTGTGGTCATTCTGCCATAATTACTGTTGATATTGTCAAAATAGAAGCTTCTGGATTCAGACATATATGGAATCAATCCTTCATTCATCAGTGAAGAAGTCAGATCGGCAGCTTCACTATCATCGTCTAATTCTACCAGATTACACTGAATGGTGCTGTCATCACCAGAAACGTGCATAGTGGCATCTGTTTCTGTTACACGGTCATAGTCCATAATGATACAGAAATCTTCCATAATCAGATCCAAATTTGTATAATTGAATTTTCCGGCATTGGGTGACATGAGCAGGGAGAGATTACCACCGTTGTCCAAATAGGCATCTAGTTTTTCTTTGTCTTCATCTGAAATATCAGAAGTAGGTGCTGCAACAATAATCATGGCTGCATCTTCCGGTACGGCATCTAATTCAGAGAGCAACAGAGAATCTGCCTGATAGTTATAGTTTGCAAGGTTCTTTTTGAACTGTGTATAATTATCACTCATGGACTTTTCACCATGTCCTGTCAAAAAGTAGACAGTTGGTGTAAAGCCATCTACGACAGATTTAATAGCACCTGTGATAATATTTTCTCCCTTAAAGGTTTGGGAGATAACAGTGCCTTCTTCATTTGTGCTGGTATTGTACATGGTATTACCCGGAATTCTTTTTTTGATATCGCCGCAAACAAAGACCATATCTCCAGTGCTGAGCGTTAAAGTATTATCTGGATTGATTTTTTGCATAGTTTCTTCATCTGTATTGGGGTCGATGTCGATGAGATGGATGCAATCATGTGAGTCATATTCTTTTAAAGCACGATATAAGGAAAGGGAATCTGTACTATTTTTAATGTCATCCATTTTGGCAAGCAGATAGAAGTCTACTTTTGTACCATTCTGGTCGAGTTCCTCTAAATAAGAGGTCGTAGTTTCCCCGAGGCTGTATTGTTTGTTTGGAGAAATGTCCCAGCCAAGGTCTAACTGGGATACAATCATATTAAGAATGACCGCAATCACAATGACCAGAATTGCCATAATCCAAGCCAAACTGGAAAACTTTTTATTTTTAAAATTGTGAAACTTTTTTTCTTCCATGGTTGATTACCTCCGGCTCCAACGTCTTTTTTCTACAGAAATGATAGTAAGCAGCAAGAATACTACAATTTCCGTTAAGTAAGCAAACAGATCAGATATTTGCATATATCCATTGGAGAATGTGATAAATTTCTGCTGGTTAGAGAGCCAGTGGAGCAAGTCTGATAAAATTGGAATGTTGGAAAAGAAAGTATAATTTGCAATATTGTCCACCAACAACAGGAGAATCATGGCTGCTTCGCTCATTACGATAGACAGAATAATGGATTCCGTAAAAGAAGAAATCAAAATACCCAACGCAATGCAAACCAAGCCAAACAGATAAAAACCAATATAAGTACAAATTAAGTTGGAAAGAATAACGTGTCCGTTTAAAGCCGTGATAATCGGGTAATATAAAGATACGATCAGCATAATGAGAAAGACCGTTGCAGTTGCTAAAAATTTTGCCATTACAATTTTTGTGACGCTGATGGGACTGGAGAGCAGCAGGACTTCTGTCCCATTTTTTCGTTCTTCTGCGAAACTTCGCATTGTGAGAACTGGAAAGAGAATGGCAAGATAAAACAGGTTTACATAGAACAGAGAGGTGAAAGAAAATTCATATAAATCCGTTGCACTGGAAATATCCATGATCATTGTCAAGGAAAATGTCAGTGTAAAAAACGCCAGCACGGCATATGCTGCCGGAGAAAGGAAGTAACTCTGCAATTCCTTTTTATATAGTGAAAACATATGGGATAATCCTCCTTATCAATCCGTATTTGTTGCATCCTCTGCCGCATCTGCTTTTGCTTGCGGTTCTGAGGTTTCTTCTGCTGCCAGTTCGTCCATGAGTTCCTGTAGGGAAGAACGCTGCGATTCGCCGGATTGGTTGACCAGCTTGACAAATACCTGTTCGAGGTTCTTTTTTTGTTCCTGTACTTCCAGTACTTCAAACTTTTTCACCAGAAGGGCAGCCAACAATGGATTGCGG
>ERZ1673697.3599-NODE-3599-length-11107-cov-3.757419_pt1 | contig 11107 bp, 12 predicted proteins | sample MGYA00580227_ERZ1673697 | MGnify/ENA primary metagenome ERZ1673697 (study PRJEB41218, sample SAMN15661759) | gut metagenome | host: Homo sapiens | place: Canada: London | collected 2015-08-20/2019-03-30 | study: EMG produced TPA metagenomics assembly of...
GATATACACTCCTTATCCTGTTTTTCGTATCCATGTACAGGAAACGACGTTCCTTCTGTACACGAATTAACGCTAACAGTAGTGTATGCCATGACGGTCAAAATATTCCTTTCTTTAGTTAAATCCTATCAGCCTTCTTGCCACCGAATAAGCCAAAGAAGAAATTTTCCTTCCCGGTTTTCCCGGAAGATTCATGGTCTGCCCCAGAATCCCATAGCGGATGCGCAGGAAAGTTTTCATATCCTTCTTTTTCAGATATTTCCACAATTCTCTTTTCTTCTCCAGATTCTCCGGCTCTTTGGAACGGATTAACAATATAGAAGAAACTGTCATCATAATCGCAAGATAATTAACCATATAGTTCCTCAGTTTTTTATTTGCAATCTCTCGCATCTGATACATATCAATCATCGTTTTTGTCACAAATATCTGCTGGTCAATCCTCTTTATCATAACTTTTTCATTAACTGACTGATCTTCTCTTCCTATATAATAACGATAAAAATCCTCATCCATATAATACATTTTCCGCACGTGCGGCAATGGATAATATACATAAATATTATCTACATAGAACGTATGCTTCGGCAGACTCAGCTGGCATAGCTTCAGCATATCTGTACGGTAAATCACAGAATGCATCAGAATATACTGATCCATATGAAAATGCCCGATATCCGACCAGCGGAAAATCTCATCCTGCGGCAAAACATTCCGGTAATGGATTACCTTTTTATGCGCGGCTCCCTCCTTCTCATACACATAATTGGCAATCAGCATATCCACTTCCTTGCCCTCTTCCTCGAGATTTCTCAATGTCTGCAAAATGCGATGAAGCGACTCTTCCTTTACCCAGTCATCGCTGTCCACTACCTTAAAATATTTCCCGGCTGCACTCTTAAGCCCAAAGTTGACAGCATCCCCATGGCCGCCGTTTTCTTTATCAACCACCCGGACAATCTCCGGATATTTTTCTTCGTATTCATGTGCTATTTTTGACGTATCGTCTTTGGAACCATCATTTACAATGATAATTTCCACATCATCTCCGCCCGGAAGAATGCTCTCAATAGCGTGGGACATATATGCGGCTGAATTGTAGCACGGAATTGCAAATGAAATATACTTCATGATTTTCTCCTCCCTGGTTCGATAACCTCTTACAGTATAATGCATTCTTACTTTTTTTCCAACTTAAACTTTGTAAAATATTTTCGTATATCATTGTAAATTAGAAGATTTTCCGTTATAGTAAATAATATATGAAAAAAATTGGAGGTCAAACATGAGCACAAAGAAAAATCTTCTTGTCGGACAATCAGGCGGTCCGACTGCAGTTATTAACGGAAGCCTGTATGGTGTTGTTTCGGAAGGACTTAAGAAAACCGATGAAATCGGACATGTCTATGGTATGGTAAATGGTATTGAAGGTTTCTTAAATGATAATTATATGGACATGAAATCTTTAGAAGAAACGAATGAATTGGAACTTTTGCGTACCACGCCGGGCGCTTTCTTAGGTTCTTGCCGTTATAAACTCCCGGAAGAACTGGATAACGAAGTATATCCGACGCTTTTCCAGAAATTTGAAGCACTGGACATCGGCTATTTCTTCTATATCGGCGGAAATGATTCTATGGATACTGTAAGCAAGTTATCCAGATACGCAGAAAAGGTTGACAGCAGCATTCGTTTTATCGGTGTTCCGAAGACAATTGACAATGACCTGGTAGAAACAGACCATACCCCGGGATTCGGAAGTGCAGCAAAATACGTTGCAACAACCGTAAGAGAAATTGCAACAGACGCTTCTGTTTATGACAACAAAAAATCCGTAACTATCGTAGAAATCATGGGAAGACATGCCGGATGGCTGACGGCTGCCAGCGTGCTTGCCCGCAAATTCGAGGGAGACAACCCGGTATTAATTTACCTCCCGGAAGTTGCATTTGACCAGGATGCATTTGTCGCTAAAGTGGAAGAAGCTCTGAAAACCACGCCAAACCTTGTTGTATGTATTTCCGAAGGTATTAATGATGGCAAAGGAACCTTTATCTGTGAATTTGCAAGCGAAGTTGGTACCGATAACTTTGGCCACAAGATGCTGACTGGTTCCGGCAAATATCTTGAGAACCTTGTAAAAGCAAAACTGGGTGTAAAAGTACGTTCTATCGAATTGAACGTATGCCAGCGCTGCTCCTGCTCAATGCTCTCAAGTGTTGACCTTAACGAATCCATCAATGCCGGAAGCTATGGCGTCCACGCAGCATTAGCAGGCGAGACCGGAAAAATGATTACATTTATCCGCCACAGAAGCCAGCCTTATGAATTGTCTTATGGCACCGCAGATGTGAACATTATCTGCAATGAAGAAAAACCTGTTCCGGCTGAATGGATCATCAACGAAGGTTCTGACATCAGCGCTGCATTCGTTGAATACGCACGTCCGCTGACCCAGGGACATGTAGAACTTCCGACCAAAGACGGTCTTCCGCTTTTCGCATACCGCAAATAATCCGATTTATAAAGGAGTATTACAACAATGGGAATTGCGATACCTATTGAAACAAGCGCCAGGCATATACATATCAGCGAAGAGGATTTCCAAATCCTCTTCGGCAAGGATGCAGAACTTACTTATAAGGCTGATTTAAGCCAGCCGGGACAATATGTCTGCGAGGAAAGAATCACCGTCAAGGGTCCCAGAGGATCCTTTGAAAATGTAGCGGTTCTGGGTCCTCACCGGCCTGAAACCCAGGTGGAAATTTCCATGACAGATTCCCGCAAACTTGGAATCAAGGGCATGATCCGCCAGTCAGGAGACACGGAAGGCACTCCCGGCTGTACTCTGATCGGTCCCTGCGGTTCTCTGGATATTGACCACGGCGTCATCGTCGCCAAACGGCACATCCACATGACTCCGGTTCAGGCAATCCAGATGAACGTAAAAGATAATGACGAAGTTTTTGTCATAATGGAAAGCTTTGAGCGTTCCCTGATATTTGCCGATGTTGTTGTCAGAGTCAGCCCTAAATTTGCTCTTGCAATGCACGTTGACACAGACGAAGCTAATGCATTCGCGAATGACAATCATCCCACCGGAGTAATCCTGAAACTATTCGGTGGAAGAACTTACAATTTGCAGAAATGGGCGGAAGAATTACAAAACGGAATTACAAGGATTTAATGATGCCAGGGTCAAAAGGTCTGAACCCACGTGAGCTTGCTCATAAGTGGGGAAGACCTTTTGACCCTGGCATCATTTAACAAAAACTCTCTGTCTACAATTTTGCCGTTAATGTCTTCGCACTGACTCCATGCTGCATTCCCAGCTTTCCTGACAAAGCACTGGTTACTTCTCCCGGCGCGTCTATCACAACACTGATGATTGACACACCTCTGTCACGATATGGAATCCCCATCCTTCCTACAATATATTGACGGTACTCATGAAGCAATTCATTAACGGCTGTTGCCGCCTCGTCATCTTTTATAATAATACTGATTACTGATATTCTTGTTTCCATAGGATACCCTTTCTTTAATCTTTTATCTGCCTTCCCGTCACATCCATATGATAATGATCTTTATAAATCAGCTCAGATACCGAAACCAACTCATATCCTTTTTCCTGAAGTCCTGTAATCACGCTTTCCAATGCGTCAGCCGTATACTTTGCTCCATTATGACAAAGAATAATGGAACCGTTTTTCAATTCTTTATTATCCAGTACCGCCTTAACAATACTGTCCACTCCATAATCTTTCCAGTCCAGACTATCTACATTCCACTGGATCGTATAATAGCCATTCTCCTGTGCGTTCCGGATAACTTCGTCATTGTAATCTCCATAGGGCGGACGAAACAAATTCATCTCCACACCGGTCAATTCTTTGACTCTCTGATGTGCACGCATAATTTCTTCCGTTTTTTCCTCATCGGACAAACGGCTCATATTTTTATGGTTCTCACTGTGATTGCCTAAATCATGTCCTGCTGCATAAATTGCTTTTACTTCATCCGGGTATTTTTCTACCCATTCTCCTGTCATAAAAAATGCAGCATGCACATTATATTTTTTTAAAATATCCAGGATTTTCTGTGTATCTTCATTTCCCCACGCCACGTCAAATGTCAACGCTGCTTTTTTCTCATCTGTCTCTACGCTGTATATCGGCAGCTCCCGTCCGTTTACATTACTGGAAACTGTCTGAAAGCCAGACAAATATTTAAATGAACCCATAAGCGCAATCATCAGTACCAGCGTAAGTGTCCCGTAACGCTTCCATCTTCCACTCTCTTTTTCTTGCATAAAGAACTCCGAAACTATACTCTTACTTAAAAGTATATGCCGCAAAGCCTCCCCTATGCTTTCATAGAACCGATATTCAATATAAACATCGTCGATAATACCAGTGCAAATCCAACCACATCTATTGTCTGGAAAGATGTTCCCAGAAACACAGACGCAATAACAGTGGCCGCCACCGGTTCCACTGCTGATAAAAGTCCCGCATAGACAGATCCAATGCTTTTCAGCGAAGCCAGATAAAAGCAAAATGGCAGAATTGTTCCCAGCACTACAATGGCAAAGAAGCCAATTACTACCGCTGCATCAATCTCTGTCCGGAACCGCCACGGGCGAATAGCTGCCGACAGCACAATTCCTCCGATCAGCATCGCCCATGCGCACACAGCCTCTGCCTGGAATTTCTTCAGGAGCGGTACAGGAATCACTCCATAACAACAAGTGGTAACTGCCAGAATCAGACCCAGCACAATTCCCAACGGAGAAACCGTAAGCTCATGAAGATTCCCGTGGGTTGCCACCAGGAAAATACCTGCCAGGGAACACAGTACTGCCACTATCTCTTTTTTCTTTGGTTTTACATGGTACACGGCCGCAAAATACAAAATCAGAATTGCCGGATTCAAATATTGGAAAATCGTAGCAGTTCCTGCATTCATCTCCTGCACTGCACTGAAAAAGCTATACTGCATCCCCATCATTCCGAGAATCGCAAATGCAATCAGACGAACTGCATCTTTCTTATCCTTCCACATCTCGGTCACATTCATCCTTTTCACAACCGCATATCCCAAAAGCAAAATTCCTGCTGTAAGAAGCCTGTATGGCACAAGCCAGGAGGATACGACCCCCTTCCTCTCAAACAGGAATTGTGCAATAGGGCTTGTGCCGCCCCATAAAAGCCCCGCCATAAAAGCCAGCACAAACCCTTTTATTCTCTCTCTGTTATTCTTCAGATTCATTTTCTCTAGTCGTTAGCGTTCAGCCATTCCTTCATCATTTCTACATATTTATCATTGTCTTCAACAAAACACATATGTCTGCAATATTGGAATAATTCCCACTTGGAATTGGGGATTCTGTCATACATATACTTCGCTATATAAGGGGTACACAGATCATTGCCGCCATTTACTACAAGCGTAGGTTCTTTAATATCCTTCAGCTGCTTTGTCACATCGTAATCCTTAAGCGTTCCCATCGGCGTATATTCATTCGGTCCCCAGCCTACTACATATGCTTCTCCGCCTTTCTTAACCGGACGTCTTAAGCACTCCGGTGAGTCTTCAGTAACTGCCCCTGCTGCATGGCGAAGCATATACTCCGTCTCAGCCGCCACATAGACCGGATCGCTGTAATCCCCGGTAGAAGTGGCCTTCTCAATAGCATCCTGCATTTCCTGTGGAAGCTCCTTGATCATTCTGTGCTGCTCTTCTCCCCACATCCAGGACGCAGGCAATGTACTGGAAAGAATCAGGCTCTTAAGTCCCTCCGGCTTATAGTTACATACATAATCCAAAAGAAGCATCCCTCCCCAGGACTGTCCCAGAAGATGCATCTCTGAAAGTCCCAGATGCTTACGAAGCTGAATCAGCTCTTCAACCCATACCTCCGGTCTCCACAAATCCGGACGATTTTCAACATAAGACTCGCCGCAGCCAATCTGATCGTACATAATCAATTCTCTGCCATCTTCCTCTGCCAGGCGATCCAGCACTTCAAAATAATTATGTGTAGATCCCGGTCCGCCGTGTAATAAAACAAGCGGCTTCTTATCCCCTGTCTTCTTTCCTACAATCCTGTAGTATGTCTTGTACTCAAGGTATGGCATATACCCTTCTCTGATTTCCATAAAAAACCTCCTCATCATTTCGCAGTCTTCCTGCTTTCACTATAGATAATTATAACGAAATCTGTCCAAAATGTACAGACTCTATGCCCGATAATTCCCAAAAAAATAAAGCTGCCCTTAAAAGGTCAGCTCCATCTTCGTTCCTTTATTCAGTTCACTCTCTACATGAATGGACGCATTGTGAAGCATTGCACCATGCTTCACAATAGAAAGTCCAAGCCCGGTTCCTCCGCTTTCCTTTGAATGGCTTTTATCCACCCGGTAAAACCTTTCAAAAATACGTTCCTGCTGGTCTTCCGGAATTCCGATTCCCGTATCGCTTACGATAATCTTCTTCCCTTTCAGGGTACTTCCCACCCACACGGATACCTTGCCGCCCACTTTATTATATTTGATTGCATTTTCACAAATATTATAAATCATCTCATCCAAAACCTGCCGGATTCCATGATACAGGACTTCTTCTCCCATCACCTCTATCTGAATATTTCTGGCAGCGGCCTGAGGTGCGAGACGGCGCACAATTTCTCTTGTCAGCCGGTATAGATTGACTTCTTCTTTCTCCAACTCTACTTTTCCTTCATCCAGCCGTGAAAGCTTAATAATATCTTCAATCAATACAATCAGCCGGCTTGCTTCATTGTAAATTCTTCTGGAAAATCCTTCCATATCCTCCGGCCTTACCAGACCATTCATCATAATTTCTGCATAACCTGAAATAGAAGTCAGCGGTGTCTTCAGCTCATGGGATACATTTGCCGTAAATTCTTTCCTCATATTTGCAACGGCGTCCTTCTCCTGATTCTGCCGGTCAATTCTCTCAAGCAGCGGCGTTAGTTCGCCATATATCTCATTCTTCAGCGGATGCTCCAGATCCAATTGATTAATCGGACGAATCAGCCTCCCTACCTGCCACTTAGACAGAATCCACGCAAGTATCAGCATCAGAACTGCCAAAGCAGCCATAATCGGCAGAATCTGGATTGCCGAACTAACCACTGTATCAATCGTCTTCGATACACGCAGCACCGTCCCGTCCGAAAGTTTCTTGGCATAATAGAACATATTCTGACCTACCGTATCCGATTTCCGGATATCCTGGCCGCTGCCTTCTTCAAAAGCTCTCTTCACCTCCGGTCTGGATGCATGATTCTCAAGCCTTCCTTCTTCATCTACCGAATCATACAGGACATTTCCTTCTTCATCCACCCAGGTAATCCGGGTACTCTCCTGTACCAGATCCAACTGTTTCAGATACCCCGGCCCGGATATTTCGACTGCCTTGCAGATGTAATCTGCTTCCTGCCTGATTTCTGCTTCCATCAGTCTTACCGTTCTGCTGTAAATGATTGCCGTAAGCAGCACATACGTGATCCCTAACGTAATTGCAATCACAATCACCATACTCCGCTGTATCTTCTGTCTCATGCCTGCTCCCTCATCTTATAGCCCACGCCGCGTACTGTCTCAATCAGTTCGCCTGCTTTTCCAAGCTTCTGCCTGAGGGTACGGACATGCACGTCCACCGTCCGCGTTTCTCCGTCAAAATCATATCCCCAGATATCTTCCAGGAGCTGGTCTCTCGTCAGCACAATCCCCAGATTCTTCATCATTCTTCTCAGAAGTTCAAACTCCTTCAATGTAAGGCTTACCGGCTCTCCCTCTACCGTCACCTCATGTTTCTTTACATCTATCGTCAGACCGTTCAACACAATCTTATCTTCTATTTTCATAGCATTCTTTTCTGTACGTCTTAAAACCGCCTTGATTCTGGAAATAAGCTCCATCATGCCAAATGGCTTCGTCACATAATCATCCGCTCCGGAATCAAGTCCCAGTACCTTGTCATATTCTGAACCTTTCGCCGTCATCATAATAACCGGAATGTCCTGGGTTTTAGCAGAAGCCTTCAAGCGCTTAAGAAGCGCCATCCCGTCCTCGCCCGGCAGCATAATATCCATCAAAACAAGCTCTGGCGTCTCAAGCGCCAAAGCCTCAAGGAATGCTTTTCCATCTTCAAAGCCACGGGCCTTATAGCCCGTGGTCTCTAATGTATAGACTACCAGTTCCCGAATGTTGCTGTCATCTTCTACACAATATATCATGCCGGATTCTCCTCTTAAACATTCTTCTGTCCCTTGTGGATTCCCGTAATGGAAAATTCCACCCACTCTGCGATATTGGTCGCATGATCTCCAATACGTTCCAGATATTTCGCAATCATAATCAGGTCAATCGCTTTGCCCGCATTATTTCCTGCTACAATCATCTGCATAACTTCTTCCTTTACATTTTCAAACAGCTCATCTACAATATCATCTGCTTCCATCACCTTCCTGGCAAGCTCCAGATTCTTCTCTACATAAGCAGACACACTGTCTCTCACCATCCTGGCGGACGCAGAAGCCATATCGCCAATCTTCTTTACATTTACTGCTTCAGATTCTCCCGCTGTCAGAATAATTTCCGCAATATCCGACGCCTGGTCTCCGATACGCTCCATATCGGTAATCATCTTAAGCGCCGCAGAAATCTGCCGGAGATCTCTTGCCACCGGCTGCTGCTGCAGAAGCAATCTCAGGCAAAGTCTTTCAATATCTTTTTCTATATGATCGATTTCCTCATCTGCCTCTATCACATCATACGCCTGCTGCATACTGCCTTCCTGCAGTGCATTCACCGCACGGTTAATGGCAACCTCACACAATTCACCCATATGGGTAAGCTGTTCATTCAAAAGTTCCAGCTGCATATCAAATTTATTACGCATTCTATCCAAACCTCCCTGTAATATAGTCTTCTGTTCTCTTATCCGCCGGAATGGAGAATAACTTTTCCGTATCGTTATATTCTACCACTTCACCCAACAGGAAAAATGCCGTATTATCGGAAACTCGGACTGCCTGCTGCATATTGTGGGTTACCATGACAATAGTATAATCCTTTTTTAATTCCATCGCAAGGTCTTCAATCTTGGATGTAGAGATCGGATCCAGCGCTGACGTCGGCTCATCCATTAAAAGCACTTCCGGCTGGACTGCCAGCGCTCTCGCAATACAAAGTCTTTGCTGCTGTCCACCGGACATCCCAAGTGCGCTTTTCTTCAGACGATCCTTGCATTCTTCCCAAATAGCCGCATCACGCAAAGATTTCTCCACAATCTCATCCAGTTTTGATTTGGAATGAATTCCATGGGTTCTTGGTCCAAATGCAATATTATCATAGATGCTCATCGGAAATGGATTCGGCTTCTGGAACACCATCCCTACCCGCTTTCTCAGCAAATTCACATCTATATCTTTAAAAACATTCTGTCCATCCAACAGAATATCTCCTTCAATCCTGCATCCCTCTACCAAATCGTTCATACGGTTGATGGACTTTAACAGCGTAGATTTCCCACAGCCGGAGGGTCCGATAAATGCTGTGATTTTATTTGCCTCAATCTCCAGATTCACATCTTTCAAGGCTTTAAAATCATCATAATATAAATTCAGATTTTTAATACTTAGTTTTCCCATATCTGTATGTTCGTTTTCCTTTCTTAGATTTAAGACGGTTATGCCTTGGTAAACTTCTTTGCCACTACACTGGAAAGCGTATTGATTCCAACCACCAGAATCAGCAGCACCACCGAAGTTGCATACGCCTGATCCATATAGAGTCCTTCACTCGCAAGATTATACATATGGACTGCCAACGTCCTTCCGGAACCCATGACGCTTGACGGCACATCTGCCACCGTTCCTGCTGTATAAATCAACGCAGCCGTCTCTCCCACAATTCTTCCGATCGCCAGAATAATTCCCGCAAGAATTCCCGGCACGGCCGATGGGAGCACGATACGGAACACCGTTCTTAACTTCCCGGCTCCAAGCCCAAAACTTCCTTCTCTGTAGGAATCAGGAACGGATTTCAACGCTTCCTCTGTTGTACGCATGATAAGAGGTAAAATCATGATAGAAAGGGTAAACGCTCCTGCCAGAAGCGAAAAACCCCATCCACATGTAGTAACAAAAAACAGCATACCGAACAACCCATATACAATAGAAGGAATTCCTGACAGTGTCTCTGTTGTAAGACGGATAACCTCAACAAACTTATTGCCTCTTCCCGCATATTCTACCAGAAAAATTGCCGCAAAAATTCCCAGCGGAACTGCGATAAGCAAGGAAAGCAGCGTCATAATAACAGTATTAATCAGCGCCGGCATTAAAGATGCATTCTCAGAAGTATAAGTAAAAGAAAACAAAGACGGCTTCAGGTACGGAATACCGTGTACCAATATATATACAATCAAAAAAAGCAAAACTGCAAAGGTAATAACCGCTGAAAGCATCACAAGAAGCATCATAAGTAATGAACCCGGATGCAGGACATAGGATTTCATCTTTTGTCTAAATGTCTCTTTATTCACGTCCGCCCCTCCTGTTCAACAATGCCACACTGAAATTAAGAATCAAAATAAATACAAACAATACCACGCCTGTCGCTATCAGCGCCTCTCTGTGTAAATCCGTAGCATATCCCATCTCAATAACGATGTTTGCTGTCAGCGTCCGGACTCCTTTCAGGATTCCGGCTGGCATTCTCGCCTGATTGCCCGCCACCATGATAACTGCCATCGTTTCACCGATCGCACGCCCGATGCCCAGAACAATCCCTGCAATCACACCACTCTTCGCTGCCGGGATTACAACCCGGAAAATACTTCTTTCATGGGTTGCACCCAATGCCAGGGCACCTTCATAATAATGCTCCGGGACCGCCCGGATTGCTGATTCCGTTACACCAATGATGGTAGGCAGGATCATCATAGCCAGAAGAAGGGACGCTGTCAGCATACTATTTCCATTTCCGGGTGACTTTATAAGCCCCATCTGCCAAAGTGTCCTTCCAACGCTTCGTATCGCCGGTACCAGCACCACTAATCCAAAGAAGCCATA
>ERZ1673697.3602-NODE-3602-length-11098-cov-8.591053_pt1 | contig 11098 bp, 6 predicted proteins | sample MGYA00580227_ERZ1673697 | MGnify/ENA primary metagenome ERZ1673697 (study PRJEB41218, sample SAMN15661759) | gut metagenome | host: Homo sapiens | place: Canada: London | collected 2015-08-20/2019-03-30 | study: EMG produced TPA metagenomics assembly of...
CGGCAGGCGCAAACAGCGGGTTCTCTGACGATGATTACATCGCCGTAGGTGCACAAATGTTGCCAACCATTGAAGACACGTATGCCATAGCCGACATGATTGTCAAGGTAAAGGAGCCCATCGCACCGGAGTACAAACTGATAAAAAAGGAACAAGTGGTATTCACCTATTTCCACTTCGCTGCCGATAAATTGCTGACCGAAGCCATGATAGCAAGCGGCGCCGTCTGCATCGCCTACGAAACGGTAGAGAAAGAAGACCGCTCACTTCCGCTGCTTACCCCCATGAGCGAAGTGGCGGGACGCATGGCCACCCAGGTAGGAGCACGCTTCCTCGAAAAACCCCAAGGCGGCAAAGGGAAACTGATGGGTGGCGTGACGGGTGTACGCCCCGCACGCGTACTTATCCTGGGCGGCGGCATTGTGGGCACCAATGCCGCACAAATAGCTGCCGGAATGGGTGCCGAGGTACTGATTGCCGACATCAACCTTCCCCGCCTGCGCTACCTCAGTGAAGTGATGCCCAAGAATGTAAAAACACTCTATTCTTCCCTTCACAATATCAAAATGGAATTACCTACAATAGACCTCGTAATAGGGTCTGTCCTTATCCCCGGTGACAAAGCGCCTCATCTCATCACCAAAGAAATGCTGAAAATGATGAAGCCCGGCACCGTACTCGTAGACGTTGCCATCGACCAAGGCGGATGTTTCGAAACCTCCCACCCCACCACGCACAGCGACCCTACCTACATTGTGGACGGAATTGTACACTACGCCGTTGCCAATATCCCCGGCGCCGTACCCTTCACCTCCACCATGGCACTGACAAATGCCACCCTGCCCTACACCGTTGCCCTGGCATGCAAAGGCTGGAGACAAGCCTGCAAGGACGATCCGGCTCTGGCGTTGGGATTGAACGTAGTGGAAGGCAAGGTAACATACAGAGCTGTAGCCGATGTCTTCGGGCTGAAATATGAGGCGATTGAGTTATAAGTTATAAGTGATGAGTGATTTGTTGGTATTTTCCTTTCAGCATGGTAGCGCAGCACAATTACCAACAAATCACTCATCACTCATAACTCCCCCCCAACAAAGAATCCTTCTTCCTCGCATACTCCCACACATAGCGAGCAGTGTGATGCAGAGGTTGAAAATAAACGGAAATTCCTTGGAATTAGTGTGGAACAAGGTCTGAAAGAAGTCTGTAATGAACGGGGACAATAGAATCGCCAGATAATTCATTACCATTACAAAGGCCAGTGCCAAAGTTGTTTTTTCCGGTATAGCCGTATCTACTGTCTCGTCATAAATCAGCGGTTGAATGACACCATATCCCAAACCAACCAACATACATCCCGGTATTATCAGCCATTCTTTAGGCGAAATCCATATCAAAAGCAAACCCGCTGCAATGGACAAAAGGCTGTAAAACTTTGTGTGTTTCCCCATCCACTTCACGATATGCCCCAGGAAGAAACCCGGAGCCATAATGGCAAGGAAGAATAAGGAGATCATCAATCCGGAATTTCCGCTGGAGAAGTGATGGGCCTCCATCAAAAAAGGCAAGTCAAAAGTAACCGCCAGCACTACATACGTAGTGACGCCATAAAACAGCATCAACTGTAGCAGATGGCGGACATGGATGCCGTATTTACCGGGAATCGCACGCTTGGATTCCTCCGGAACAACGGCAGCTGTATCTTCTGCTATCTGCGGCTGACCGGTATCCCCCTTCAAATATCCGACAAGCAGCAGAGAAACCAACGGAAGCAGGTATACCACGAAAGGCAAGTGCCAGTTTACCTCTGCCAGATACCCAGTCACCGCCGTTGCCACAACCAGCGTCACATTGGTAATGGCAGAACTGTAACCAAACTGCTTCACCCGATATTCCCCCGTGAAATAGCGTGAAACCAGACCGGTGGACAACGGAATAATCACCCCCGAACCGATGCCAAGCAAAGCGCTGACCACCATCAACTGCCACATTTTATCCGAAAAAAGATAAAGTACCCCACTGGTGGCAAACATCCAAAGCCCCGCTTTCAGCAGACGCACAAAGTCACGTTTCTCGGCCAGCTTGCCCGCCAACAGCACAAAAGGAATTATCAGCAGCGAAGGCAGGGAGGTAAGCATCTGTATATCCAGTTCTGTGGCATGTGGAAAAATGGTAGTAAGTTGTCCCAAAATAGGTGATACGGCCAACCCCGGCAAGGAAGTCAATGCAGAGACTGACCAAATGCCGACAAGCGTGATAAGGGGGATTGTACCCCTTCCGGTATTGATTTTCATATAGTAGTATATTAATTAAATGAATAATGTGGGAACAACAAACTTACCTTCAGAATGTTCGTTTTTTAAGATTTTACTACGCTGCCCTTTAATAAACGCCAAATAATGCAAAACCCCGGAACTTTCATCCGCAAACCCCGTTGTTGTGGGAAATTCGACGGGGAAAAGCCCCGCCGCCTAAACCTTTAAAAAACTTATTAATATGGAAGATTTGAATTTCAGAAAAGGAGATGCAAAAACTGAAGTATTCGGTTCAAACCGTATGTTACAACCCTCACCCGTAGAAAAGATTCCCGACGGACCCACTACCCCGGAAATCGCCTATCAGATGGTGAAAGACGAAACCTTCGCCCAAACGCAGCCTCGCTTGAATCTGGCTACATTCGTCACTACCTATATGGACGAATATGCCACCAAGTTGATGAACGAAGCCATCAACATCAACTACATTGACGAGACCGAATATCCGCGCATCGCCGTAATGAACGGTAAATGTATCAACATCGTGGCCAACCTCTGGAACTCTCCTGAAAAAGAAACCTGGAAAACCGGCGCACTTGCCATCGGTTCCTCGGAGGCATGTATGCTGGGTGGTGTGGCAGCCTGGTTGCGCTGGCGCAAGAAACGTCAGGCACAAGGCAAACCGTTCGACAAACCCAACTTCGTTATTTCAACCGGTTTCCAGGTGGTATGGGAAAAATTCGCCCAATTGTGGCAGATTGAAATGCGTGAAGTACCTTTGACACTCGACAAGACCACGCTCGACCCCGAAGAAGCCTTGAAGATGTGTGATGAGAACACCATCTGTATCGTGCCTATCCAAGGCGTTACATGGACAGGACTGAACGATGACGTCGAAGCCCTCGACAAAGCCCTCGATGCCTACAATGCGAAGACCGGCTACGACATTCCTATCCACGTAGATGCCGCCAGCGGTGGTTTCATCCTCCCGTTCCTCTATCCCGAAAAGAAATGGGACTTCCGTCTGAAGTGGGTACTCTCCATCAGCGTCAGCGGACACAAATTCGGTCTGGTTTATCCGGGTCTGGGCTGGGTTTGCTGGAAAGGCAAGGAATATCTGCCCGAAGAAATGTCATTCAGCGTAAACTACCTCGGTGCCAACATTACTCAGGTAGGCCTGAACTTCTCCCGTCCTGCCGCACAGATTCTGGGTCAATATTACCAGTTCATCCGTTTGGGATTCCAGGGTTACAAGGAAGTACAGTACAACTCTCTGACCATCGCCAAGTATATCCATGACGAAATCGGCAAGATGGCTCCGTTCGTAAACTATTCCGACGAAGTTGTGAACCCGCTGTTCATCTGGTACTTGAAACCGGAATATGCAAGAGCTGCCAAATGGACTCTGTATGACCTGCAGGACAAGTTGTCACAGCACGGCTGGATGGTACCCGCCTATACACTGCCTTCAAAACTGGAAGACTACGTCGTTATGCGTGTCGTTGTCCGCCAGGGATTCAGCCGCGACATGGCAGACATGCTGTTGGGTGACATCAAGAATGCCATCACCGAACTGGAGAAACTGGACTATCCGACGCCTACCCGTATGGCACAGGAAAAGAACCTGCCGGTGGAAACCAAAATATTCAACCACGGATGCCGTACTCATAAAAAATAAATTAATTTACGATTAAACGATTTACGATGTACGATTAGAGTTTCTCTTGATACGGACTACGTTTAAAGGAGTAATTTCAATCGTAAATCGTACATCGTCTAATCGTACATCACAACGTGTTTATGGAAAAGAAAATATCAATTTCACAAATAAAGGAGGTTGCCCAAGAAGCCTACAATGAGGTGAAGGGCAGCACAGGAGGCAAGAATGCGGATTATATTCCCTACCTTGCCAACATAGACTCCAAACTATTCGGACTCAGCATCTGCCTGATGAACGGGCAGACCATCAATATAGGTGACACAGACTATCGTTTCGGTATAGAGTCCGTCTCGAAGGTACACACAGCCATCCTTATCCTGCGCCAATACGGTGCGCAGAAAGTGCTGGACATGATAGGTGCCGATGCCACGGGACTACCGTTCAACTCCATCATCGCCATCTTGCTGGAAAACGACCACCCTTCCACTCCATTGGTAAATGCCGGTGCCATTTCCGCCTGTTCCATGGTACAGCCAGTGGGAAACTCCGACAAGAAATGGGATGCCATTGTACAGAATGTCACTGAGCTGTGCGGCTCCGCCCCACAACTCATCGACGAACTGTACAAATCGGAAACGGCTACCAACTTCAACAACCGCTCCATTGCCTGGCTGCTGAAAAACTACAACCGCATCTACGATAATCCGGACATGGCTCTCGACCTCTATACTCGCCAGTGTTCTCTCGGCATCACGGCCCAGCAACTGGGCATTGCCGCAGGAACCATCGCCAATAACGGCGTGAACCCCGTCACCAAACAAACGGTGTTCGAAGCCAGCCTGGCACCGAAAATCACGTCGATGATTTCTACCGTAGGCTTCTACGAGCATTCGGGCGACTGGATGTACACCGCCGGCATACCGGCCAAAAGCGGTGTAGGCGGTGGTGTAATGGCCGTATTGCCCGGTGTCATGGGAGTATCGGCCTTCGCTCCTCCCCTAGACGAAGCGGGAAACTCCGTAAAGGCCCAATCGGCAATCAAGTTCATCATGAACAAGCTCGGCCTGGGTGTATTCAACGGTGATAACGTAACGATTACAGAATAAGTTTCTCTTTTTAGTTATGAGTTATAGGTTATGAGTTATTTGTTGGTAGGCACCGTAATCAGCAAATGACTTATAACTCATAACTTATGACTTTATAATGGACTTCATCATGAAAATGGCTCTATCAGAATTTGTATTGCGGGAAAAAGGTATCTATGGCATACTGCATGTCATTATATTGATACTGTCGCTATTTTTAGTTATCAGCATCTCTGTCGACACGTTCAAGGGGATCCCCTTTTACGAACAGTCGGTCTACATGAAAGTACAGTTGTGGATATGCGCCCTGTTCCTGGCAGATTTTGTATTGGAATGGTTCCTGGCAGAGAAGAAGGGTCACTACGTGGCCACACATTTCATTTTCCTGCTGGTAGCTATACCCTATCAAAACATCATTGCCTATATGGGATGGACTTTCTCACCCGAGATAACCTATATGCTGCGTTTCATCCCATTGGTGCGGGGTGGTTACGCCATGGCTATCGTGGTGGGTTGGCTGACGTACAACCGCGCATCGGGACTGTTCGTTTCCTACCTTACCATGTTGCTGGCCACTGTCTATTTTTCCAGTCTGGCCTTTTATGTCATGGAGCATGGTCCCAATCCTTTAGTTAAAGGATATGGAGACGCCTTATGGTGGGCATTTATGGATGTGACGACGGTGGGTTCCAATATCATAGCAGTCACTCCCACCGGACGGGTACTGTCCGTACTGCTGGCTGCGCTGGGCATGATGATGTTCCCTATCTTTACAGTGTATGTAACGAGCCTGGTCGAACGGCGCAATAAGGAAAAAGAAGAGTTCTACAAGAAAGTTGCACAGAAGCCCGCGCCCAAAGCCGACGCTTCCTGAATAGTTAAAACCGGAACTTTCACTTATCCGTTGGGAACAACTCTCCCCAAGTGTTGTTATAGACGCTGATTTTGAATATATTTTTCATCTAAAACCTTAACTTATGGCAAATATTAAACAAACAGTGAAGCTGGGTGTATTTACCCTGGCAATCATGAATGTGACGGCAGTAGTATCCCTACGTGGACTTCCTGCCGAGGCCGTGTACGGAATGAGTTCGGCCTTCTACTACTTATTTGCAGCCATTGTTTTTCTGATTCCGACGTCACTTGTCGCCGCGGAACTGGCTGCCATGTTTCAAGACAAGCAAGGCGGTGTGTTCCGCTGGGTGGGCGAAGCCTACGGAAAAAAACTGGGCTTCCTTGCCATCTGGGTACAATGGATTGAAAGTACAATCTGGTATCCTACCGTATTGACATTCGGTGCCGTATCCATTGCTTTCATCGGCATGAACGACGTACACGACATGTCACTGGCCAATAACAAGTATTACTCGCTCGTTGTTGTCCTCATCATCTACTGGCTGGCTACGTTCATCTCCATGAAGGGCATGAGCTGGGTAGGTAAAGTGGCAAAGGTCGGCGGCCTGGTCGGGACCATTATTCCTGCCGCACTGCTGATTATCTTGGGTATCATCTACCTTGCCACCGGCGGACACTCCAACCTGGACTTCCACAGCAGCTTCTTCCCCGACTTGACGAACTTCGACAACGTGGTGCTTGCTGCCAGTATCTTCCTCTTCTATGCCGGTATGGAAATGGGCGGTATCCACGTAAAAGACGTGAACAATCCCTCCAAGAATTATCCGAAGGCAGTGTTCATCGGTGCGGCCATTACGGTTATCATCTTCGTGCTCGGTACTTTCTCACTGGGCATCATCATCCCGGCCAAAGACATCAGTCTGACACAGAGTCTGCTTGTAGGCTTCGATAACTATTTCCATTACATCCGCGCCTCCTGGCTGTCACCCATCATCGCCATTGCTCTGGCATTCGGGGTGCTGGCAGGTGTATTGACATGGGTTGCCGGTCCGTCCAAAGGTATCTTTGCCGTAGGAAAAGCAGGCTACATGCCTCCGTTCTTCCAGAAGACAAACAAACTGGGTGTACAGAAGAACATCCTTTATGTACAAGGCGGTGCAGTAACCGTATTGAGCCTTCTGTTCGTAGTCATGCCTTCCGTACAGAGTTTCTACCAGATTCTGTCACAGTTGACCGTAGTCCTCTATCTTATCATGTATATGCTGATGTTCTCCGGAGCCATCGTGCTGCGTTATAAGATGAAGAAGCTGAACCGTCCGTTCCGTATCGGCAAGAATGGCAACGGATTGATGTGGCTCATCGGTGGTCTTGGTTTCTGCGGGTCATTGCTGGCATTCGTATTGAGCTTTATCCCACCCAGCCAGATTTCAACAGGCAGCAACACTGTATGGTTCTCCGTGCTCATCATCGGTGCGCTGATTGTAGTCATTGCCCCATTCATTATTTATGCTTCCAAGAAACCGTCCTGGGTTGACCCGAACAGTAGCTTTGAACCGTTCCATTGGGAAGAGCAACCTGCTGTGCAGACAGCCGGTAAAAGTGCAACAAATATGGCTACCGGTAGCGCCACTGCCAGCAGCAATGGCACAAGTAATTCCGCCACAAGTGGAAATACGGCAAAAGACACAACCAATATCCCCAAAGGATAAAAGGTTATAAGTTGAAACTAAAAAAGGAATATCCCCGAAATCACCGGGAATATTCCTTTTTTATTGTTATATGATACCAGAAGAGGGAATATTCAGAAATCCAATTCCTGCATTCTCTCCCACGCCCTTCTGCTCTCCTCCACCAACTCTTGCATGACCGACGCCACAGACTGCACTCCCTTTCCATGCAGCAAGGCAGATACCTGCCCTATTTCCAGTTCCCCTTCTTCCAAGTCACCTTCAAAAATACCACGTTTGGCACGGCCACGCCCTAAAAGGATACGAAGTTCTTCCTCTGAAGCTCCCACAGCCTCAGCAGCCTCTACGGCGCTGCGAAAGTTATTGCGCACCAGACGCACCGGAGCCAATTTCTTCAAAAGCAGACGGGTATCCCCTTCTTCCAAATGCAAGCAGTAATCCTTAAATACCTCGTTTGCAGAACTCTCTGCCGTCAAGGCAAAGCGTGTACCAATCTGCACACCTTCCGCACCCAGCACCCGGGCAGCCAGCATGGCCTCACCCGTTGCAATGCCACCGGCGGCAATCAGCGGAAGTGTAGTAACTGCACGTACAGCTGGTATCAGGCACAGGGTGGTAGTCTCCTCCCTCCCATTGTGCCCACCGGCTTCGAAGCCTTCGGCAACTATTGCATCAACACCCGCCTCTTCTGCCTTCACGGCAAAACGCGAGGACGAAACAACATGCACCACCGTGATGCCACGCTCGTGCAACCAACCAGTCCATTTCTTCGGGCTGCCGGCAGATGTAAATACAATCTTCACTCCCTCGTCGGCCACAATCTGCATTATCTCTTCTATCTGGGGATACATCAAGGGAATATTCACACCAAAAGCATGATGCGTAGCCTCACGGCATTTCCTGATATGCTCCCGCAACGTTTCGGGATGCATCGAACCTGCGCCGAGCAAGCCCAGCCCTCCTGCATTGCTTACAGCAGCAGCAAGTCTCCAGCCGCTACACCACACCATACCACCTTGAATTATCGGATATCTTATTCCAAATAGAGAAGTCACTCTGTTCATTATTACTTTTTTTAAAGGTTTACTAATGAAAACAAGAAGAGGAGAAAGAAAGTTCAAAATTTGACAAAAAGTGATAAATTACTGTTGTTCCAAAACAGTTATCGAATCTCCATACGCCTTCAATACTTCCAGCGTACGGGCACGGCGCTTGCGGCCTTTGAAATTCCAAAACTCACGGGTAAAAGGTGTCATCAGGTCTAAACCGGAAATTCCACCGCCACTGGCACCCTGCCAACCGCCCACAGCCATATTATTGGCCCGCTCCGTCACCCGGTAACGCAAACCGGTTGCTTCAATCTGCTCCACCGTCTCACGCGGACCGGCATCAAACGGATGTTTAGCCCAGTTCGTAGGAATCATCAGAATCTTAAGCGCATAGAATTCATCTCCTCGCCAAGTATCCTTGTCTACCTTGATTTTTTTCTGATAAATGGGGTCCCAATTATATTTGGTATTGGCTGTATAAGGACGTAAGGTAAGCACCACTTTTTTCTCGGGCGCTTTCGGCATGACGGGCAATGAATTATCAAAATCCATCCACGACTTGTCCATCACCGCTTTCGGAGTACCCAGAGAATTGTTCATTTCCAATTCCTGCAATACCTCCGGATTCAGTTTTACCTCCCCCTCGCCCTTCAGCAACCGGTTCAGCCTCAACGAGTCCTGAGGGGTCCAGTTTTGGGCATAGCAAGGGAAGGCTACTGCACAGAGCAGCCCCATTACAAGTATAAATCTCTTCACCTGACAGTTTGATTACTTAATACCTAATCCTTAATCCCTAAAAACAGGTCACCACCACATATATCCGCTGCCACAAAGCGGTTCGTCATAGCAGGGATCAATCGTCCACATAGTCCGTGGATACTTACGGGTTTCCCACCAGCGGCGGTAGCGCGAAGCGGCATCCAGCACCTCTTCGTCCGAAAGGAAATAGATACCTTCATAATTCTCCGCATCCGTATGTACCATCTTGCATCCCATCGAAGCATTGTTCCCGAGGCGGATAGTCTCTACCGTCCACAGGATGCATTCGCCCAAACGCAGCTTGCCACCTGCCGAATAGGATACCGGAGCCAGGGGGAAAGAGGGAATGACCGTCAAGTCCTCGGCATACTTCAGCAATTCCTCTATATCTTCGGAAGTGAACTTGGGCATGTTACTCAATCCATCCGGACTTTGGGTAGAATATTTGCCAGCCTTCAACTGCTTGACAAACAAGTCTACATCCGGATGGTTGTAGTCCAACGTTTCTTTGCTGCAAGAGCTCAAAGAGAGAACAGAAAGAGTAAAGAATACGAGCAGCATAGTCTGCCCGAATATATGTAATTTATTGTATAGAGTCTTCATATTTGTATGGTATTTAAGATTAATAAGTCATGCGCACGCCGCACAACAGATTCAGATTGGTGGGCCGTTCCGTACGCAAGGTTCTTGTCTGCGAGTCCGTATCGAAATGATGGGATACAGACGGCTCTGCAAACAAGGCAAAACGGTTGTTCATTTTATAGCGTACCCCTACTCCGGCAGCAACCGACAACTGTACCGGCTCTGCACCGAAACCATTGTCCGGAGCACCAGCAATGCATTTCTCGGCTGCTCCACCTACCATAGCATAGAAATCCACTTTCGGCGTACTGGCCAGCATCATGTTCAGCCTTACCGGAACTTCCAGCGTATGCAACGTATGGTCACCATCCAAGCAATTATACTGAAGACCGGCTTCCAAGGAGAAATGCTTGTTCAAACAACGTTCCACGCTTACCCCGGCCGTGAACGGCATATGAAAATTCCCTTTCGGCAGGGAAGTGCCGATGCCTGCTTTCAATGCCCAATTACGGGGCTTGGATGGCGATACAGCCACAGACTTTGCCGGTTCTTCCTCAGAAGATGGCAGCATTCTATCTATATCAGCATCCTTATGGCCAGGATTTGAATGGTAGTTCCCGTTTCCGGCCGGAGTTCCGTTACTGTAATAACCGTTTCCCGGCTGCTGCTGGTTTCCGTACACCCGTTGGGTAATCCGAATGGAAACATGGACAGACACGGATTCATCCTCATCGGCCTGCGCCGTCAATCCTGCCGGAATGCCGTTGGCGGGATGCTGTGTACCGGGCTTTTGTGCCATGGGGTTGGCCTGATGGATAGAGGGAAAACTTTCCTGCACCACATCCCCGTTCAAGTTACCTTCCGGCGTCATGGCCGCCACTTGTGTAAAGGCCTCCTTGATTTCCTCTTTCGGAGAGAAATACCAGAAAGCGGCAGAAGCAGCTCCCAGTACAAATACAACAGAGGCGGCTGCGGCTACGCGGTGAAACCTCGGAGAAAGAAAAAGCGGCCTCCTGCCTTTTGCGGCAACCGGTGACGGCAAGTCACGTTGCAACCCTTCCCAGAAGTCCTCCCGCACTGTCATCTCTGCGCCGGCAAGACGACTGCGGAACAAACCGGTTATTTCATCATTTTCTCTCATATTCAGTATATTCTTTAATTCTTT
>ERZ1673697.3613-NODE-3613-length-11071-cov-3.944444_pt1 | contig 11071 bp, 10 predicted proteins | sample MGYA00580227_ERZ1673697 | MGnify/ENA primary metagenome ERZ1673697 (study PRJEB41218, sample SAMN15661759) | gut metagenome | host: Homo sapiens | place: Canada: London | collected 2015-08-20/2019-03-30 | study: EMG produced TPA metagenomics assembly of...
AGAATCATATCCTTACATAATAGCATAATTGAAAATGAAAAAGATGGTTTAAGAAATATAAACTTAATTCCATTTAGAAGCATATCTCCATACCTGAAAAATATTACAGAGCCTTATGCTTTTAAAAACATTATTGCAAACATTCTAGTCTTTATACCCTTAGGATTTTTTGTTTCGAATAAGAACCCCAAAAATGTATTTAAGACTTTAGCCATTTGCTTATCTGTAATACTTTCAATTGAGTGCATACAATTATTATTCAAAATTGGATTTTTTGATGTGGACGATATAATATTAAATTTTTTAGGAGCATTAATTGGTCTAATTATAAATCTATTGGCACAAAAAAGGTAGCTGGCAATTGCTAGCTACCTTAATCTATCTTTATACAAATATTATTCAGCTGTACTTAGCTTTTCAAAGCTCCATACATTCATAAAGAACTCATATATCCTATCGAAGATGGTCTTCTTTGTTAAGCTGTTCATGGCGATGGCATCTGTCTTGAAGACTTCTTCACCATCGATGTAGACTTTATATTCGCCAATCACGTCGCCTTCTTTAACGTGGCTATAGTCAAGGTCTGCGTCCATAATAAATTTTGTCTCGGTGTTGATGCCATTGTTAAGTGAGCGAACGTAGTCCTCTTTTGGTTCTATCTCAAGCATTTCTTCTTTATAATCATCAAGGCCATACTTAGCGACTTTACTAGACTTTTTCGAAAGAAGTATCTTTTTCGAATAATTATCTAAGGCGTATTCATATACATAAGCAGAATTTTCTACGCGAAGCTCTTTAGTTTTGGCTCCAAGCATTACAAAGATAAATTCGTTGTCTTCAGTTTTAACGCCGTCACCACTTGTGTGGAAAGTCGCTACAAAGCAGTTGCCTGCGGCTCTTGTTGTTCCTGTCTTAAGTCCAGTAACGCCCTCGCGACCAAAAATCGGATTAGTGTTTTCTTCGTGATAATTCTTCTCAGGGTAATCAATCGCTACTGTTATCGTGTAGTCAATATAGTTTGGATGTTCTTTGATTATCCTCTTTGATAAATCTAAAACGTCCTTCGCGCACATCGAGTTTTGCTTAAGGTCAGGCAGGCGAGGTAGGCCATGTGCATTATAAAATACTGCGCCGTTGTAGCCAAGCTCCTTTGCCTTTTCATTCATCATAGTTACAAAAGCTGCTTCACTTCCAGCTATGTGTCTTGCGATGGCTGCGGTAACGTCATTACACGAGTTTGTCATCATTATTTCAAGCATTCTTTTAAGCGTATATCTTTCACCAGGCTTGATACCCAATCTGTTTCCAGTAGGGTAGCAGTCTTCACTTTTTATCTCGATTTCGTCACTCTCATGAATTTCGCCGCTCTTTAGTTTATTTAAAGCTATGTAAAAAGTCATAAGCTTTGAGACCGAGGCTATGGGTACGGTTTCATTAATGTTTGCAGAGCTCGCTATGATGGAGTCAGTTTCAACATTGTAGAGTATATATGCTCTCGTATCTTTTACTTCTAAATCCTTTGCGAAGCTTAGATTTGTGCATAGCATCAGCGCTATAAGTATGGTGATTATGCTTCGTTTAAACTTATGCATCATGCGCCTCCTTTACTTTCAAAATGCACTCTTTGTCAGAGTAGTGGACCTTTTCGCCCTTAATTAACTGATATGTTTCATGACCCTTGCCAGCTACGACAATTATGTCATTTTTTTCGGAAATTTCATAGCTTAATTTAATTGCCTTTTCTCTATCGGGCTCAGTATAGTGAACTCCTTTGATAAAGGAAGCGATTTCATTACAGATTTTCATCGGTTCTTCAAAGTTTGGATTATCGGATGTAACTATGCTTATGTCAGCGAGCGCGTCACTTACTTCAGCAAGCTCCTCACGCCTTTTCTCGCTTCTTCCGCCGACAGAGCCAAAAACAGTTATTATTCTGTTCTTCTTAAATTTATTCACAGTCTCAAGTATTGACTTTAAAGAGATGTAATTGTGAGCGTAGTCAATAATGTAGAGCCTATCATTGACATTAATCTCTTCAAAGCGGCCGCGTATAGATATATTTTTAACCGCGCTAATGATTTCGTCCCACGCGTATCCAAGCTCCTTCATCACGCTGATGGCAGCTAGATAATTATAAATATCATAGTAAGATATGCTCTTTACCTCAAAAGTTTTGCCATTTACATCAAAATCACTTTGTATTTTAAATATATCGTCAGAAACGATTATATTTTCAGCTTTATAATCACTCGCTTCGTCAATAGAGAAGCTAAGCGCATCTCTTATGACCTCTTTAAGCTTTTCATCGTCTTTATTATATATAAACTTTTTCGAAACGTCCTTTAGTAGCATCTTGCTCTTAAAATAATCATCAAAGTCTGGGTGCTCGATGCCGCCTATGTGGTCGTGCGAAATATTTGTAAAGACGCCAATATCAAAAGTGATGCCAAATAATCTTTTCATCTTAAGGCCAATGGACGAAGCTTCCAAAACGCAGTGAGTGATCTTCGCTTCACGCATATTATTCAGTATTCTGTATACTTCGTAGCTCTCAGGCGTAGTATTATTAACAGCTTCTTCTTTGTCTGCGTAAAAAACACCATTGGTTCCGATTATGCCAGGCCTTGCGCCCATCTTTTTAAGCGCTTCGTATATGATGTTTGCTGTAGTAGTTTTGCCCTTAGTTCCAGTGATTGCAATCATCTTTATATCTTCATCAGGCTTATTAAAAAAATTTCTTGAGATGATGGCAAGTGCCTTTCTTGTGTCAGTTACTTTTATAAAAGCAGCATCGCCATAAGCGTGGGCCATGCTATCGTCCTCTACGATAAAAACGCGAACGCCCTTATCATATGCGTCCCTAATGTATTTGTGACCATCACTCAGAGCGCCTCTAAGCGCAACGAAGATAGTGCCTTTACGCGCGTACTTACTATTGTATACGATGTCATCAATCTCTACACCGTCAGTATCATGACTTTCATTAATAATTTCAAGTCCATTTATAATATCTTTTACTAACATATTAGTATCCTTCTTTTATTTCTTTTCCACATAGTTCAAGGCATTTTTTTGCAAGAGCAGTTGATGAGTCTATAAAGAAGTCTTTGTCGAAGCCCTTGTCTATATATATGGTTGAAAGCTCTGTGCAGCCAAGTAGAACGCAGTCACAGCCGCGTCTTTTGTATTCGTCAATGATTGAGTGAAAGAGATCCATGTTACATTCTTTGCCCGCTTTTATCTCGCCATATATGATTTCCATAATCTTTTCTTGCCAAGCCTCATCTAAGACAACGTAGTCTATGCCATGCTTTTCACAAGTTTTGGGATAGAGCTCAGTCTTCATAGTGCCTGTTGTAGTCATAAGGCCAATGCACTTTTTGCCTTTACTTATTGCAAGCTTCACTGACTCTTCAAGCATATTAACAAAGTGCGCGTCAACAGATGAAGCGACTTCATCGAAGAAGTAGTGACTTGTGTTGCACACCATGCAAATGACATTTGCACCGGCTGCTTGAAGCTTTTTTGCGTCTTCAATTAAGTAAGGCAGAGGAGACTCATCGCTCTTGCCTGTTAGGAAAAGCGTTCTATCCGGAGTTGATGCTCTGCTCGTTACGATGTAGTCTAAGTGATCTTGATCTAAATCGGCTTTAGTCATATTGACAAGAAGATTTTGAAAGTAAACCGAAGCAGCTGGACCAAGCCCACCTATGATACCTAATACTTTATTCATTTAATCACAACATTTCTTTTAAAATTCATATCAATATTATATAACGAAGCCATAGTTTTTTCAAGTATATTGACTATAAAGTGCTTGAAATATTCTTTCCTTTATTATATAATGAATTGGGGTGATATTAATGAACACGTTATCAGTAAAGATAAATGATTTTTTGTATTACATCGGAGTTAATGATAGACAAACTCAACTATTTGAGAATCAATGGCCACTTGAAAGAGGCGTTTCATACAACTCATATGTAATCAAGTCAACAAAGACTGCCTTACTTGACACAGTAAAGATAACAAAGGTGGATGACTTTGTGACTAAGTTAAAAGAAGTACTTGAAGGAAGAGACCTTGACTACTTAGTTATACATCACATGGAGCCAGACCACTCTGGTGCGATTGAAACGATTATCGATCTATATCCAAATGTTAAACTAGTAGGTAACAAGAAAACATTTGAGCTTCTTGAAAACTTCTACGATGTTAAGGACAACCTAGTCCTTGTTGATGACTTCGATACTCTTGACTTGGGAGAAGTATCACTTAAATTTGTCAAGACACCTATGGTGCATTGGCCAGAATCAATGGTTAGCTACGAAGAAAAGTCCGGCATACTATTCTCGCAAGACGCATTCGGCGGCTTTGGCGCACTTGACGGAACTATCTTTGACGATGAAATAAACTGGGATTTATACAAGTCTGAGACAAGACGTTACTACTCAAACATAGTAGGAAAGTTCTCAAAACAAGTCCAAGCTGCACTTAAGAAGCTTGAAGGCTTTAAGATAAACATGGTTTGTCCTGTTCATGGACCAGTTTGGAGAGAAAATCCAGATAAGATTATAGAATGCTATGACAAGTGGTCTAAGCAAGAGACACAGGACGGTGCAGTTATTGTTTATGGAACAATGTATGGTAACACTGAGATGATGGCTGAGGCTATAGCAAGAAGACTTGCTGAAAGAGGCGTTAAGAACATAAAGATGTTCGACGTGTCCAAGACACACAAGTCCTACATCCTAAATGAAATTTGGGAGTACAAAGCTCTTATACTTGGCTCATGCACATACAATAACGACTTATTCCCACTTATGAGCGACCTTGTCAATGTTCTTAAGATGAACAAATTACAAAACAGAGTAGTGGCTGTCTTTGGCTCATACAGCTGGTCAGGCGGCGCACTTAAGGCACTTAAGGAGTTTAGAGACGCATCAGCTATGGATATAGTTGAGACTACAGTTGAAACAAAGAGTGCTCCAAGCAAAGATGATTACATGATGCTTCGTCAAATAGCAGATGAAGTTGCTGATAAATTAGAAAATAAATAACAAATAATTTAAACTGATTTGGGTATATAAAAAGAGAGGTGATATTATGGAAATAACAAAAGATATGTTAATAGGTGAACTATTAAGAGAAAAGCCAGAAGCAGCATACATCCTTATGGAACACGGTATGGGATGCGTTGGTTGCCCTTCTAGCCAAATGGAATCAATTGAAGAAGCATGCCAAGTACACGGCCTAGACCTAGAACACTTAATGGCAGCTTTAAATGCGTAATTAAGAGCCCTTTTATAAGGGCTTTACATAAGGAGATAATATGGAAATATATAGAAAAGATGCTTCCTTCAAAGAAAAAGATATAAGAAAACTATTTCTCTTGATGGGGGACTCATGTTTTGAGCAGCTATATAAACATGGCTACAGCGATGATAAAGTCGCTTGGATGATATATAGGTGGAACATGCATTTTACAGATGCTTTCTATGATGCCGATTATGAAAATATTTCTATATATACAACGCCTACAAAGGTGGATAGATTTTTTTCTTATAGACAATTCATTGTTAAAGCAAATGATTTGATGCTATTCAAGGGGACTGTTGAGGTCATCTACGTTGACAAAAAGACCTTAAGACCTGTTAGGGCAGACGATTTCGGAGAGGATTTAATTAAGATCTTTGATGAAGAAGATATTGGAGACGCTTATTACGACGGCAGTGACAATATAACTGACTTTGTGATTAAAGAGGTTTACATTGACGGCTACAAGCATGTCAACAACGGGGCCTATGTTGAAGAAGTATCAAAACTATGTGATAAGAGAATTAAGGATTTAAAGATAAAGTATCAAAAGCAGTGCTTGCTAGGTGAAGACGTTAAGATTGCATACAGACTACATGAAGATGGTGCAGACTTTAGGTTTTTCACTGATAGCGAGATAAAAGTATACGCAAATGTTTTGTATTAGGAGGTAAATATGAAGACTATTATGGCAGAAATCAATGTTTCTGAAGGTAGAAATATTGATACAATTGAAGAAATTAAGGCGGCAGTTCTTAAGGACAACAAGGTTACTATGGTTGACCTTAACTATGATGCTGACCACAACAGAAGTGTATTCACATTCAAAGGTAGTGTTGAAGACACTTTAGAAGCAGCTAAGAGACTTGTTGACGTTGCATTTGAAAGAATCGATATGGCTACTCAACACGGCTCACACCCTAGACAAGGTGCTGTTGACGTTGCAGCTTGGGTACCTGTTAAGGACATGAGTACTGATGAAATGAACGAAGTAGTTCATGCATTTGGTAAATATGTTGGCTCAAAGGGCGTTCCAGTATTTTACTATGAAGACTCAGCTACTAGAGAAGACAGAAAATCACTAGTTAAGCTAAGAAAAGGCGAATACGAAAGCCTTGAAGAAAGACTTAAAGATGCTGAAAACTGGACTCCAGACGAAGGCGAAAGAAAATTCAACGCAAAGCTTGGAGCAACTGTTACAGGAACTAGATTCCCACTAATCGCTTTTAACGTTTATCTAAATACTGAAGATATGGATATCGCTAAAGCTGTTATGAGATCAGTTAGAGCAAAGACTGGTGGATACACAGCTGTAAGAGCAATCGCTCTACCTATCGAAGATCAAAAATGCACTCAAGTATCTATGAACTTAGTTAATTATGAATTGACACCTATCCATAGAGTTTTTGAAACTATCAAGAGCGAAGCAGAAAGCTATGGCGTTACAGTTAAGTCATCAGAACTAGTTGGACCAGTTCCAGCATATGCACTAGAAGAATTATTAAGATTCTACATTAGATTAGGAAACGGCTTTACAGCTGATCAAATCTACAACTAATATTTATAAAATACTATAAAAGGAGGTATTCATCATGGACAATGACAGAAGAGAAGCAGAGCTTGAACAAGACAAAATTGAAATATTAGACTTATACAAAGAAAAGAAGCCGAAAGCCCTGATTCAAAAGCTCTCGAATATGAATGCCGCCGATGTAGCAGAAATTTTGGACGAGTTGGAGGTAACTGATGCGACAGTTATCTTCAGACTCCTTCCTAAAGATAAAGCAGTAGATGTATTTACATACTTCGATAGCGAGCAGCAACAAGACATCATAGCGACAAGTACTGACGCGGACGTAGAGTACATCCTTAAAGAGATCTTCTTCGATGATAAGATTGACATGCTTGAAGAGATGCCAGCTAATATCGTTGACAAGATACTTGAAAAGTCCAGTCCAAGTGAGAGGAAATTAATAAATCAGTTCTTAAACTATCCAGAGGAATCAGCTGGAAGTATAATGACCATCGAGTACTGCTCGGTTAAGAAGACATTAACAGTTAAAGAGGCCATGGAAAGGCTAAAAAAAGTCGGCCTACAAAGAGAGACAATCTATACTATATATGTAGTAAATGACAATAGAAAGCTAGAAGGAATTGTATCACTAAGAGAGTTAGTAATTGCGGATGACAATACAGTAATCGGAGATATAATGAACAAAGATGTTGTTTATGTCAATGTTTACGAAGACCAAGAAGTAGTCGCAGGCGTAATACAAAAGTATGACTTCGTTGCCGTACCCGTTGTTGATAACGAAGAAAGAATCGTCGGTATCATCACAGTTGACGACGTTATCGACATCATCGAACAAGAAGCAACAGAAGACTTCCAAAAGATGGCTGCCTTAAGTCCATCCGAAGAAGAGTACTTAGATACACCAGCCATTACACTAGCAAAACACAGGATAGCGTGGCTACTGTTCTTAATGGTATCAGCGACATTAACAGGTTCAATTTTACAACGCTTCGAAGACTATATAGCGGCGATACCAGCCTTACTAATCTTTATTCCGATGCTTATGGACACAGGCGGTAACGCTGGTAGCCAAAGTGCTACACTAGTAATTCGTGGACTTGCAGTAGGCGAGATTGAGCCAAAAGACGCATTTAAAGTCTTATGGAAAGAATTTCAAGTATCAATCATGGTTGGTGTAGTTTTAGCGATAGTTAACTTTGGACGTATAAGACTACTTCATCCAGACCAAGATCCAAAGATAGCCGTAACTGTATCCATATCAGTTATGTTTACAATTATGCTAGCTAAATTAGTTGGCGGACTTCTTCCAATTGGCGCGAAGAAAGTTAAACTTGACCCAGCCATCATGGCGTCGCCACTAATCACGACTATAGTAGACGCAACATCACTTCTTGTTTACTTTGCCGTAGCAAGATTGATGTTAGGTATATAGATTAAGGAGAATGATTTGAAAACTATTATATTGACAGCTACTGCAGGTGAAGGACACAATTCAGTAGCAAGAAGTTTAGATAATGAGCTTAAAAGCCGCGGCATAGAAAGCCATATCGTAGACATTTGCCAGATCAATGGCGATTGGCTTAAAGACTTTGCCAATGGTTTTTACAATATGAGCATAAACTATTTCCCAAGTCTTTATGGAGCAAGCTATGATTCAGCGGATAAAAAGATACAAGAATCAAACGGTGCTCAGCCGCGTAAGATAGCACAAAAGATGCTAGCGGTAGAGATAAAGAAGTTCATAGATGAGTTTCAGCCTGATGCCATCATAGCTACACATGTTTTTGCGGGCAACCTTCTTAGCGATATGGTTGAGGATGGTTTTTATGATGGACTGACTGTTGGGATAATTACCGATTTTACTGTACATCCATTCTGGGAGGACAGTACCGGACTTGATTACTTAGTTACGCCTCATGAGGACCTTGAGATACAAATGCAAAGAAAAGAGATATCACTAAGAAAGGCTCTTCACTTTGGCATACCTATACACAAGAAGTTTTTCGAGCATCTTGACAAAAAAGAGATGAGAAGGAAGCTTGGACTTGATGAGAACAAAGAAACAGTCTTACTAATGAGCGGCTCGATGAGTCACGTTAGAGTTGACAAGGCACTTAAGAGGATAGATAAGCTGCCAAACGATTTTCAAGTAGTAGTCTTTTTAGGAAAGAGAAAGACACTTCTAAAGAAAATTGAGAAGATGTCTTTAAAGCATCCTATAAAGATAGTGGGCTTCGTATCAAATATCGAAGAGTACTATAGTGCAGCAGATATCATAGTTACAAAGCCAGGCGGACTTACTACAAGTGAGTGCATCGCAAAAGGTTTACCGATGATAGTTGTTGATCCGATTCAAGGACAAGAGGCAAGAAACGTTGAATTTTTAACAAATCATCAGCTTATACTTGCTTCATCAAAGACTTATCGCGAGGTCGAAGCGCTTAACACTTTCATGAACAACGAAGCTGTTAGGGGCAATATCCTTAGAAGCTTGGAGCAAAATTATAAGGACGACCCAGCAAAGAAACTTATAGATTTTATGGTGAAAGAACTTGAGAAATAAAAGAGAAGAATTAGAATTAATTATGCAAGAGCAAGAGTATCCAAACCTTGCTTTTGCTTTTTATGAAGATAAAAAATATGTAGTGAAAAACGAGATAGTCGGACGCAAGCTTCGTATAAGAACGAAGAGAAAGAAAAACGGCGTTTATTATTGTGACGTTATAGAAAGGCTTGAAGATAGTCCACTTGAGAACGGCTCTCCATGCGCTCATTATAAGGACTGTGGCGGCTGCCTTTATCAAACACTTCATTATGAGGATGAGACTAAGATAAAAAAGGATATGCTCGTAAAATTATATAGTGAAGTATTTGATGGGGAAATGATTTTTCATCCATCACTAGAAATAGACGGCTATAGAAATAAAATGGAGTATACTTTTTCCGATAGAGGCGACGAGGCGAGAACCTTAAGTCTTGGTCTACACAAGAAGAAACGCTTCTACGAAGTAGTCGAGACAGATGATTGCAATATAGTCCATAACGATTTTACAAAGTTAAGAGTAGCAGTACTTGAGTACTTCAAGTCGAAAGGCATCACTTATTATCATAAGAAGCTTCATGAGGGCACTCTAAGACACTTAGTAATTAGAAAAGCCTACTTCACTAAAGAGATTTTAATCAATTTAGTAACGACATCAGACTATGAAGTGCAAGATGACTTTGTAAAAATGCTTCTTGAGCTAAAATTGGATGGCGAAGTAAAATCCATTTACCATACAAAAAATGACGGCGTATCAGACGTAGTTCAAGCAGATGAATTAATTCTTGTTTATGGTAAAGAAGATATAGACGAAGAGCTTCTTGGACTAAAGTTCAAGATAGGACCATTTTCCTTCTTCCAAACTAATTCAAGAGCAGCTGAGAGAATGTATGGACGTATACAAGAACTTTTAGGCGAAGAAAAACTTGACGTGCTATTTGATTTATACTCAGGCACAGGGACCATAGCTCAGATACTTGCGAAGAAGGCAAAAAAAGTTTATTCGATAGAAATAGTTGAAGAAGCATCGAGAAAGGCGCGTCTAACTTGCGAATTAAATGGCATAGATAATGTAGAAGTAATTAATGGAGACGTTTTAAAAGTTATAGACGAGGTAGAGGAAAGACCAGATGCCATCGTCATAGACCCGCCGCGCGAAGGAGTTCATCCAAAAGCCTTAAAGAAGCTAATCGATTATAAGGCAGAGAAAATAATTTATGTCTCATGTAACCCAAAAACGCATGTAAATGACTTGAAAGATTTTATAGAGGCAGGCTACAAGATAAAGCTAGTGGAAGTATTTGATAACTTCCCTAAGACAAGCCACGCCGAGAGTGTAGCATTGATGTCAAGAGTGAAGAATTAAACGGTATAGAAAAGTCTTGAAATAAAAAAAGTGGGATTGATGGTCTTGTCAAAAAAAGGAGCATCATCGTAACCCTATTTTCATATCGTTAAAAAATAGTTCTGGTTACCGGAGAGTGGAATTCAAATCAGGACTTGTATTAAAAAGCGATGGATAAAAATAGTATATCAGGGTAGGTCAAGTTGTCAGGAAATGACGGGGTGATTTTTTGTAAAATACTTTAAAAAATAGAAAGCATAAGAAATTGTACGACAATGTTGAGTTAAAATTTACATAATTTTTACTTAAAAAATAAATGATGAATGATATAATA
>ERZ1673697.3636-NODE-3636-length-10993-cov-4.810020_pt1 | contig 10993 bp, 9 predicted proteins | sample MGYA00580227_ERZ1673697 | MGnify/ENA primary metagenome ERZ1673697 (study PRJEB41218, sample SAMN15661759) | gut metagenome | host: Homo sapiens | place: Canada: London | collected 2015-08-20/2019-03-30 | study: EMG produced TPA metagenomics assembly of...
AACTGCCTTAACATGACCACATGCTAAATCAACAACATGTATATAGTCCCTTCTGCATGTTCCATCCGGTGTAGGATAATCCCCTCCGAATATAGTAAGCTGCTCTCTTACTCCAGCTGCAACCTGTGATACATATGGCATAAGATTGTTAGGAATACCCTGTGGGTCTTCACCAATCTTGCCAGATGAATGTGCTCCGATTGGGTTAAAGTAACGTAACAATACAACTGTGAGCTCTGGATCTGCCTTGGCACAGTCTGTAAGTATCTGCTCCATCATAGACTTTGTCCAGCCATATGGATTAGAACATTCTCCCTTAGGCATGGTTTCTACATAAGGTGGCTTCTGGTCACCATATACTGTTGCAGAAGACGAGAATACTATCTTTGTAACACCAGCTTCTTTCATACACTCTATAAGTGAAAGAGTAGTATCAATGTTGTTACGATAATACTTTGCTGGAAGTCTTGTAGACTCTCCAACTGCCTTAAGTCCTGCAAAATGTATCACGCAGTCTATATCATTCTCTGCAAATATCTTACGGAGTGCAGCTTTATCCTTAACATCTGCTTCATAAGATGCTATGCTTTTTCCTGTTATTTCTTCAACTCTCTTTATAGATTCAGGACAGCTGTTACTATAATCATCTACGATGACAACCTCATGTCCTGCATTAATAAGCTCTACTGCTGTATGTGAGCCAATATATCCGGCTCCTCCTGCTAATAAAACTACCATATTTTCCTCCGTATACTATAATTATTAGATCTTTATGCTCTTAAAACTCAATTCCATTAACCTTAAGAAGCTCTCTGGCACTTTCCAGCGAGTCCTTTCCAGTCTTATTCTTTATAGGTGCGAATTCATAGCTTCTTTCAACCTCATATGGCACACAGTCATCCATCATCTCTACCATATCAAGTACAAGTGTTTCAAACTTATATCCGTTAGGAGTTTCTGGCTTGATATAGTTATCGTTCTCATCTATATATGGAATCTTCTTCTCTACTATATGTAAAGGAAGATTTCTGTTAGATATCTCTACAAGCTTTTTAAAGCTGAAAAGATAGTTAAGAATAACACCAAAGCCATAAGTAAGCTCTCCATCTTCTCTTCTTAAGCTGGCAAGTTCTTCTGACATCTCATAATACTCGATTATAGATGGATGTCCGTTTACCTTGCACATAACACCAACCTTTTCTGCCGGCTCACATTTTCTTACTACCTTTGAACCACACTCAGCTCCTGCAAGTATAGTTGCTCCTATAAAGGCTGGATCAGCTATTCTTTGTAATATATTATCAACTGCAAATACGTTAACATATTCAATACCCTTATCCTGCATATCCTTGTCAAGTCCAGCTGCTATTAATGATAAGAACCAGCCTCCGTTACCATTTGGCGACATAGCAAGACTGTCTGTGCTCTCCATATATAACTTTCCATTGTAATCAACTGATGGAACCATGCTCTGTATGAAGAATTTAACATAATCCTTATCATATCCAAAATAATTATGTTCTTCAAAGAACTCTACTGTATCTTTATTGTTCTTATCACTTGTCATGATATAAAGAGGAACCCATGCTCCTGTCTGGTTAACAACATCCATAAGATTATGTATGAGCTGTCCAAAAAGGAATAAATCCTTATTAACCCCTACATTAAGAGTTCCTTTAGGCTTATCAAGTCCTAATCTTGTTCCCTGTCCACCTGCAAGAAGCACTGCTGCTACCTTGCCGTTTTTTATAGCCTCTACACCTTTTGCAGTATACTTTTCCTTGTTTTTCTTTATATCGTTAATCTCTACTGCAGCTAATGGCTCAATCTTCTTAGCATCTCCTTTATCCTCTGCCTTATCCTTAATGCTCTCTACTACCTTCCAGTCAATCATGGCAACCTGTGATATAAGCTTTTTAGCTGCATCATCTCCTAATGCCTCTAATCTTTTAATAACATGCTCCTGATTATGCTCCTTTAAAATACTTATTGCTTCCTGCTTATTCATATTTCTTTCTCCTAATTGTTATTCGTTGCTACATTATACACCCTTTTTTTACTAATAACAATCACATTCTTAGTAATCATCCATGATGATTTTCTTTTATATAAGTTTAAATTCCAAGACCTATATAAAAAAGGCCATGATCCTGACTTTTGCCAGAATCACAGCCTGATCAGCATTATGCTGCACCAAGTGTAACATCATATCCTGCAAGATATTTTAGTAATCTTATTGCATCATTAACATCTATCTTACCATCTCCTGTCACATCTGCTGCTTTTTTATTTATAGTATCACTGTATCCCGCAAGATACTTCTTTATAGCGACTGCATCGGCACTGTCTATCTTACCGTTACCATTAATATCGCCATATTTTATACTTTCTTCAACAAGAACTAATTCTTTTTTAACAGATGACGTATTTCCATCTATCTTAAGAACGCCATTCTTTATACACATTTCCTGAACGCCATCCTGATAATCTGCGTTATCAGACAGGTTCAGATATAATGACTTTGTTCCATTATCAGCATTTACTTTCCATACTCTTGTTGAGAAAGCTGAAGAAACATCACTGTCAGCTTCACTGCTATGTGTTGCGTAGTATATATTATTGCCATATACAAACATATCTGTTACTTTTACAGTATCTTCAACCACGCTTAAAGAACTTCCGTCTATATGTGACTTATACAAGCTCCATTTATTGATGTAGTACCAGTAACCGTTATAATAGCTGTATGCAATAGTGTTAATATAGCTATTATTTCTGAATATCATATCAGCAAAGCTGTCAGTTCCATCACATACAACACCTATCCAGTCATGATGCTTGGTATCTCCCACATTTTTAAAATCAGTATCATTGTAAAGAAAATACTCATGATATACAGTTCCTTCATTATTTTCATCTTTACCCCAGTCATCCCATGTTATATCCATATGATAATAATGTCCATTAAGATATACTGCATTCCACTCATGATTCATAGCTGAAGAGGTTATAGACTGTGTTCTTATACCTATTCCGTTAAGAAGGATATTAGCAAGCCTTGCATATCCACTGCACACTGCTTTACCTGTTGTAAGTGCTCCATATGCCGAATAACTTGTGTCAGGTATTGAATTTTTCTGATAATTGTCATAATCATAATCCAGTTCTCTTGCTATCCAGTCATGCACTAAAAGGACCTTTTCAACATCACTCATATCGTCTGTTATTGCATATGTAAGCGAAGATATTCTGTTCTTTATATCCTTATAAACAGACGTAACCTTTGCCTTATCTATCTTTGCTCTGACAGGAACACCTGTTGTTTCATTTGTTTCAATAGAATCCTTATCAACAACTGTCTCATTAACGTCTAACTGTACATATGTAATATACTGCATATTAGTATCATATCGTAAAGTATATGTACACCATGAACAGCTCTCATCATTAATTACTGTACCATTAAGATACTCAAGCAGTTCTCCCATCTTACTGTATGGAATACTAAGGTCTGTTACATAAAAGCCTGTCCAGTAATATGTCTTTCCATTCTGACTATTTTCTATATAAAGTTTATTATCTATAGCTGCCTGAACTCTTTCCTTTACCATAACAAACTGCTCACCATTCTCAAGTCTTTTATGGAAAATTTCATAGTCCGTTTTTGCTTTTGCTTTATCAATATTCTTTGAAGCTGAATCTATATATTCCGATTTAACACTGTAAAACACATACTTTACATAAGCTGTGCCATAAGGATCAGCCATAATATTATTAACCCAGTAATAATCAGCTGTATCTTTAAGTCCTGTCAGGTATTTATTAACAATATCTATATCAGCCTTTGGTATGTTGTATTTACTTAAGTCCACGAGATATATGCTTTTACCTGCATATTTATCATCATCAAAAGCTGTTACTTTATCCAGAGCATTCTTTATATCTGTTTTCCACTGTTCTTCTGTTGTTTCTGCTGCTTCTGCATGTGTTATATTACCATAGGCACTATGCCACAGGGTTGCTGGAAACCCTGTAAGCACAATACCTGTAATAAGTGCCGCACATAACAGTTTTTTTAATGCTTTAGAAGTTTTATTCATCATAAAATTGCCTCCTGTCTGCTATGTAAGCTGTTATCTAGCCTTTCCTGACTTTCCAGTGTATATAACAGCTGTACCTGACATAAGCATAAGCATCATCATAAGTACTGCAATGTTAACTGACATATCACCAGTTTTAACACCTTCTGTTACTTCACTATCATTGTTATTGTTATCATCCTTTGTTGTATCCTCTGGCTTAACATCTTCCTTAGTGTCATCAGATGACTGTTTTTCTTCCACCTTTAATGTTGTCTCAGCAACATAAGTTGAAGCTGCTAATGCAGAATCAGATGCAACCCATCCCTTTGTTCCATCTGCCAGTGTCTTATACATTTCTCTCTTGTATTCAACTACAAGCTTATAATCACCAGCTTCTGCAGAATTTAAGCTTATACTATAATTACTATCTGTAATATTATTCCACTTAATCTCCTGATTTGCTGCTGCAAAGCTCCATCTTACTGGTACATATCTTACATCTCCACCATTAGGAACGGCATAATTCATACCAATAACTGATAATATAACATTATTGTCTTTTCCTGCTGTTATAACACCAGTAAACTCACTGCCTTCTGATGTTTCAAGCTTAACTTTGTTCTTATCAAGCTTTGGAAGTGCTATAGTTTCAGTTTCGCCACATCTTGTACATGTTCTTACAAGCATGCCTTCCTCTGTTTCTGTAGGCTCTTTAGTTATCTTACCTTCATCATATATGTGTCCTGTTGCTGGTAAAACTTCTGTCTTAACATCACCACATCTTTTACAGATATATGACTTAACACCATCTTTAGTACATGTTGGTTCTGTTGTTATCTTAGCTTCACCATAATCATGTCCAAGTGCTTCTATAGTTTTCTCACTAAGAATTGTTTCACATACTGTACATCTTACAACACTCTTACCTGCTTTAGTACATGTTGGCTCTTTTTCTACCTTAGCCTCTCCTGGAGTATGTGCCTTTTTAGCTATCGCCTTTGTTTCTTTATGGTCGCATCTTTCACATTCTGATGTTTCTACACCTTCTTCTGTACATGTTGCTTCTTTAGTAACATGGTATGCTCCCATTTTATGGCCTAATGCTTCTATAGCTTCTGTTTTTGTTTCACCACAGTTTGCACATGTGTATGTCTTCACTCCGGCTTTAGTACATGTTGGTTCTGTTGTTACTTTTCCTTCATCCCATGCATGTCCTGCTGCTTCTATAGCTTCTGTCTTTGTATCATGACACTTTGTACATGTGTATGTCTTTACTCCGGCTTCTGTACATGTAGCCTTTTTAGTAACTACTCCGTCATCATATGTGTGTCCTGTTGCTTCTATAACTTCTTCTTCAAGAACTACTCCACATACTGTACATCTTGTTACCTTTTTACCAGCTTCTGTACATGTTGCTTCCTTTTCTACAGTAGGAGTTCCTGCCACATGTTTATCCGTCTTAGGTATAGACTTTGTTATAAGATTATGACATATTGTACAATATGCTGTAAGAGTTCCCTCTTCCTTACATGTAGCTTGTTTAGTAACTGTATAATCTGTGTATTTGTGATATTCTTCACTCTTTGGTATCACTTCAGACTTTGTTTCACCGCATACACTACAAACAGATTCTTTCTTTCCATCTTTCTGGCATGTTGGTTCAACTGTAGTCTTCCATTCTCCCCAGCTATGCTCTTTTTTAGCTAAAGTTTCTGTCTTAAGTACCTCGCTACATACAGTACACTTTGTAATACGTGTTCCTTCTTTAGTACATGTTGGTTCTTTAGTAACCTCAGGGGTTCCTGCTACATGACCCTTATGTTCTATCTTCTGTGTTATTTTGTTATGGCATACAGAACACTCGCGGTATTCTTCTCCATCCTCTGTACATGTAACAGCTTTATCTACAATCCAGTCACCATACTTATGTCCTGTACTCTTAAGAACTGTACTGCTGATCACTTCTTTGCAATCCTTACATGTAACTACTTCCAAACCATCTTTAGTACATGTTGCAGCTGTTTTCACAGTTTCTGTATGTTTATGTTCACATGTTACAGTAACACTACCAGCTGTAACCTCTATTGGAACTGCTTTTTCATCAATACTAGATACATCAGCTGTATCCTGTCCATTTCTGCCTGCAATATTCAACTGTGTTGTTCCTATAGCAGCTTCATCTAATATTTTAAATGTAGCTGTATACACGATACCTGTCTTTGTAATATTTGATTTGCCAGATGCAAAAGCATAACCAATATAATTGATGCTTGTATCATTTATAGCATCATTTTTTATAACAGGCTCATAAAATATAAATTCATCATCTGTATTAGCAGGTTCTTTAACATCAACAAGTTTAAGAACTTTATTGTCGAAAGTGAGACTGAACACTAAACCTGCAATACCTGGATTGGAAGTTAATGACACAGTAACACTAACCTCATCTCCCCTATGGCCTGATACTGTGCTTACCTGAAGCACTGCTTTTTCAGCCGCCTGAGCCTTGTCAATATGACCAACTGCAGTTAATACTGTTGATACTGCAATAAGAATGCTCATAAAAACGGCTGCCCAGATTCTAGAGTGTTTATTCTTCATCCTTTTTCCTCCTTATTTTTATTTTTGATTTATTTAAATACAATATCACGCCAACCACTATAATAACTAATGCTAAAACAACAATAATAATTATAACTCCTTTATGATTGTTATGTGATACTGGATTTAACTGGTTATCACCTGTACCTGATACACTTTTTTCTGTTGTATCTATAGCTGACCTGCTGCTTTTTTCTGTTGTATCAGTTGTCATTGTGCTCTCTTTTTCATTATCTGATGAAGTCTCCATATCATCACGTATAGTATTTCCATCTGTTATAACGTGCTTTGGCAATCCATCAGCTCCACCTGTTATTATCATATATGGTGTAACATGCTGGACAGAAGGCTCTTCTATATATATTGGTAATGTTTCCTCCTGTTTATCATCTAATTTCATTGTAGTATCGTTTTCTGTCAGAATTACAGAATTGCCTCCACTAAACGTTACATTAATATTTTTTTCATCAAAGTTACTTGCATCAGTCTTCTGTACCGATACCAGCACACCATCCTGTGCTGCATCCTTATTACATTTAAACTTAGCTTTTAATATAACTCCTGTATCTGTTGTTTCAGCAGCTCTTGCATACGAAAAAGCTACTCTATCAGACAACTGGTCATTCACTATGGCATTTTTCATAATATCACCTGTATCAGCACTTATAAGTTCAACCTTGCTGTTATCATAATACAGTTGAAAAACTAATGCCGCTATTCCCAGATTATCCTTTATAACAACCTTTACTTCAAGCTCAGAACTTTTCTTGTTATAATCTGATTCAAGACTAAGAACCAGATTATAATCTGCTGCTGCCACACAATCATAATATGATACACATGACACAATGATTATTGCAGATATAATGTATGCTGCAATTTTTTTAACACTATTTATATACATAAACATATAAGTCCTTTTATTAAATATTTATTAAATTATATATCCCTCACATGATATTTGCAATTAAAATAATTATTTTCGACATTTTTTTGACATTTTAAATATATATTCGAATGTAATTAGAAACCGGCATTTCTGATAAAGTAAAAAAATCATACAAAGCACAATAAACATATCAGCTTTGTATGATTATAACTATTTTTATTAAATATCTTTATTAAATATTTTTGTTGTTCACATTAAAAATGTATCAGCATTACTCCTTTGCTTTGCACTCAGCAATATCCACAACAGCTTCCATAGCATATAAATACCCTTTAAGTCCAAGTCCTACAACCTGTCCATTGCATACAGGAACAGTAACAGATGTATGTCTGAACTCTTCTCTTGTATGTACATTAGATATGTGCACCTCTATCTTAGGAATAGATGCTACTGATGCAAGTGCATCTCTTACTGCATAACTATAATGAGTAAATGCTCCCGGGTTGATAACTATTCCGTCAACATCTGTATAATAAGCTTCCTGAATCTTATCTATAACAGCTCCCTCATGATTACTCTGGAATACTTCGACTTCTACCCCAAGCTCCTTTGCTTTATTCTCAATCATGTTTACCAGTGTTTCATAATTATCTGTTCCATATATTCCTTTTTCCCTTATTCCAAGAAAATTAATATTAGGACCATTCATAACTAAAATTTTCATTTTAATGTTCTCCTTATAACTCATTAATCTTGTGATAAAGCCCTCAAAAAGCGCTGTATGCACTGCGTATTATCGCATTTTTTGTGACATGATCTCTTCATACATATGTCCAAAAGAAACATTTTCTGTATTAATCACTACATCTGCGGCATCCATATATATGTCTTCTCTTTGCTGCATAAGCGTATGTATTTTTTCCTTAAGATTACCACCTTTAAGAAGCGGCCTTGTATTATCTCTGCTAAGCCTTTTACACAGTTCCTCCTCTGATGCCTTAAGGTATACAACAGTTCCGATATTCTTTAAGATTTCTCTATTTTCCTTTCGCACCGGAAGGCCACCGCCTACCGAAACAACACATTTTTTCAGGGAATCAGCGAATTCCTTTACAGTTTCTGTTTCCATATCCCTGAATGCAGCCTCCCCTTTTGATGCAAATATATCATTAATCGTTGTTTTTTCTTTCTTTTCTATATACTCATCTGTATCACAGAATGAATATCCATATTTTCTTGATATCCACTTCCCGAAAGTAGTTTTACCGCTTCCCATAAATCCTATAAGAACAATATTATCATTCAATTCCAAGTTCCTCTTTCATTTTGTTGTATACTATATCAGCTTCTTCCTTTGATATTTTCGTATTGTTCCATAGCTCATACGCTGCTACTCCCTGATACAAAAGCATCTTAAGACCGTTAAATGCCGGTTTTCCTGCTTCCATACATAATTCCATGAATTTCGTTGTAGATGGGTTATAGATTATATCTACTCCCGCCTTTACCTTTTTATAGAACTCTTTATCTTCTATAACTGTATCATTCACATTAGGATATAGTCCTACACTTGTTGTCTGTATAACGATATAACCGCTTTCTTTAAGTAACTTATAATCATCAATGTGCATTGGCACAACACATTCCCTGTTAAAGTATCCATTGACCGCATCAGCAATATCCTCTGCCTTTTCAACAGTCCTGTTTAACATATGTACTTTATCAGCACCACTTTGTGCACAAAGAAATGCTATTGCCCTTGCTGCGCCACCAGCTCCAAGTATTATGCAGTTATTTTCTTTAAGTTCTATACCTTCCTCTTCAAGCTCTCTTTTAAGTCCAAGTATATCTGTGTTGTACCCTTTATATCCACCAGTTGTCCTTACAAGTGTATTAACTGCACCTATGGCACGTGCAAGTGGGTCTATATCCACAAGCACATCAATCACTTCCTGCTTATGTGGTACTGTTACATTAAGACCAAGTATATCAAGTGCATATGCACCGTCAACAGCCTTTGCAACACTTCCCTTTTCAACCTTAAAAGTTGTATATACCATATTGGTTTTGGTAATATCCGCCAGCGTATTATGTATAACTGGTGATATGGAATGGCCCACAGGATTACCTATAAGACCACATACTCTTGTTGTTCCTTTAATATTCATCACTATACTACCTCGAATCATTTTATCGAAAGCAAATAATATTATGCCTTTTTATTATGCTTATGTAATCTTCTTTTATAAAAGAAAAGAACTATCCATTCAAGCCTGCGTTTCAGTATAATCTGAATCTCCTCATGCTTATCTATGGGCTTTACAAGTATCGACATTATGCCTGCCCTGTTAGCTCCCCATACATCTGTAAAAAGCTGGTCGCCAACAAAATACGTAGTATCTTTATCTGTATGCATATACTCCATAGCCTTTATATAATTCTTAGGTGATGGCTTATCTGCTTTACTTACATACTTTGAAGCTACTTCATCTGCAAGCGGCTTAACACGATATTCTTTGTTGTTTGATATGATACATGTGTCGTATCCTATATTCCTTAACTCTTCAAAAAGTTCCTTCGCTCTTTTAGTTACAGGTGCACCATGTTCTACAAGTGTATTATCAACATCAAATATAATCCCTCTGTATCCCTTATCGTATAATCCCTTATAATCTATATCATATGCAGAAGCTATATACATATCAGGGTAAAATCTTTCTAACATATCAATCCTCATTTTCACTCAGCTTTTTTATTAATTATTAAGGATTTTCTTTATTTCATCCATAAATGTATTAACATCCTTAAACTCTCTGTACACAGAAGCAAATCTTACATATGCCACTTCATCAACATTCTTAAGCTTGTCCATAACTATAGCCCCTATCGTGGTTGTTGGCACTTCTTTTTCCCCCATATTGAATATCTGGCTTTCAATGTCATCTACCATTTCATTCACCTGCGCCATAGATACAGGCCTTTTGTGGCACGATCTTACAATACCTGCAATGATTTTTTCTCTGTCATAAGGTTCTCTGTTATTGTCTTTCTTAACTACAATAAGAGGCAATGTTTCAATCTTTTCATATGTGGTAAATCTTTTGCCACATTCATCACACTGTCTCCTTCTTCTGATCGAACTATCATCTGTAGGTCTTGAATCAATAACTCTTGTATTCTCTTTTCCACAATAAGGACACTTCATAGCAGTTAAACCTCCCAAGCAGCTTTTATCTTATATTTAATCATCGTTCCATGTAAATATATAGTTAAAATAATTATATCCCAGAGCAATGATTCTGTCAAAAACTTATGAAACATATCGTATAAAATTTCTTTTGCTGGCAATGATTTAACTATAGGCGAACAAAGCATCACGATTAACCAGTATAACCATGTAACTAAAGCTAAATGATCGCAA
>ERZ1673697.3648-NODE-3648-length-10960-cov-6.137185_pt1 | contig 10960 bp, 10 predicted proteins | sample MGYA00580227_ERZ1673697 | MGnify/ENA primary metagenome ERZ1673697 (study PRJEB41218, sample SAMN15661759) | gut metagenome | host: Homo sapiens | place: Canada: London | collected 2015-08-20/2019-03-30 | study: EMG produced TPA metagenomics assembly of...
TGGTGCCTGCGTTTGCCATATCGAAGAAAGCACGTACCATACCGGTTACCGTCCCAAGGAAACCAAGCATGGGAGCTCCGGCGGCGGTCGTCGCGATCAAGGGGAAACCTTTTTCCAGTTTAGCGATCTCCAAATTTCCGACATTCTCGATCGCTACGAGTACATCGTTCATCGGACGGCCCAAACGGGTAATACCTTTCTCGATCATACGGGCGGAAGGCGTGTTGGTGCTCCTGCATAAATTGAGAGCCGAGTCCACTTTTCCCTCGTGAATATAGTCTTTGATACGATTCATGAACGTCTCGTCTTCTTTTCCCGCACGGCGAATGATGATCAGACGTTGAACAAAAATATAAATAGCCATCAGAGAGAGCAGTAACAATACCACCATAATCCAACCTCCCTTAAAGGCAAGGTCTATCACATTGATTTCCGCTTCCGTAGGAAGGGTTACAGCCGTTAAATCCGGCATTTGATCTGCCGCCTGAGAGCCCACGGCCTGTAGTGAAAGTAAAATACTCATCGTTTCGAATTATGAATTATAATTTATGATTTATAACTATAAACTGTCACTTGTCAACTATTCAAGCATGCCTTGTATAAAGCGATCGTCTCTTGCAAACCATGGTAGAGCGCATCACAAATCAAGGCATGGCCGATAGAAACCTCCTCCAGCCAAGGGATATTCTTGTTGAAGAAAGCCAGATTTTCTAAGTTCAAATCGTGTCCGGCATTTACGCCTAATCCTAAGTTTTTAGCTAATTGCGCGGCCTCGACAAAAGGAGCGATCGCTTTGTCACGATCTTCCGGATAATAGGTCGCATAAGGTTCCGTATATAATTCAATACGGTCCGTACCTGTTTTCGCCGCTAGCTCGATATTCGCCAAGTCTGTTCCGACGAAGATGGATGTACGGATTCCTTGTGAGGTAAAGGTGTCTACCAATTCGCTTAAGTAATCGAAATTGTCCTTTACGTTCCAACCTGAGTTCGACGTGATGGCATCCGGAGCGTCCGGAACCAGTGTGACTTGGGTCGGTTTTACCTTCAATACCAAGTCGATGAATTTATCACAAGGATAGCCTTCTATGTTAAATTCTGTCCGGATAAGAGGTTTTAGTCCATAAACATCGCTATAGCGTATGTGTCGTTCATCCGGACGGGGATGAACCGTAATTCCTTGTGCCCCGAATAATTCACAGTCTTGCGCCACTTTCAGCACGTTTGGCATATTGCCACCTCTCGCGTTACGAATAGTAGCAACCTTGTTAATGTTTACACTTAAATTTGTCATTGTATATCGTATATCTTTTTTCTTTCATTACATTTGCACAAAAGTATCGGCAAATTTAGCAGGATTTAGGGAATTAACAGAATAATGTTGGTGAAAGATTTCATAACAAAGGAAATTCCGGTGTTAAAAAGTTTTGACACAGCGGAATATGCGTTGGCGTTAATGGAGGATTTTAAACTCAAGCATCTTCCGTTATTGAGTGATAGCGCATACCAGTGTTTAGTGTCGGAAAAAGACTTATTGGCGCTGCCGGATCCTTCGGCTACGATCGGTGAGCCGGTTTTATTCGCTCCGGCGATTTCGGAAAATGGACATTTACATGAAGCGTTGGCAATGATAACCCGATATGGATTGAGCCTGTTGCCTGTGGTTTCCGTGGACGGAACTTATTTGGGGGCGATTACCCGGGATCGTTTGGTGGATGCTTTATCCGAGCTATGTAATGCGGAGGCGGCTGGAAGCGTGATCGTATTGGAAATGATGCCACAGGATTATTCATTAACGGATATCGCCCGTTTGGTAGAGGCGAATAATGCCCATGTCCTTAATTTGCTATCCCATCAAGATAAAGATACGGGCCGTCTGCTTATAACCCTTAAGATCGATTTGGAAGATGCCTCTCCCGTGATCCGTAGTTTCGAGCGTTTCAATTATACGGTGCTTTATCATTTTATGGAGAAGGGGATGGTGGATGATATGTTGCGGCAGCGGATGAATGAGTTATTACATTATATGAATATGTAAAGTAAGGAGCGTAGAATGAAAGTTGGAATATTTGGAAGTGAATATCAGATCGAGAGACAGAATCTGATTAAACGCCTGTTTGAGAAGCTTCGTGAACAAGAGGCTGATATTTATGTGGACAGCCCTTTTTATACATTCCTTACCGATGCTTTTGGTTTTGAGCCAGTGGTGAGCGGGCTATTAGTGGGTGATGAGTTTGATCTGGATATAGCCCTTAGCGTGGGAGGAGATGGTACGTTCCTTCGTACGGCGGCCCGGGTAAATAAACAGGATATCCCTATTTTAGGCATTAATACCGGACGGCTGGGTTTCCTTGCGGATGTCAGCAGTAATGAGGTTGAGGATACGCTGGATGAGATTTTTAAGAATTACTATAAGGTAGAGGAACGAACCCTCTTGCGTTTATATACGGAAGACCGTGCGTTTCACGGATATAATTATGCCTTGAACGAGATCGCCGTGCTGAAGCGTGATAGTTCCTCGATGATTACGATTCATACATTCTTGAATGGGGAATATCTGACTTCCTATCAGGCGGATGGTTTGGTAGTGGCTACACCTACCGGTTCCACGGCCTATTCGATGAGCGTAAATGGGCCGATTATCGTCCCGCAAAGTAATAGCATTGTCTTGAGTCCGGTCGCTCCGCATTCCTTGAACGTGCGTCCGTTGGTGATTCCGGATTCAGATATAATAACGCTTCGGGTAGAGAGCCGGAATAAATATTTTCTGATCTCTTTGGATGGACGTTCGGAAATATTCCCGGCAGGTATCGAATTAAAGATGAGCAAGGCCGATTATACGACGAAAGTCATCAAGCGCTATAACCATACTTTTTATCAGACGCTTCGGGAAAAATTAATGTGGGGGGCAGATGTGCGAATGAAATAATATTGTGTGCGTCCAGTCTTTGTCCAAATAGTAGCGGATAGTATTGTATTTTGTAAGCTGTTGATAAATAGACTTTTCCGTATGGATAAACTGAGCGTATCTTATGGATTTTGTCCAGTTTTTCTATTATGGGGTAAAAAATAGGGGGTATTCGATGTCCAGCTATGTCCTCTATTTGTCCAGTGCCCTTTTTTGACACACGCTTTTTAACTCTTTACTTTTGTCGGCAGATTAAATCTAGCTTAATGGAAGTATTTTCAATTATTATTCCTGTCTACAATCGTCCGGAGGAGATAGACGATTTATTAAACAGCCTTACCCGGCAGACATATGTACATTTTGAGGTTATCGTAGTGGACGACGGTTCTTCTATACCTTGTGAGCCCATAGTCAATGCCTATAATAACCGCTTGAGGATTCGCTATTTCTATATAGAGAATTCAGGTCCAGGCTTGGCTCGCAATCAAGGGGTACGTTATGCGGAAGGAGAGATCGTGATTGTCTTGGATTCGGATTGTATCGTTCCGGCCAGCTATCTGGAACAAGTACACGAGTCCTTAATGCGTTATAAGGTGGATGCCTTTGGTGGTGCTGACAGGGCGCATTCTTCTTTTTCCGCTATACAGAAAGCGGTCAATTACTCGATGACTTCTTTTTTTACGACAGGAGGGATCCGAGGAAGCCGGAGGCATTTAGATGCATTCTATCCCCGGAGTTTTAATATGGGAATGCGGAAAGAGGTGTATGAAGCCTTGGGTGGTTTCTCTGATATGCGTTATGGAGAGGATATAGATTTTAGTATCCGGATTTTTGCGGCAGGCTATAAATGCCGTTATTTTCCGGGCGCTTGGGTCTATCATAAGCGAAGAACAAATTTCGTCCAGTTTTTCCGGCAAGTATGGCATTCGGGGTACGCTAGGATTATCTTGTACCAGAAGTACCCGGAATCATTGAAATGGGTACATTGCCTGCCGGCCTTATTTGTGGTAGGTCTGCTGGGGGTATGTATTTCCGCTTTTTTCGTTCCAAAGGTATGGGGGCTATTGTTATTTTATATTTCGCTGATCTTTTTTGACGCTTTAGTGAGAAATAAGAACGGAATCGTTGCGTTGTTATCTATCATAGCGGCTTTTGTCCAATTGATCGGATATGGGACAGGCTTTTTGGAAGCGATTTGGAGAGAGGGAATTCTAAGAAAGAAGTATTAAGATAATAAATACTATTTATATGAAGTTTGCGCTGCACACATCTACTGCCATAAGCTCGGTTCTAAAGGAGCCGGAGCATTTCTATGTAGATATTTATTATCTGATCATTTTAATCATCGTCGCTTTTACCCTGCTTCTGTTATCTTTTTTGCGTTATCACCTTTATAAGACAAAAAAGGAGAAAGAACTGAGAGAAATAGCGAGTCTTGTGGATAAAAATGAAATCTTGATACAACGTTATAGTCGTGAGATGTCGCACATCAAGGAGCAATTGGAAGCGAAGGAGAAATGTTTGAAGGAATACCAGCATGCGGCTCAGTGGAAAGCGCATCGTGACGTGGAATCCTTGATCAAGGAAAAGGAGCGTTTGGCGAAGTGTTTGCTGGAACAGTTGGATACGTTCAAGAAGCTGAAGATACTTTCTAAATCGGAAACGATATTGCCGGATTCAGATTGGAGAAACTTGATCGAGATCGTAAATACTCTTTATGATGATTTTATAAGTCGTTTACGTGTCGCTTATCCGGATTTGACGGAGGATGCCATTCGTTTTTGTTGCTTGATCAAATTGCGGCTAACTTCGGCGGAGCTGATGTCAGTCTTGAATGTGACGAAGGATGCTATCTATAAACGCAAATTTCGTTTGAAAAAAGAATTGATGCCAGATGATGATACTCGTTCCCTCGACGATTTCTTGGGAAGCTATTAGATCTGAACGAATAGTTTTCTTGTTAATAACTATGTTTTAGGGCATGATTTCGTTAAATCGAGTTAAGTGAATGAATTTTGCAAATAATTCAGTATGCTACATAACATAAAACCACCTATATTTGCACTGCGTTTTTCATGGTATTAGATTTAAGGTTAACAATTGAGATTGGCTGTCCGTGACGGATAGCCTTTTTTGTATAGAGGCATGAATACACGAATTTTTGAGAACACTGCTTAAGCGCCCCTTTCCGAGGGTAACATCCATACTTTCAAAGTAAGCTAATTTCATCGGCAAAGTAAGTTGACTTGCTTTGGTATTTCAGTTAACTTACTTTGTCAATGAAGCTAACTGTATTTTTGTGATCTTTTTCGGTTATTCTTTGTCTGTTTCGATTTTGTATACAATTGATGTGTTTTTGTACGCTTTTAGTTTAGTTATGCATTTAATAGTCAATTTTTTATTATATAATTTTGTCTTGTATTTTTTTATGATTTCCTTGGTTAGCTGTTAGCACCAATTGATATATAAGGTTTGATGGCTAATAGAAGAGGGGGTAAGGAAAGAAAAATATCAAACGAATATACTTGGGACCTTAACGGACAGAACAAAATATAATATTATTCTGTTGATTGTTGTTGGAGGTAAGATTTCGTATTCCCTTAATTTATAAGAGTATATGCAAGAGAATAGGTATAATACATGTGATCGTTTTTTAGGCGGATTAGAAAAAGACTTTATTATTACGGAACAGATTGAAGATAGTCCATTGACTTCAGAACCTTCTTTTTTGGATTACGGGATAATAGCAGTATGTAATAGAGGTAGTGCGATCATTCATTTGCTTGATAATAAGCATGTATGGAATAAGAATGAATTGATTTTCTTATTTCCGAGACAGTTATGCTCAATGCGGAACGTGAGTGAGGACTTCTCGGCGAAGTTTATCATCATACCACATGTACTACATGGGGATGTATTAAGTTCCTTACGTCATTTTGATCCGGGATTTCATTTTTTCGTGAAGGATCATTTTTACTATAATATAGAGGATAATAATGGTATTGAGCGTTTTCAATCATTTTGCAAATTGATAGAGAATGAGCTTGAGCGGTATCGGGGTAATGGGCTTCTGAGGGAGCGGATTATATGTTACTTGGGGATTTTTTACATGGATGTTTACGACTATTATGTGAAAGTGCGTAAGAAAATCCCTTTCAGGACTAGTTTGAGAAAAGAGCAATTGATCTATGATTTCTGTAGTCTCGTGGCAGAGAATTTCAAGAATCACAAGAATGTCGGATTTTATGCGGATAAATTGAATATAACGACAACTTATTTAAGTGCGATCATGAATGAAAGGTGTGGCATTTCAGCCAAGGAGTTTTTATCTATCTATATAGTGTTAGAGGTAAAGTCGTTGCTACGTGACTCTCGATTAAATATACAGGAGATCGCTATATTGACTAATTTTCCGTCTCAATCGACATTGAATCGCTTTTTTCGTCAACGGACGGGAATGACTCTTTCTCAATATCGAAAACATATATTTTCAACATAATTATGTTTGATTTTCATATTATTTCTATAACTTTAAACTTCTGCTGCAATCGTTATTATAGTTCATTTGTTGTATAAATAATAGAGGAGATTGCTTGATTGATTTAAAGTTGGGAATTAGTGGTTATAATTTAATATGACGATGGGACAATGTAATAAAATGCTAGAGGAAATGAGCTTTAATGCCCTATTCCAGAAATTACCTGTTGGAATTGAAGTTTATGACGAGAGGGGGCAGCTAGTGGATCTCAATAGGACGGACGAGAATTTGTTCGCTATAAGCCGGAAGGATATTATGGGAATAAATCTTTTCGAGAATCCTAATTTTCCAGAGGACAAGATCGCTCGTCTGAAACAGGGAGAAATGGTTGTGTTCGATTGTAATTATGAATTTGATAATATACAAACGAATGAGTACTATAACATAGACCCAAAAAAGGAAGGTACAAATTTACGTCTGTCTATTAAATGTGTGCCGTTGGAAGGAGAGGCTGAAGATATCTGTGGATATGTACTAATGTTTACGGATGAGACGGAAGAATATCAAAAGTCGGAGAAAGTAGAGGAACTGTTCACGAAGTTGAAAACGGTTATGCGTTGCAGTGATTCCTTGCTGTGGGAATATGATGTTAAAACCGATAAGATGCATATCGATCTGGATTTACGTGTTTTAGGTAATAAATCCAGATTGAGAGCAAGTAACTTGACAACGAAAAAAGATTTTTGTGAGATCGTACATCCGGAAGATCGGGAAAGGGTACTTGTACAAGGCTTTGAAAAGATTGTTACGGGTGAGATCGGTGAATATAGTATTCAATACCGACAGCTTTTTGAGGGGCAATATGTTTGGGTGAGAGCGTATGCGTACCCTTATAAATATGATGAGGCGGGAAGACCAGCGAAAATCCTTTATTACTTGATGGACATAACGGATGAGATCGCCATGCAAGATAAATTGCGCTGGGTGGAACGAGAGCGTCAACGGAAAGAATATGAGTTAGCTAAGGCTAAAGAGGCGAATCGGCTTAAGTCTATGTTCTTGGCGAATATGAGTCATGAGATCCGTACGCCTTTAAATGCTATTGTTGGTTTCGCGAATATACTGGCAGAGACCAAGGAGATAGAGGAGGAGGAACGAGAGTTTTATGTGGATATCATTGACAAGAATAGTGAATTGCTTCTGCAATTGATTGAGGATATCCTTGATTTCTCAAAGATTGAGGCGGGAACCTTTGACATTACGAAGAGAAATTTTGATTTTAAGGAGATCTGTGAGGAAACTTATGCGGTACATGCCTTGAAGATTCCGAAAAACGTTCGATTTGTTTTCGACCAGGGCTCACAACCCGTGACCGTTTTCTCAGATCCGAAACGAGTCGTACAGGTTATTTCTAATTTCTTGACAAATGCGATTAAGTTTACTTCGGAAGGTGAGATCAAATTAGCCTATAAGGTATCGAATGATGAAATACGAGTTTCGGTCTCGGATACGGGAATGGGAATCTCGGAGGAAGATTGTAGAACTATATTCGATCGCTTTGTTAAGTTGAACGCTTGCAAACAAGGTACCGGATTAGGATTGGCGATTTGCAAAAATATTATCGAGAAACTAGGGGGACGAATCGGGGTAGAATCTACATTGGGAGTAGGTTCCACTTTTTGGTTTACCTTGCCTTTGAAGGAGATTAAAGAGAATGAACCTAAGTTCTAAGGGGATATATATTATTTTACGGATATGTTTTAAAGCATGGTTTTGTTAAATCTGGTTAAGTAAATGAGAATTGCAAATAAAACATTATGCCACACATTATACATACAGCATAATATAGCTCTGATTATCAAAGTAAAAGCCCACCTATTACTAATAGTGGGTAACAAAATAGTAACAAAAAAAACGAAGAAATCGCTTTGCGGTGGGCTTCATGTGCAAAGGTAACAAAAGCTCTCTAACCATAAAAGCAAAACTGGCGAAAAGAAGAATACTGTTTTTCTTTTCGCCAGCATATATAATTTGCTGTCAATAGAAATTAGTTTAGTCCGTTTTGGATATATAGACAAAAACACAAACTAAACTTGTGTTTATAATAACTTTTTCAACTTATCTATGACATATCTTCCAATGCAGAGAACTTTGAATGATTTAGGTAACAGATATTTGGATGTTTTAATTAGAATGTCCCTTTTTTACACCTAATATCTATCTAAGAAATCTTACTTTTGTTTGATAATTAAAACAGAATGGAGAAAATTCAAGTAATACAACCTACCAAATTGCTCGCTCCTTATATAAAGCAATATTGGCTTTTAAGGATAGATGATGTAAAGCAAGGCTTTCAACGTTCTATCCCGGCAGGTTGTGTAGCACTTGTTTTTCATAAAGGGAACAAAATTATTTCTTCTTTTCATAAGGGAACGCAGCCACATTACAAATAGGGTAAATTTCAATAATGGATTGTTTTGATGAAAAAAACTCTTCAATATTTAGACTTACTGACATAGGGCTGTCATAGAAGACGCTATCTTTGTATCAAAAAGTATTCAACTTAATATTATAGAATATGAAAAGATTATTTTTATGCTCATCATTTGCTGATGTTGCTAATCTATTTGTCGATTGTGCCAAAGAAGATTTGCAAGGGAAAATTATAGCTTTTATACCAACTGCAAGCCTTACAGAACCAATACGATTCTATGTAAAAAAGGGGAAAAAGGCTTTAGAAGAAGCAGGAATGATTGTTGAAGAAGTCGAGATTACCCAACTGCCCAAAGAGGAAATATCTTCTATATTACATAAATGCGATTATATCTACATAACAGGTGGAAATACATTTTTCCTTTTGCAAGAGTTAAAAAGAAAAGGTGTTGATAAAATTATATCTAAACAAGTGAAATTGGGTAAACTGTATATTGGGGAATCTGCCGGAGCAATAATAGCCTCTCCCGATGCAGAATATATGAGAAGTGTGAATTTTGATCCAATAGAAAAGGCTCCTGAATTGAAAGACTGTACTTCTTTAGATTTGGTCGATTTTTATACGATTCCCCATTATGGAAATTTTCCATTCAAGAAAAAAGGTGAAAAGATAGTTCAACTATATAATGAGAAGTTGCAGCTTATTCCTATAAGTAATAAACAAGCTGTTATTATTGAAGATTCAAATATTCAAATTAAAGATGCAAAATGAATAGAATAGACCGTATTTCTGCTATATTGATTCAGTTACAATCGCACTCGTTAGTGAAAGCACAGCAAATTTCAGAACGTTTTAATATAAGCATTCGCACTGTATATCGAGATATAAGAACATTGGAAGAGGCAGGCATTCCTATCATAGGAAATCCCGGTATTGGTTATTCACTTGCAGAAGGATTCAAATTATCTCCTCTAATGTTTACTCAAAAAGAGGCTTTGTCCTTTTTGATTGCAGAGAAATTAGTACATGAACTAACTGATTCAAATAGCAACGAACATTATAAGTCTGGAATAGAAAAGATTAGGTCTGTCATGCGTTTTGCAGACAAAAATATGTTAGAAACAATGGAAAAGTGCATGTCTGTATTGGATACTTATAAATCATCGACCTATAAACCTGATATTCTTTTACTTATTTTACAAAGTATATACCAAAAAAGAATTATTGAAATATCTTATTTGGGAAGTAATGCGTTAAGTGTTTCAGAACGAAAGATTGAAGCTGTTGGAATTTTCTTTTCGAGAACTAACTGGTATCTAATAGGCTTTTATCTTCCCAAAGAAATCTATCTTACATTTCGGATAGATAGAATTCAAAAAATGCACATTCTTAATGAATTACAATCACGGGAGCATCCTCCTTTGGAAAAATTCATACGCGAGTTTTACGATAAAGAAAAATTACATGAAATCGTTATAAGAATAGAAAAGAATAAAACCTCCATAATGAATGATGATAAATATTATTACGGATTAACATCTGAGAAAGAGATAGGGGATATGTTTGAACTTCATTTTCTAACATTTTCAATCAGTAAGTTTGCACATTGGTATCTGTCTTTTGCAGATAGTGCAACTATAATAAGACCAGATTCTTTAAAATATGAAGTTAAAAATATTATCAATAACATTTCTATTTGATTGCTGCCAAATAGTATTTTTAATCGACTCAATGAAAAAAATATTCGACCAAAGATTTTTCCGCTTATTGTCGGAATGCTCACAACGTAAAGTGTCTGCATCTGAATTTGCAGAAGCTATCGAAGAATTGGCGACCCATGTAGCCAATTTTAGTATCAATGAGCAGGATTACAACGTTTTACTACGTTATTTTTCCTTTGGTTTGCACCGTCTTAAATCGTATCGTGTACGGTTTGAGCAAGAAAAAAATGCCCCATCTGCATCTAATTGATGAAGCGATAGGACTTTTGAACACTGAAATACGCCTTATCGAGTGGCGCATCAAATACCCGGAACAGCTACAGCAACGTATCAACAAACAGCCCCTTTCCCCTCTCTATCTCGCAGACAAGACAACCCTTATCAACATCATGGAAATGGTAAGCGGTCTGTTCCTCTCCA
>ERZ1673697.3654-NODE-3654-length-10942-cov-9.372738_pt1 | contig 10942 bp, 4 predicted proteins | sample MGYA00580227_ERZ1673697 | MGnify/ENA primary metagenome ERZ1673697 (study PRJEB41218, sample SAMN15661759) | gut metagenome | host: Homo sapiens | place: Canada: London | collected 2015-08-20/2019-03-30 | study: EMG produced TPA metagenomics assembly of...
GTGGAGGAAACCGAGGACAGTCCGGCCCTGACCCCGGATGGCAACGCCGCCCTGGTGGATGATTTCGGCGACAACAAGCAGCTCATCACCGTCACCACCAAGGCAGGCAACTACTTCTACATCCTCATTGACCGGGCCAACGAGGACAAGGAAACCGCTGTCCACTTCTTAAACCAGGTGGACGAGGCGGACCTGATGGCGCTGATGGAGGACGGTCAGACCACCCAGGAGCAGCCCGCCACCTGTACCTGTACGGAGAAATGTGTGGCCGGTGCGGTGAATACGGCCTGCCCGGTGTGTGCCACCAATATGAGCGCCTGCACGGGTAAGGAGCCGGAACCGGAGACCCCGGAAGAAACCCCGGAACCGGAAGAACCGGCGCAGAAACCCGCAGGACTGAATCCGGCCATTCTTTTGGCGGTGCTGGCTCTGATGGGTGGCGGCGGCGCTTTTGCCTACTTTAAGCTGGTAAAAAGCAGACCCAAGACCAAGGGCAACGACAATTTGGACGATTATGACTACGGCGAGGATGATACCGATCAGGAGGACGAGGACTCCTGGGAGACCGAGGAATCTGACGAGCCGGACGCTGACGGGGGCGGCGACGAGGAAAGCGAGGACAAGACGGTTTGACCCGCTTCACCGACAGCCCCTATGAACGCATGATGACACGCAGGCCGGAGGGCGGGAAGGAAACTTCCCGTCCTCCTTCTTTATCTCCCGGCCACCCCTGTTATGGCTGCGGAAATTACCGTGACGGTCAGCCCTGCGTGGGATTCTGCCACCGGCAGCTGACCGCATGGCTGCGGGAAAGGAGGATGAAAAACCATGAAGCTGGTGATCGCTGAGAAACCGTCCGTTGCCCAAAGTCTGGCCGCCGTGATTGGGGCCACCGCCCGCAAGGACGGCTATCTGGAGGGCGGCGGCTGGCGGGTCAGCTGGTGTGTGGGCCATCTGGCTGGTCTGGCCGACGCCGACGCTTATAACCCGGACTACGCCAAGTGGCGCTATGACGATCTGCCCATTCTGCCGGAACCCTGGCAGATGGTGGTGAGCAAGGACAAGAAGAAACAGTTTGATGTGCTGAAGCAGCTGATGAACGCCCCGGATGTGACCGAAGTGGTAAACGCCTGCGACGCCGGACGCGAGGGGGAGCTGATCTTCCGCAGCGTCTATGAGCTGGCGGGCTGCCAGAAGCCCATGAAGCGGCTCTGGATTTCCTCAATGGAGGATTCCGCCATCCGGGAAGGCTTTGCAAGCCTGCACCCCGGCGCGGACTATGACGGCTTGCGGGATGCGGCCCTCTGCCGCGCCAAGGCGGACTGGCTGGTGGGTATCAATGCCACCCGGCTGTTTTCCGTGCTGTACCACCGGACCCTCAACATCGGACGTGTCATGTCCCCGACGCTGGCCCTCATTGTCCAGCGAGAAGCCGAGATCGACACCTTCAAGCCGGTGCCATTCTACACGGTCACACTGGAGCTGCCCGGTTTCACCGTTTCCGGGGAGCGCATGGCAGACAAGGCTGCCGCCCAACAGCTGAAAACGGCCTGCCAAGGTGCGGCTGCCACAGTGAAAAAAGTGGGGCGCAAAAACAAATCCGAGAAGCCGCCCGCCCTCTATGACCTGACCACCCTCCAACGGGACGCCAACCGGCTGCTGGGGTTCACCGCCCAGCAAACCCTGGACTACCTGCAAAATTTGTATGAAAAGAAGCTCTGTACCTACCCTCGGACGGACAGCCGCTATCTGACTTCGGATATGGCGGCGAGTCTACCGGAGCTGGTCCAGCTCACTGCCGGGGCGATGCCCTTTTCCAATGGCATGGAGATTGCCTGCAATGCCGCCCAGATTGTCAACGACAAGAAAGTGACCGACCATCATGCAGTGATCCCTACCCGCAACCTCCAGGGCGCGGACCTGTCCGGCCTGCCGGTGGGCGAAAAGGCGGTGCTGGAGTTGGTGGCTCTGCGCCTGCTGTGCGCCGTGGCCCAGCCCTATACCTTTGCGGAAACCGCCGTTGTTGTCGAGTGCGCCGGAACGGAGTTTACCGCCAAGGGCCGCACAGTGAAAAATTACGGCTGGCGGGCGCTGGACGCTGCCTATCGCGCAGGGCTGAAGAATGTGGAGCAGGACAAAGAACCCGAGGACAAGGCTCTGCCTGAGCTGTCTGAAGGTCAGACGCTGCCCCTTTCTGGTGCTACCGTCAAGGAGGGCAAGACCACCCCGCCCAAGCACTTCACCGAAGATACGCTACTCTCCGCAATGGAGACTGCCGGGAAGGACGATATGCCGGAGGATGCCGAGCGCAAGGGCCTGGGGACCCCGGCCACCCGCGCCGGGATTCTGGAAAAGCTGGTTTCCACCGGCTTTTTGGAGCGCAAAAAGAGCAAGAAAACCGTGCAGCTCATGCCATCCCATGACGCGGTATCCCTTATCACCGTGTTGCCGGAGCAGCTGCAATCGCCCCTTCTGACTGCTGAGTGGGAGTACCGGCTGGGTGAGATCGAGCGTGGCGAGCTGGCCCCGGAGGATTTCATGGCTGGGATTAGTGCCATGCTCAAAGAACTTGTGGGAACCTATCAAGCTATCAAGGGAACGGAGTATTTGTTCAGCCCTTCCCACGAAGTGGTGGGCAAATGCCCCCGCTGTGGCGGAGAGGTTGCAGAAATGCAAAAAGGCTTCTTCTGTCAGACAGAATCTTGCAAATTTGCAATTTGGAAAAACAACAAGTGGTGGGAGATGAAGCACAAGCAACCTACCAAAGCCATCGTAACGGCACTGCTCAAAGATGGCCGCGCTCATGTGAGGGGCTTGTACTCCGAGAAAACCGGCAAGACCTACGATGCCACTGTGGTGTTGGCGGATGATGGGCAGTACGCCAACTTCAAGCTGGAGTTTGACCAGCAGAAAGGTGGCAAACGATGAAGCTCTCACGCTATGAACAGGAAACCATCATCCTCTACAACCAGGCCGAAGCCACCGCCGAGGTCTATACCCATGACCCCCGGCTGCTGGAGAAGCTGCGGCGACTGGCAGAGAAATACCCGGACCAGATTGTGAAAAAGGACCGCCAGACCTTTCTCGTTCCCAAACGCTGTGTGTCCGTCCGGGAACCTTACAGCGCCGAGCGCCGTAAGGCAGCCAGTGAACTGGCCAAGGCTGCCGGATACAGGCCGCCCACCCCCAAGAAAGGCAATGAGTAAGCATGGCTGAAAGTGTCTTTGAGGCTGTCAAGCAGTCCATCACCGTCCGAGAAGCAGCGCAGATGTACGGAATCGAGGTCAACCGGAGCGGCATGGCCTGTTGTCCCTTCCACGATGACAAAAATCCCAGCATGAAGCTGAACGAGGAATATTTTTATTGCTTTGGCTGCGGAGCCACCGGCGATGTGATTGACTTCACAGCGAGGCTCTACAATCTGTCCCCCAAAGAGGCCGCCGAGAAGCTGGCCCAGGATTTTGGCCTGGCTTATGACAGTCAGGCCCCTCCCCGGCGACGCCATGTCCGCCAGAAATCCGAGGCGCAGAAATTCAAGGAGGACCGAGACCATGCCTTTCGTGTCCTGGCCGACTACTTTCATTTGCTCCGCAAGTGGGAAACGGACTACACACCCAAAACACCGGAGGAAAATCCACATCCCCGATTCATGGAGGCAATCCAGAAAAAGGACTATGTGGGCTATCTGCTGGATTTTTTTCTGGAGAACAGCCCGGAGGAGCAAAAGCTGTGGATTGCCGAACATCAATCAGAAATCGCCAATTTGGAAAGGAGAGTGAAATTCATGGCTGATAAGCCCACCAATCGAGAACGGTTGCAGGAGATCACGGCGGGCATTGAACAGGGTATCAAGGAACTGTTTGAGAGCGAGAAGTATATGCGCTATCTGTCCGTCATGTCCAAGTTCCACCGCTACTCCGTCAACAACACCATGCTCATCTATATGCAGCGCCCGGACGCCACCCTGGTGGCCGGGTTCAACAAGTGGAAAAATCAGTTTGAGCGCCATGTGAAAAAGGGTGAGCATGGTATCACCATCATTGCCCCCACGCCCTACAAAAAGAAGATCGAGGAAATGAAGCGCGACCCGGATACTCATGCACCCATCCTGGACGCGGATGGCAAGGCGGTCATGGAGGAAAAAGAAATTGAAATCCCCATGTTCCGTCCGGTGAAGGTGTTCGATGTGAGCCAGACGGACGGAAAGCCCCTGCCAGAGCTGGCCTCCAGCCTGTCCGGGACGGTGCCGCACTATGAGGCTTTCATGGAAGCTCTGCGCCGCTCGGCTCCGGTTCCCATCGAGTTTGAGCCGATGGCCGAGAACATGGACGGCTATTTCTCCTCTGACCAGCAGCGGATCGCCATCCGGGAAGGCATGAGCGAGGTGCAGACTGTTTCCGCCGCTGTCCATGAGACCGCGCACAGTAAGCTCCACGACCCCAAAAAGTACGAAGCGGAGCCGACCTGGAAGATCGTGATGGTGAGCGAGGGCGGCACCAAGCATGACTTCCGTCTGGACTTCGCCACCGAAGCAGAGGCGGAACAGGCCGCCGCCGAGGAAGGCTGGCGCTATGTGGACGAGAATCGGTTTGAGTGGCGGTTGGAAGTGGAGGAAGATCTGACGGCGGTGAAACAGGCCGCCAAGAACCGCAACACCGAGGAAGTGGAGGCCGAGAGCATTTCTTATGCGGTTTGCCAGTATTTCGGCATCCAGACCGGCGAGAACAGTTTTGGCTACATCGCTTCCTGGTCGAAGGACAAGGAGCTGAAGGAGCTGCGGGCCAGTCTGGAGACCATCAACAAGACTTCCTGCGAGCTGATTAACGACATCGAGCGCAACTACAAGGAAATCTGCAAGGAGCGCGGCATTGACCTGACTGCCGCCACGGAACCGCAGCAGGACTCTATCGAGCAGCTGGCAGCAGACATCGACCAGTTCACTTTCGATTATGACCCTTATGAGTATCGGAACAATGCAGATAGCCGTGAGGACGCACTGCACGAACTGACTGCCACACTCCGAAGCGGAGATGCCAGCGGTGTACGCGAATGGCTCCAGAATATCGTGAACGAGGATGAACCGGATGAAACCACCCAAAAAGCTGCCGAGCTTATGGGACGCTTGGATCAGCTGGTGCCGATGACTGAACCGGAACAGCTGACCGAGCCGGAAAATACCGAAAGTGTCCAGCCCAGCGCCGAGTACCGGGAGGCCCTGTTGGTGCTGGATGATACCAGCTACCTTCATGTTCAGCCCTGCGACACCGGCTGGGACTACACGCTCTACGATGTGGCAACCATGAAGCAGATGGACGGCGGCCAGTTGGACGGGCCGGATATGGGCCGTTCCACAGCGGTTAGCCATATCTGCGAGGACCTGGGGATGGGCGGCAAGTCCATCAAGTATGCGCCGCTGTCCATGATCGAGACTTTGCAGGAGGCGGCTTACCACCAGATGCAGGAACAGGTCAGCCAGCAGACCACAGAAGCTGCCGCCACCCAGCTGCCGGATGCCCAGGAGCAGGCGTTGGACGAGTATCCCATGCCGGACCCGGCACTGACTCAGGATGATCTGGAGAAATGCGGCTACCTGGACGGTGACCTTCTGCCCCTCTCCAAAGAGCGAGCCTATGAGCTGATGGAGCGAGACCTGACCGTTTATATCGTCCAGGAGGGTGAAAACCCGGAAATGGCCTTTGACACTGCCGACCTGGACGCCCATGACGGTATCTTTGCTGTGTCCCGCGAGGAATGGGAGCAAAGCCCGGACTTTCACGAAAAAGTTTTGGAACGACAGGATCGGCAGTTGGAACGGGAACAGGCGTTTCTTTCCCATGAGGGAAATTGTTTTGCTATTTATCAGGTGAGCAAGGATGACCCGCAGAATGTGCGTTTTATGAATCTGGATTGGCTGCAATCGCACAATCTGTCCGTAGAGCGGAGTAACTATGACCTTATCTATACCGCCCCTCTGGACGGTTCCGGCAGCACTATGGAGCAGCTGGAAAGGCTGTATGAGCAGTTCAATCTGCAAAAGCCGGTGGATTTTCACAGCCCGTCTATGAGCGTCAGTGACATCGTTGCCATCAAGCAGAATGGTCAGGTATCCTGTCATTACTGCGACAGTGTTGGTTTCACCCAGGTGCAAGGTTTCTTGCCGGAAAATTCGCTGAGAAATGCGGAAATGACGGTGGAAGATGATTACGGCATGATCGACGGTATCATCAATAACGGCCCAAAGGAGCCGACAGTGGCCCAGCTGGAACAACAGGCCCGCAGTGGTCAGCCCATTTCTCTTATGGACTTGGCAGCAGCCGTCCATCGAGAGGAACGGGAAAAGAAAAAGTCCGTAATGGAGCAGCTGAAAAGCCAGCCCAAGACGGAACACAAAAAGACAGCGCAAAAAAAGAGCGCGGAAAGGGAGCTTTGATATGAACAACTTCACCTTTGAGGAAACGAACCTTCTTTGCATCTACAACACCGGCAGCCGCACCGGGCTGATCGACGCTCTGACGGAGATGCGCGGTGAGCTTTCGCCGGAGGAAGCCGAGCTGCGGGAACTGACGGACAGCGCCCTGGGTAAACTCCAAGCTATGAACGACACCGAGTTTGCCGAACTGGAGCTGTACCCAGATTTCGACGAGTAAAAAACACACATAAAGACCTGATGGGACGGCCTGATATGCCGTCCCATTTCTATTCAACATGAAGGGAGGACAGAAAACCATGCCATCCAAAGCTGAATTTTACCGGCAGATGGCCGAACAGGTATCGACCCGGCTTGTGGGCAGCTGGCAGGAATGGACGGCCTTTCTTTCCACGGCTGCCCGCCTCTACAAATACCCGTTCCATGAGCAGATGATGATTTACGCCCAGCGCCCGGACGCCACCGCCTGCGCCGAGTATGATTTATGGAACGAAAAAATGGGCCGGTATGTGCGCCGTGGCTCCAAGGGTATCGCCCTGGTGGACGATTCCGGCGACAGGCCCCGGCTGCGCTATGTGTTCGATATTTCTGACACCGGGACCCGTGAACATTCTCGAACCCCCTGGCTGTGGCAGCTGGAGGAACAGCACATCGGGCCTGTGTCGGCCATGCTGGAGCGCAACTACGGCATTGCCGGTGATGATCTTGCCCAGCAGCTTACCGATGTGGCCGGAAAGCTGGCGAGTGAGTATTGGGACGAGCATCAGCAGGACTTTCGCTACATCGTTGACGGTTCGTTCCTGGAGGAGTACGATGATCTCAACGTCGCAGTCCAATTCAAATCGGCGGCCACCGTCAGTATTGCCTACGCCCTGATGTCCCGCTGCGGTTTGGAGCCGGAACGCTACTTCCAGCACGAGGACTTTATGTCGATCTTTGACTTCAACACCCCGGCCACAGTTGGGGCATTGGGAGCAGCAGTCAGCCAGATCAACCAGCAGGTGCTGCGGCAGATCGGCGTCACCATCCAGAACTATGAACGTGAGCATATCGCGGAAAGGAGCATTACACATGGAGAACAACCTGACTTACACGAGGAACGGCGATTACCTGATTCCCGATCTGAGCCTGAGCGAGCAGCCGAAGAAGCCCCTGGGCAAGTACGGCAGGATGCGGAAAGCGTACCTGAAGGAACACCGGCCCCTGATTTACAATCAGCTGCTGCTGACCGAGAAGCTGTACCCGCACCTCATCGAGATCGACGAGACAGCGCAGAGCCGTCTGGAGCAGATGATGCCCCAGCTGGCGAAAGACGCGGGCGCGACGGAGCAGCTGAAAGCCAGCGACCCGATGCGCTGGGTGGGCCTGATGAACACCTGCAAAGCACAGGCCGAGGAGATTCTGATGGCGGAGCTTATTCACAGCTGAGTTTCTTCCTCTCCGAAGCAGAACAAATCAGAATCATAGATGAAGCAGAGAATGTGAAAACATCCTCTGCTTTTTCTTTTGCCCAGGCTGACATCGACCATGTGCTGCGGCTGGGCGGCAACACCTATCGCCAGAGAGAGCGCATTGTCGCGGCCTTTGAGGAGCAGAAGTCCACCACCGAGATCGCAGACACCCTGAAAACCCTGTACCATGGCGGCAACGGGATTGGCAGCATCACTGCATGGTATGCCGAGGATGGAATCCATCTTTCCCACGGCAAAACTGCCCGTTACGATAAGTCCGCCCAGGTCATTTCCTGGGAGAGTGCCGCTGAGCGTATCGGCCAGCTTTTGCAGGACGGCCAGTTTGCCACCAATGTGGAGCTGGCTGAGGCTGCGGGCTATGAACGCTCCCTCCTCGCGGAAAAGTTCTGGAATCTGTACCACGATTTCAGCGAGGAAGCCAGAGAAGCTGGGTATCTGCCCATCCTTTCCAACAATCCGGGGCGCGGTTTCCCGGAGGAATCTGCATGGCTCACCGAACAGCTGAAAAGCCCGGAGTTTCGCCAGAACCTTGCGGAAGAATATGCTGCCTTCTGGACGGCCTACCAGCAGGATCGGGATTTGCTGCGCTTCCACTACCATAAACCCAAAGAAATTTGGGAGAACCTGCAAGATCTGTCCTTGCCTCGCACCACCTTTACCTCTCAGTTGACGGAAGTACCTTCGGTCAAGCAGTTTATCTCTGAGGACGAGATCGACGCCGCCATGACCAGAGGCAGCGGATTTGAGGGCGGTAAGGGCCGAGTTTTCACCTTTTTCCAGGAACCCCATACGGATAAGGAAAAGGTGGATTTTCTCAAACATAAGTATGGTATTGGCGGTCACTCCCATGCCCTGTCCGGTGCAATGAAAAGCGATGAAAGCCACGACGGAAAAGGTCTGCACTACAAAAAAGACGGCTGCCCGGATGTGCATTTCACCTGGGAGAAAGTCGCCAAACGGATTACCGACCTGATCCAGAAGGGACGCTATCTCACAGAACAGGAACAGGCGGAGTATGACAAAATCCAGGCAGAAAAGGCCCTGGCGGAAGAAGATGCCCTGCAAGCCCAGCAGCCGGACCCGGCTGTGTGGGAATACAACGGCGTCAAGGAGCGCCACCCGGATGATATAATCCTCTACCAAATGGGGGATTTTTTTGAGCTGTACGGTGAGGACGCCAAAACTGCTGCTGCGGAACTGGACCTCAATCTCACGACCCGCGCTATCCCCGGCGGTGGCCGTGTGGAAATGTGCGGCTTTCCGGCAAACCGGCTGGAGCAGGTTGTGGAACAGCTGCGGGATAAGCATGATGTGACCATTTCCGCTGTCCCGAAGGGCGGCAGGGAGCGGCAGGAGTATTCCATGCCCTCTATCGACCATGAGGCGGAACAGCACATCAATGCCCAGGAAGCGGAGTTTGGCGCAGACGGGACCAGAGTATTTCAGGAGACCGAAGCAGCCGCAGCCCCTACGATTCGAGAACTGCATGAGCAATACAAGCCCATTGTACTTGCCGCTGTTATGGAAGATGTGCCATATCGCAATGCCTGCGGTCACAGTGACCATGAGAACGCCGTGATCGAGGGCAATGCCGCTATTCGCCGTGCTGTCCTGGGATCTGGCAACATGGAGCTGCTCCGCCTCTATTCCGACACACCGGAGTTCCGCCAGCGCCTTCATCGAGAAATCATCGACGAGACCTATCCCAAGCTCCATGAGCTGCTGCACCCTCTCACGGACAATGACATCGACAAGGCTATCCAGGACTGGAACGGCAAAATCGAAAGTAAACACGCCGTTGTCCGTTACATGGAGAAACATGGGCGGGAAAAAGATACCGCTGCATGGCTGGCCCATGAGTTTGACGGCGGCGATGGCAAAACCCCGTTTTCGGTTCGCCCGGAAAGCCCCGAAGGAACGGTGCTGCCCTGGCCCAAGGTACAGCGCCGGATCGCTCAGCTTATCAAGGAGGACCGGTTCTACACCGAAGCGGAACAGGACCGGTTCGACAACATCGACCCCATCGCCATTCGGGAGGCTTTGGCCGAGCGCGGCATTGTGAATGGTGAACTGGTGGATGAGGAAAAACTGGATAATGACCCATTCATCCAGCGTGTTATGGCGGATGTGGAGGCCATATCCAGAGAGAGCGTCCCGGCAGATGAGCCGGAACAGCCTTCTCCCCATAATTTGCGTGTTCTGGTTTCAGATGAGGAATACGCTGCGGCTCGTGGCACACTCCGGGAGCGAACCTCCTACGATCCAGCGGTTCCTCCTTACAATGTGGGTGATATTGTCTATCTGGATGACCGGCCCCATCAGATCACAGAGCTGCGGGATGACACGGTGCAGCTGCTGCCCACCGGCATGAGCTATCCCATCTACCGGGCTGAGAGCCGGGAACGGTTTGAGCAGCTTTTGCGGGAGGATAACCGCAACGACTTCTATACCGAATTCCTGCCTGCAAATCTGGATACGGTGGACCAGGACCTTCGGGATGTGCTGGCCCATGGCCTGATTGGTGAGGCGGACAAGGCGGAGCTTTCCGAGCTTCTTCGCAACGGCAAGAGTAACCAGGAGGTAGCCTTGTGGCTGAGCCGGGCCTATCCCAACATCGTGGAAACGATGGAGCTGGAGACCGGCGAGACCGCCGATTACCGCACGATGCCGGAAGGTATCGAGCTGGAAGTGCTGGATGCAGATGAAAAGCGTCTGGCCATGCTGTTCTTCCAGTGGAGCGAGGTTGCGCCTTTGCTGCGCGGGATGTATGCCCGTCAGTTGGACGGTTTTGAGCAGGAACGCCCCGAACCGGCTGCCGAAACCCCGGCCTTCCAAGCCGAGACTGTGGCTGTCTATCCGGGCGATAAGAACAATCTGCCCTATGATGTGGTTGTTCAGACCCTGCGAACCAATGAGCCGGAGCCGCCCACGCCTGCTGTCGAGCCGGAAAAGACTCTGGATGAGGTACTGGACGAACACCCCGTTTCCATTCAGGTAAACGGCGAGTGGCAGACCTTCCCCAATGTCAAAGCTGCCGAGGAAG
>ERZ1673697.3676-NODE-3676-length-10875-cov-31.881608_pt1 | contig 10875 bp, 17 predicted proteins | sample MGYA00580227_ERZ1673697 | MGnify/ENA primary metagenome ERZ1673697 (study PRJEB41218, sample SAMN15661759) | gut metagenome | host: Homo sapiens | place: Canada: London | collected 2015-08-20/2019-03-30 | study: EMG produced TPA metagenomics assembly of...
TCCGGATTTGATGAATGATACACTGTTGGATCTCCGTATCCGGGAAAACGGCTTCTATCGCCTGGGGAAAGCCTGTCAGGCCGTCTACGCATGCGATCAGGATATCTTCTACGCCACGGTTCTTCAGTCCGTTCAAAATGGAAAGCCAGAACTTTGCACTCTCATTTTGCCCTACATACATGCCGAGCACGTCTTTATGCCCTTCCATATCGATTCCGATAGCGATATAAACCGCACGTTTTACAATCCTGCCTTCATTACGGACATGGTAATGGATGGCGTCCATGAAAACGACCGCATAGATTTCCTCCAAAGGCCGTTCCTGCCATTCTTTTACGATGGGCAGGATTTTATCCGTGATCCTGCTGATGGTGCTGTCAGAAATCTCGATGTCATAGAGTTCCCGCATATGGCTTTCGATATCATTTGTGGTCATTCCTTTGGCATACATGGAGATGATCTTTTCTTCCATGTCCTGAGTGACCGTATTCTGATACTTTTTGACGATCTGTGGTTCAAACTCCCCTTTCCGGTCTCTTGGGATATCAATCTCCATATCGCCGTAGCTGGTATGCATGGTCTTCTGGGAATGACCATTTCTGGAATTATCTGTTTCCTTGTTTCGATAATCATACTTGGAATATCCCAGTTCCTCATCCATTTCCTGATCCAGGGCACCTTCTAGGATAATGGACATCATATCCCGCATAATGGAATTGACATTCGTTCCATCCTTGACCGTTACATTGTTCTCTTTCAGGTAGTTGCCCATCATTTCCCGAAGAGCTGCTTTTTGTGGGGTATCCTTTTTTCTTGCCATAAAATAAACCTCCAAACTGGTAAGTCTATCTTACATCAGTTTGAAGGTTTACACAAACTTTGGGATACTCCCAATATATCTGTCTTTTTTGGGAATCTGAGCCACAGGGCGGGCTAAATCCCGATACCATGCGGCCGCATAAGCTGCCCGGTAAGAGTGAACATCGGCGTGAGTGCTCACATGAGGCCATACAAGCCCATCTCCGGCCTTTTGGCAGCATTTAATGACAATATCAGCATATGCCGGATAAACTGGAATATCGCGGATTTTTCCGCCCTTCCCCTTGACGCCAACGATATACCACAGCCCGTCCCGTTGTTCTAATTGGCTTCCCCGCAGCTGCTCTAATTCTTTGTGCTTTCTAAGGCCGGTTCCTTTACAAAAAGCGACTAAATCGGCGTTTCTCTCTTCGGAAAAATGCTTATCTGACTTTTTAACCCCACGTGAGCGGGTAATATCAGCCCTTCTCCTGGGCTTTGTACGGATTCCTAGGCTTTCAGTGCTGCATTGGTAGACCTTTGCCACAGAAGCGGCCATGAGCTTGACGGTGGACGGCGAATATCCGATTTTTTCAGCGAGGGATATATATTCCGCTGCATACTTCCGGCAATCGTCCAGGGTTCGGCAGCCATGTTCCTGCTTCGCCCACTTCGTGAAATCGCAGGCATGCCGTAAATAAGCCCGGTAAGTGTCCCAGCTGTAGATTCTCGACTCAAGGCATCCGGCCAGCTTGTCGGCGTGCTTACTGCTTCCAATCGCTAGCTGACTGTCCAGGCTTTCTTTCACCTGCTGTATTATGGATTTATTTTTTTCTCGTTTTCGCATCGTATCAATCCCCTTTTTATAGAAAATCATGTTTAAGATAATCATGAGCCAATTTTTTTTGTGCTGCAGAGGACAGGCAATAGTCCTCTGAATCTATGTAAAAAGGGCATAGTATTAGCAGCCATAACCACGCCCTTAGATGGTTACGGCCTTCTTAATCGTTAATCTGACTCTGGCTATCTTTTTTCTTCCATAATGTGGGATTTTTTTAATGAATAATTTTTGCTTGAAAAAGCTGTTTAGATAAGATTTCATACAAAAAAGGTCATACTTCCCCTGTATGAAGAAATATGACCTAAATGCCATTAAACTAAAAAAATAAAACCAATACTAAATAGATACCACACATAATAGAAAAAGTAAAGTCAAAACGGCCTTTAGCCGTTTACAAATCCATAAATGCCTTCGTAAACGTCTAACGCCTTATCTACAAGCCATAGAATCGCCAGGAATCGACTTTTCCCATGTTCCGGTACATTTCCCCGTCCCAAAATTAGAAGCCGTTAAAAGCCTATTTTTTTGTGTTGTATCAATAATTAAAATAAATCAAAAAATACTACATTTTGTGTTGACGTTAAACAATAATAGCTATATAATGTATATATAAGATAACAAGAGCCGGGGCGATAAGCCCGCAAGAGCCGTATGTACTTTAGGAACAGCTATGAATTAGCTAATGTTTTAGGGTACGTGCGGCTTTTTTTATTGATTGAAGGAAGGGAGAAAAATGAAGAAAAATCAGGAAATTAGAGAATTGATCGCTGAAAGAAGAATTTTTTATTATGAAATTGCCGAGACACTGGGAATCTCGCCGGTATCGTTTACATTGTGGATGCGAACAGAACTGACGCCTGAGCGGAAGCAGCGAACGCTTGAGGCCATTGAACAGCTCACAAAAAGATAATGATGGAACCGACTGCCAGATAAAGGGCAGCCGCTAACCTTGAACAGTTATAAGGAAGGAGAACCACCACATGAGCTACTACCATAATGGGAATAAAAGCAGAACATACATATCGAAGCAGGCATACCTTGACTACCTGCAATCTCCAGAGTGGAAAGCTAAAGCGGCGAAAAGGCGAGAAATCGATAATAATACCTGCCAGCTTTGCGGAAGGCAGCAGGCGGAACTGGAAGTGCATCATATTAGCTATTTTAATTTAAAATCTGAAAATCCATATGTAGATCTGATAAGTTTGTGCCCTAAATGTCACGAGAGCGTACACCGTATGATGTGTCGCATCACTTCGCCGGATGGCCGCCGTGGATGGGCTGACCTGCCTTATATTCAGAAGGGAGATAGTTAATGAAAAAGACGGATCTGCCCAACTTTTGGCATTTTTTTGAGGAAGTAACAGGGAAGGAACGGGAGCCGCCGGATAAGACCACCGCGGAAGCAGACGGGAGAATAGAGGAAAATGGGAAGAAGCAGAGGAAACAAAAATAAACAGACCTATGAGCGGCAATCGTTTGAAACGAAGAAGCCAGGAAAGCAGACCGGTGAACCCTTCGCTGCCATATATTCCAGTATGTTAGGGAGTGACGCATGGGGACAGCTGTCTAATAATGCGCGGGTGCTGTATTTGTACATGAAAATGCAGCTTTTCGGTGGAAAGCGTGACGGCCTACCAGAAGGGCAGTTCTATTTTAATCGGGGAACCTACATGAAAACATATGATTTATATAAAAATCCGAATCAGTTCGTCAAAGATAGGGATTTATTAATCTACTGGGGATTTATTGACTGCATCGAACATGGAAAGACCACGCGAACAAAAAACATATATCAGTTTTCGGACAGATGGCAGAAAGTCGAACCGGAAGAAGTTCAAAAGCAGATTGAAGCCGACCAAAAGCGGAAGAAAGAAAAGAAGAAGCAGACAGAATTGATTTAATTCGGCTGTATCATTTTAGATACAGTGTAAAGCTCAAACTTGTATCATTTTAGATACAGTGTAAGCAGTTTTTGAGGAAAACTGAAAAATAAAATGGACATACGCTTGTATCATTTTAGATACAGTCACACTGTATCATTTTTCATACAGATTTACATTATATGCCATACCCCGTGTTTTATTTATTTGCTACTTTTGGATTTTTCTTCCTCGAGCCAGCAGAAAACAGGAGTTTACACCACAAAAGCCCAAAAAACCACCACGGAAAGGAGCTGAAACTATGAATCGAACAGAATTTGACTATGAAATCATTGAAACTATTGCCACTTTAACCGCTGATACAGGGACAGGCTACCAGAAGGAGCTGAATATCATCAGCTGGAGAGGGAAGGAACCTGTCTATGACCTTCGGCTCTGGCGAGTTACGAACGACCAGCGGCAGCCACTAAAGGGAATCACGTTGACTGCTGCGGAATTGGCAGCCTTAAAAGTGGCACTGAACAAGGAATAATGGCAAGGATTGACGGTAGATCCTTACTCACAAAAAAGGAAGGGGTGAAAAGATGGCAAAACGTGACGAGAACGGCGTCAAGATACTTGACTACTCAGGAATGAAGCAGGCAAGCGGAAACTACGAAGTAATGACGAATACAGATGATATATCAGCCTTGCTTGACGTTGGCATACGGGCGGTAGGTGGAAAGCCTGCTAAATATCCGGCTACTGCAGAGGGCTTGCAGGCATTTAGGGAAGGAATTATAGATTTTTTCCGATACATAGATAAGAAGAACAGCGAATTAAACGGCATAGAAGGGGCTTCCAGGTTAGTTCCAGACATTGAAGGAATGTGTGCTTTTCTGCATATCAGTAAGCCGACCTTTTACGTATACAAGGAAAGGGGCGGGGAATGGGAAAGCGTAACAGAACTGGCCACCACTACAATAGCAGCCGTGAAAAAGCAGCTATCATTTAGTTATAAAATCCCGCCGATGCTGGCCGTGTTTGACCTGTGTAACAATCACTCGTACCTGAACACGAACCAATTTATTATTAAGGCTGAAAATTCAGCTGAACGCCAGGAAGAGAAGTTACTTGACAGCTTAGAAGCTAACGCGTTGACCTGGGATGAAGAAAAGGGCGAATACATACCAGAGAAAGAAGGTGATTGATGATGATGACTGAACAGCAGAAGGCGGCAGCAGAGCGGGCATTGAGAAAGGTAGAGCTTGCCGACCTGCAGAAGCGAGCAGCATTAAGGCGGCGGAATCGGTGTATTAAGGATGTGACTTTTTACGGGCTGCCGTTTAGGGTGCTGTATGACCTTAACCAGCCGCCGGAGCAGATACCGCTTAACCGCTTTTATCCTCATCGGGCGCGTTCTTCTGAAACGGAACTGCAGATAGAGGAAGCCAGGCAGCAGAACGGCGGACGCTTGACCGCAGAAGCCATTGAAGCTATTGAATCAGCCGAACACACGCCGGAAGCCTTACGGGACTATTATTTTACCTGTTTTTTATCTGGCGTTGATTTTGGGGCTTTTAGGAACTGGGATTGGACAGGTGAGCCGATACCAGAAGCCGCAGCTGCAGCTTTAAAAGACAAATACACCGCCCGACAGCAGGATTTTCTTAAAAATCCGGACAAATACGCCGCGCCTGCATTGAAGAAAGACGATGATATGGGGCGTTACAGCCCAAAGCAGCAGGAGCTAATGAAGCTGTATGATGAAGTTATGGACAAATAGGAAAGGAAAAAATTATGATGAATTATGACGATATTCAAATTACAGGAGCAAGCAGAAGACTCAATAATGTAGTAGCATGTAAGATTATAGCGGTTGATCCGGCTTTTGGAATTAAAGTTGAAGCCGCAAAGAATCAGACTATCACCTTAATGCCAAAAAATTTTGAAATATTTGAATATAAGCCTGGAATGTGGGTTGATTGCCAGCTGCACAAAAATAACGGCGAGGTTACAGGCTGTCGGCGAATCGGCATGACATCGCCTAAATTTATTCCGGAAGAATAAAAGAAAGGGGTGAGCATATCCAGCATACTAAAGTATCAATATAAACGTGATACAAAAAAGTATCAATATTATTGACAATTCCACCTGCTTCTGATATATTAATAGTATCAATATAAACGAAGGATAATATCAATATAATCAGATAGCAGGGGGAGTTAATATGAAAACCTATGGATATGCCAGAGTATCGACGATGAAGCAGAGTATAGCCAGGCAAATTGATAATATTAAAAAGAAATACCCGGAAGCTGTAATTATATCCGAAGCGTTCACCGGAACGAGAATGGACAGGCCAGCATGGACTAAATTGAAAAAGCAGCTGAAAAGTGGTGACACGGTGGTGTTTGACGAAATCAGCCGTATGAGCCGCGATGCAGCAGAAGGCTTTGAAGAATATAAATCCCTTTATGAGCAAGGAATTAATCTTGTGTTCCTTAAAGAGTCCATGTTAAATACTGACAACTTCCGGCAGACAGCACAGCTTGCCATGACCGGGAGTGATATAGACGTTGTCTTGAAAGGAATCAATGAATACCTGATGATTTTAGCTGAAAAGCAGATAAGGGCGGCGTTTGAAACAGCGCAGCATGAAGTGGACTTTCTGCATCAAAGGACGTCAGAGGGAGTACAGAAGGCTAAAGAACGATACGAGCGGGAAACAATCATGGGAATTCCGCACGAAAAACAGAATGTAGGAAGGCCGAAGGGCGCAGTGATTGAAACAAAGAAAGAAAAGGACATGAAGGCTAAAATCCTGAAAATGTCGAACTGCTTTGAAGGAACGATGAACGATAAAGAAGTTATGGAGACGTTGAAGATTGCCAGGAACACGTACTATAGGTATAAGAAACTGCTGAAAGCAGAGCAGTAAATCAGAAGGGGACGCCAGATGGCAGCCCCCTTTTTTACATGGGGCTAGGGGTCTAATACGGAAAGCAGCCCCCGGCCGGTTATACCCTGAAATAACCGAAAATTTCCCTAAAAGCCCTTTTTTGCAACAAACACTTGAAAATGCAATACATATGATATATACTATACATATAATAAGTATTGTACATATGAAATATACAGTATGAATGATACCTATTTATAAGAAAAGCCCCCTGCTGCCGACCAAAGCTAAACAGGGGACTAGAAACCAACGACCACAACGCCGCCGGGAACTATGCTATTTTATCAATTTTTCCCGGTTCAGGCAAGAGAAAAGAAAGGACAGGGAAAAACGATGGAAAAAGAAAAGAATGAAACACTGGCAAGCGAAATTATCGCAGATCTAATGAAAACTGCCGACAAAAAGAAGAAGCTGATTGACTTGATAAACAGCATTGAAAAGCCGGAGATGATAGACTATCTACTGGGGCTAAACGCTGGGCTGATTAAAAACTGGAGGCAGAGAAATGGACTATAAGAAGATGATTATTGAAATGTTGGACAAGGTTCAGAGCCAGCACACGCTGCGGAGAGTTTATCGGCTGCTGGAATTTTTGTACATAAGGGAAGAAGCATAGATGTAAAGGAAAGCCGGGTAGTATTGCCCGGCTATTCCTGCATATGGAGAAAGGGGAAATATGGGAAATAATGAAGACGATTGTTTTAAGTAATCAAAAAGGCGGGGTAGGAAAAACCACCACAAGCAACGCTCTTGCTGCAGGGCTGAATAACCGTGGCTATCGAGTGTTAGCGGTGGATCTAGACCCACAGTGCAATTTATCACTTTCTTGTGGGGTGGATATGCTAGCTGCAGAAGAAACACTATACCATGTGTTTAAGGGCGAATCCGGAGTGAAAGAAACGATTATTCCGCTGAAGCTAGGTTTTGACCTGTTACCGGGTGGCCTGATGCTATCTGGGGCGGATATGGATTTCACGCAGACAGGGCGGGAATATATGCTTTCTGAAGCTCTGGAAGAAGTGGCCGGAAATTACGATTTCTGCATTATTGACACACCGCCCACGCTGGGAGTGCTGACCGTGAACGCTATGACGGCGGCTGACTATGTCATAGTGCCATTAACAGCGGATTTATACGCTTTACAGGGGCTTACTCAGCTGAATGGACTAATTAATAATATCCGTAAATACTGCAATCGGGGGCTACAGATAGCAGGAATCCTGCTGACAAAGTACAATGACCGTCAGAACATCAGTAAAGCCTTAAAAGGGAGTATAGAGCAGGCAGCGGAGAAGCTGGGAGCACAGGTATTTGAAACCTGCATCAGAGAAGGCGTAGCCATTCGAGAAGTGCAGCTGATGAAAAGTGATCTGTTCACAGAAGCCCCGAAAGCTAAAGTAACGCAGGACTACAATGACTTTATAAGTGAATTACAGGAAAGGATAGATAATTAATGACAAAGAAAAGAAATTTGACAGAAGCCGCAGCACAAGCCACAGCAGGACTTTTTTCTGGCATAAAGAAGCCGCTTAATGCTACAGAACAGGCTATTTTAGAGAAGTATAACGCTGGGATGACGAAGCAGACGGACATTTCCGAGGCCACAGGGAAAGATAAAGGAACTGTAAGCCGGGCATTAAAGCGAATCAGGGAAGACTACCCGGAGTTGCTGCAGGAACAGCCACAGAAGCCCGCAGAACAGCCGAAAAAGCCGGAGCCTATGGAAAGTAAGACAGAGCCGAAAAAGCCGCAGGAAACGAAACAAAAGAAGCCCTTAAAAGACTATTTCAAACTGGATTTAGACGAGTACGGCGGATATGTTCGGGACATGGCATGGTATAATCGGACTACAGTGACAGCCTACTTACAAGGCCTGATTGCTAAAGACGCGGAAGCCAATGCTGAAATCTGGGAAAAGATTAAAAAATAAGTGAACAAAAATAACAAGGCATATCGTATATATTATAGATATGATATGCCTTATATGTATTATATGTAAGGCAAAAACTATTTTCTGGAACCTTGACAGTGAAAAAAAGATACTATAGAATATAAGTACATAAAAACGTACATATTTAAGTACATGAAAGGAAGTGAACCGCATGATCGCTACTAAACCGCTTGATTTAAGAAGTAACTTAAAAAAATATATGGATTTTGCCTTCCACGGAAACCCTGTGGTTATTGCCAGACCTAAAAATGAAAATGTGGTTATGCTGTCTGAACAGGAATATAACGAGCTTGCTAAGGCAAAACAGAACGCAGAGTATTTACAGCGTATAGATCACAGCTATGAGCAGTTAGCAAAGAATCAGACCATTTCTTTTTCTCTGGAAGAATTGCAGGAGATGGAGTCTGACAGCTGGAAGCCCACGCAGAAGATAAAAGATTTTATGGAGCAGATGGAAAATGAATGATTTCACATTTACAGGGGAAGGCTTTTCTGACTATCTGTATTGGCAGACTCAGGACAAAAAGACCTTGAAGAAAATTAACGCTTTATTGGAAGATATACGCCGAAACGGAGCCATGAAAGGGACAGGAAAGCCGGAACCATTAAAGTATAGGCCGGGCTACAGCCGCCGGATAGATGAAGCGAACAGGCTTGTATACGATATTGACGAATTGCAGAATATTAAAATTATTAGCTGCCGTGGACATTATGAGGAGTAGCAGCCAATAAAATGGCTGTTATATTTTTAAGCAAAAAGGTAAAAAAAATGTATTGTTAATATACGCCCCCCTATATAAGGGGCTGCCTGGAAGGGATGAAGTGATGGGATACAGTAAACTAACCTATGAGGATTATATAAAAAATCCTTGCGTCTGGAATATTGTTCCGCCAAAGTGGGTAGCAGAACTTTCTGAAAAAGGATATAAAGGCATATCCGCTATAGATTTTTACGATGATATCTTCGGAGATGATTTAGAGGTATCCAGATTACCAGAGGACTATATAAGCGGGGAATATGCAGGAATAGCAGTGGAGAGAGTGCCGCAGTTCTACCCTAGCGGTAAGCCGAAGTTGAATAGAAATGGACAGCAGGAATACAAAGGTAAACGGCATACCATAACACAGGGGAATGTGGAGCTGTATGATTTAATTGAAAAATCTGAGAATTTTTGCATGATAAGCCCCATCAGCTATATAGGCAAAAATAGAACTATAGAAAATGCTAGATATTTGTATGCCTTGTGTATTGAAGTGGACTATATAGAACCGAAGCATGGAATAGATGAGCTTATTTATAGCTGGGAACGAGATTATAAGCCGATACCAAAGCCGACATATATTGTGTGTAGCGGAAATGGCCTACACATTTACTACGTATTTGAAAGGCCTTTACCATTATGGAAGAACGTATATATATCTTTGAACGAAGCAAAAAAATATCTTACGCCAAGGTTTTGGACAAAGTTTATTACTACTGCTTATGAGAAAATAGAATATGAAAGCCTTAATCAGCCTTTTAGATGCGTTGGGACGGCTACAAAAAACGGATCGTATGCTATGGCTTTTGAGGTTGGCGAAAAAGTAACTATTGAGTATATGAATAAGTTTTTGCCAGAAGATAAGAAGATAGAGCAGTTTTACAAGGCAAGCCGCCCTTTAGAGCAGGCTAAGGAGCTTTATCCAGAATGGTACAAGAAAAGAATCATAGAAGGTAAGGAAAGAGGACACTATAACCGATACAAGCCTATCTATTTCAACTGGATAGAGAAGATATTAGAGGGGGCAGAAGTCGGAAAAAGATATAACTGTCTTGAAAATCTTTGCAGTTTAGCGGTTCAATGCCAGATAGATCCGGAACAGGTAGAAAAAGACTGTCGCATGGTGGCGGAGCGATTAGAAAGGTTGACCGTATCGGATGATAACCATTTTACAGATTATGATGTATTGTGTGCGCTAAAGACTTACTATACCGCTGGCGAAAAGGCATATCGCAGAAGAACAGATTTTATCTCTAAAAAAACAGGCATACCATTGATCCCGAATAAACGGAACGGAAGAAAGCAGGAAGTGCATTTGATGGGGGCAAGAGCTATTCAAGAGATTAATGACAAGGTTAACGGGACGAACTGGAGAGAAGGGAACGGCAGGCCAACTGCAGAGCAGACGGTTAAAGAATGGCAGCAGGCTTACCCAGAGGGCAGGAAAGCCGACTGTATTCGGGAAACAGGACTTAGCAAGCCGACAGTATATAAATGGTGGAACGAAGGGAAGTAACGTTACTTCCCTTTTAGTAAAGGTAATGGGCGGCAATCACGGAAATGCGATTATGGCCCAAAAACTGCGACACTTGCCGCATGGCTACCTTGTCGTAAGTGACCCCAGCCTTATCATTCCGGCAAATATATCGAGACCGTTTCAAGTTTTGTGTAAATTCAAAAAACTGATATAAGATATGTCATTC
>ERZ1673697.3681-NODE-3681-length-10872-cov-5.084219_pt1 | contig 10872 bp, 5 predicted proteins | sample MGYA00580227_ERZ1673697 | MGnify/ENA primary metagenome ERZ1673697 (study PRJEB41218, sample SAMN15661759) | gut metagenome | host: Homo sapiens | place: Canada: London | collected 2015-08-20/2019-03-30 | study: EMG produced TPA metagenomics assembly of...
TCAAAATCAAATCCAGTTCCGAAAATATCTTTACCCAAAAGACCGTACTCTCTTGCCTGTCCAATTGCAATATTCAGACGCTCTACCGCAATCGGATACTCAGCACGCACATAGATATATCCCTGAGAAGCTCCAATTGCATACCCGGCAATCGCCATTGCTTCCAATACTACGTGAGGATCGCCTTCCAATACGGAACGATCCATAAATGCTCCTGGATCGCCTTCATCGGCGTTACAACAGACATACTTCTGATCTGCTGCATTGGCAGCCGCAAATTTCCACTTCAATCCGGTGGGGAATCCCGCACCGCCACGGCCGCGCAGCCCGCTGTCCAGAATGGTCTGGATAACCTCCTCCGGCTTCATCTCCGTCAGCACCTTGCCCAACGCCTCATAACCACGGGTTCCTATGTATTCCTCAATATTCTCCGGGCTGATGACGCCGCAGTTGCGCAGTGCAACTCTGTGCTGCTTCTTATAAAACTTCGTCTCTTGCAGCGGAAGCACCTCATTGCCTCTTACCGTCTCATCATACAGAAGACGGGTAACTACCTTTCCATTTACCAGGTGTTCTTCCACGATTTCCGGAATATCTTCCTCTTTCACCATGGAATAGAATGCTCCTTCCGGATACACAATCATAATCGGTCCCAAGGCACACAGACCAAAGCACCCTGTCTTTATCACATTTACATCATTTTCAATTCCCTGTTTTGCAAGCTCTTCCGCCAACTTCTCACGGATTCTCTGACTTCCCGAAGAAGTACATCCGGTACCTCCGCACACCAGAACATGATAACGATACTTTGTATCAAACTGAAGCTCTTCTGCCTTCTTTAGGCCCTTTATCAATTCCTCGTGTTCAGAACGGAACGCCACTTCTCCCTGCATTTTCTCTCTAATTACACGTAATTCTTCCAGAGATTTCATACTGTCCCTCCATTCAAATATTATTCGTATTTTGCCAGGATATCATCAATATCCTCTACCTTCAACCGTCCATAGACTTCATCATTAATTGTCATAACCGGCGCCAGGCCGCACGCTCCGATACAGCGGCAGGCGTCCAGGGAAAACTTGCCATCAGGGGTACATTCTCCGCCAACGATGCCAAGCTTCTCCATCAGCTTATTATAAATATCTCCGGAACCTTTTACGTAACATGCCGTACCAAGACAGACAGATATTTTGTATTTGCCCTTTGGATTCAGATTGAACTGAGAATAGAATGTAACAACTCCATATATCTTCTCCAATGGTATTCCCGTCTCATCAGAAATAATTTTCTGCACTTCAATCGGGAGATAACCGTAGATGTCCTGAGCCTTCTGCAGGATTGGCATAAGGGCGCCTTTCTCATCCTTCAGCTCGTGAATCACGCCAAGCAGTGCTTTTTCTTGTTCTTCGGTTCCCCGAAATTGAACAGTTGTTTTCTTAGAAAGCATTTTTTAACCTCCTTAAAATATAGTATTCACTTTCCGCTTACTCGCGCTTTAGTACCAGTATATTCTAACATAGAAGTTTCAGAATTACCATGATATTATCTCCTCTTTTCCTTTATTTTTTTACATTTTACAAAAAGATCCCACAATACACTGTGAGATCTCTCTGTCTTTATGAAAGAATCATAAAACTTATACTCCGCGGGAAAATCAAAAGCCAACCACCGAATCAATGGGTAATGACATTACAATCCCTTTAGCATCGCTATGCATCCCGCACTTTTCACCGATACTCTGCATAAGCTTCATCTTATTTTCCGTCTCTGAAAGTATCATTACGATTTCTTTCTCCTTCTGCACGCTAAGCCCCCAAAAATCAACTACTTCCTCATTTTCAATACGGCGGCTCTGCACCACGGTTCCGCCTTTTGCTCCCACTGCTCTGGCTGCTTCCATTACATCACCGTCAAAGCCCCTGTTTACAATCGCCGCAATCAGAACGTACTTTGTTTCTGCCATTTCATTCTCTTCCTTTCTATCCATGAAATACATAGGTTTCTCTATATTTTGTGTCAACATACGCAGAATCAGATGATTTGCACCGGTAAGCGGTATCGTAAAGGCAACGCCGCTGTTCACAGACTCAAGCCGCAGCTCTGTGTTTAATTTATCAATCAATATATCCGATAAATGCTTTGGTACCATACTAATCAGTACACATTTATCAATTCCTCCAAGCCCTAACATATCCATTATTTCATTGGATGCGGTTCCCCTGGCGCTGAAACGGTACTGTACAGGCAAAGCCCCTTTTTGAAATATTTTCACCGCTTTTTCAGCAAGTTTGGGAGTCGTAATTAACATAAGCAATTGAAAAGACATTTTTTTTGCGTCATTCTTCATTTACTTCATCCTCCTCAAAGTCAACAATCATATCGCTATTATCGTAAAGTCCTGCACTTTGTTCCACATTTTTATGATGTCCGTCCATCTTATGTTTATAAACCAGTCCCATAATCTGCACAGCTATCAATGGTGTGAGTGCGACAAGTGCGACAACACCAAAAGCATCCGTCATGATATTTCCGCCAACTGCCTGACAAACGCCGATACTAAGCGGCAGCAAAAAGGTTGTCGTCATAGGTCCGCTTGCAACGCCGCCGGAGTCAAAGGCAATTCCAACAAAAATATCCGGCACGAATTTCGACAAAACCAAAGCAATCATGTACCCCGGAATAATTATCCATTGAATGGGAATTCCCAGGAGAACTCTGAGCATAGCCAGGCCGACACTGACGGAAACGCCAATCGCCATACACTGATTCATCGTTTTAACGGAAATGGCACCATTGGTAACATTTTCGACCTGGTGGTTCAGCACTTGTATCGCAGGTTCCGCTTTTACAATATAATATCCAATTAACATGCCGATTGGCACAAGCAGCCATTTAAACGACGCACCTGCCAATTCTTTTCCAAGATATGAACCCACCGGAGCGAAGCCTGTATTCACGCCGCAAAGGAATAGTACCAAACCAACGTAAGTATAAACAAAACCTACCATAATCCGTATAATCTGCCGTCTTTGATAGCGGTGGGCCAAAACCTGAAAAACAATAAATACCACCAGGATAGGAAGAAGAGATCGCATTACCTCCCCGGCATATACCGGCATCCCTCTCATAAATTCCCGCACAACATCCCTTGTCGTCACAACATCTGCCACATCAGTCACCGTGTATGTCGCTTCTGAAGGTTTATAAAAACATCCCAGAATAAGCACAGCAAGAATCGGTCCCACACTGGACAATGCAACAAGTCCAAAGCTGTCGCCTAAAGAATTTTTGTCACTGCGCATCGAGGCAAGCCCCACCCCTAACGCCATAATGAACGGCACGGTTATCGGTCCGGTCGTTACACCGCCCGAATCAAATGCAACAGCAAGGAATTCTTCCGGAACAAAAAATGAAATTATAATAAGCGCTATGTAAAAAATAAACAACAACGTCGATAAATGAATCCGGTATCGAATGCGAATGACTGCCAGGGCAAGAAAGATTCCAACACCGACCGCCACTGTCAAAATCAGTACTCTATTCGGAATTGCAGGAACCTGCCGGGCCAGCACCTGCAGATCCGGCTCGGATATTGTAATCATAACTCCCATAACAAAACTGATGAAAATCACAATCCCTGTTTTTCTGGTTCTGGATATTTGTACACCAATACCTTCTCCAAGCGGCGACATTGCCATTTCAGCTCCAAGTTGAAAAAATCCCATCCCCACAATCAGCATAACTGCTCCCGTAAGGAACATGACAACACTTCCCAGTTCCATCGGCACCAGAAAAACGCTGATAAGCAATACGATTCCCGTTATCGGCAGCACTGCTGAAAGAGATTCCTTTATTTTTTCTTTTAATTTAGGATTCATGAAGTCGGAACCTCCTTTCTGCAAATGGTAATTAAACCGGAGTCTACCATCTTCTCACAATGCAGTCAATGTTTTATTTCTCAAATTTTTCTAAAACTTTTATATCCTCTCTTTCTTTAAAAGGTGTAATTTTACTGCCTGTTCTTATTGCCATAAAAAAAATTCCCGGCAATCTCCCAATGTCTTACGATCGTGACAAAGGAATACTGCCAGGAATTCTCTGCTTTATTTACTTCACTTATTTACTTATCAAACTTCTCCATAAATCTCTGGATAATGATTGCGCATTCTGCACGGCTTGTGCCGCCCTGCGGGTCGAGACGGTAGGAACCGTCTGCATTTTCTTTTCCTTCAATGATTCCGTTACCTACCGCCCATTTCATGGCTTTTTCCGCAAATTCCGTTACCTTATCGGCGTCCGTAAATTTGCTGATATCGGTCGGTTCTTCGGATTCATACTTCATGTAATCTGCATAGCGGTACATCATGGTTACCATCTGCTCACGGGTAATCGGATCGTTCGTTCCAAAGTAACCGGAGTCTGTATAACCGGTAACTACGCCTATCTGTGATGCCCAAATGACCGCTTCTGAATAGAACTGTCCCGCCGGTACATCCGGGAATTTCGCCGTATATGTCACATCCGGCTCGCCGTTCATCCGGTAAAGAATGGTTGCAAACTGTGCACGAGGAAGGACAACATATGGTCCAAAATGCGTAGGATCCATACCCGTCATAATCTCTTCGTAGTAATTGTAAGCCACTTCGTTATAGAACCAGTCGCTTTCTTTCACATCTTCGTATGGAAGCTCTTTTCTTTGCAGAGCCTTTGCTGCTTTGTCAAGTGCTGCAGCCGCATCATCAATTTCTTTCTGCGTTGCATCCGCATCCGCCAATACTTCTTTCGCCTGATTCAAAGCTTCTTCGTAAGCTATCCAGCTTTCTTCCGTATACTTAGCTTTCTCGGTATCCGGTACCGCTGCCTTAACCACTGCTTCCAAAGCTGTCTTGTCTGTTTCATTCGGTTTCGCTGCTTCCTTCACTGTAACCTTGAAGGTCGCTGTCTGTCCGCCATATGCTACCGTTACTATCTGTTCGCCAACCTTGGTATTGTCATAGCCGCTTACTTCGCAATCCTTTACTGCAATATCTTTTTTGTCACCGTTACTGTATGTTGCGGTTATCTTTATTCCGGTAAGATCAAGCTCTTCCCCTGCTGTATACTCCGTCTTTTCCGGTGCCGTAACGGCAATGGATGATACTGTAACCGGATCCACAGGTTTTTGGGAATCTTTCACATCATAACTAAAGGACTTTGTCATGATTTTAATTCCTTCTTTATAGGATACCGTGGCTTCCCTTGATCCTGCTGTTGTTGTATAGAATCCGCGCACCGCATATTCATCGGCAGATAACTCCCGCGTTGTTCCGTCGGAATAAACCGCCTTTACTGCCATTCCTTCTGCGTCAAATTCCTCACCTATCTGATATTCTGTCTTACCCGGCGCTGTTACATCTAAATCTGTCAATTCTACGATTTTCTCTTTCGGCTGCGCAATGGAGATATAAGTAAGCTGTATAGTAAGGTTCCGGTTCTCTTCCGGCTTCACGCGAAGATCAATCGTAATATATCCATCTACAGCCTCCACTTCTCCCGTCACTGTTACCGGCGTTCCTCCTGCCACTTCCAGTCCGTCTGCCGAAAGCTGTTCTCTGCCGTCCGTATCATAGTTTGCATAGACAACAGGATTGAATGCATTAGACCACGTATTATTCAGACCAATCTCAACAGGATATTTTACGCCGTCTTCTGCTTCCGGCATCTGGAATTTATAAGAGATATACATCTCTTCTTCATTCAGAGAGCCGCCTAAGATAGCGCTGTCCTGCCCTTCTGCAAATACAAGGCTTTCTGTTACCGGGCATCCATCCTGCGCATCCGCTTTGGAATTTATCCACTTTGTAGCCACGGCATTCCCCTGCTCATATCCATCTCTGTCGCCATTTTTGTCATATAATCCCCAGCTATACTCTGTATCAATGCCTTTTGCAAATACCTGATCTGTCAAGCTTCCCTGTAAGGTTCCCTTTACCACGCCCTCAGAGGCCGTTGCCGGGTTCCTGTCGCCACAATCCACGAAATACAGTAGATTGCTGTCTGCTGACGCAGTTGTTTTCAAATTGTTAAAAGCATTCCCCAATGTTCTCTCGCAGCTGTCTACCTCTGCCTGTTCAGAAGCCGGAACATTTTCCCTGTCCAGATATACTTTTGCTGCGCTCTTTGCTGTTTGAAGAGCCTTCCATGAATTTTCTTCATACATACTTTCTTCATTTGAAAGCGAATCCACAACCTTATACAACTGTTCCAATTTACTTAAATCAGCGGAAGTGCTTTCAACCTTCGTAATTTTAATATAGCTTATATAGAAAGTTCCGCCGTTTACATCTCTCTCATAGCTTAAAGCAAGCTCATTTCCATCGGCTTCACCAACTTCAGCCTGAACCGTCCTGGAAATAAATTTATCCGTATATCCGGTTGCCTCTCCCATATTGAAAGTCTCAATCTCATTTCCGTTGGCTTTTACCGTTACATCTCCGCCCCAGCAGCTTCCCCATTTGTTACAATATCCGGTCTCTATCTGGTAATCACCCGGTTCCAACTCAAACGCATAACGGATATATTTATGGCTTCCTTCAAAATTATTATCCTTCGTCTGGTATGCCGTCGAACGGAAGGTTTTACTCTTGTCACTCTCATCCTGATTATTCCAGTCTGTCGTAGTCTGCCATTTTGTCCAAAGTCCCGCACTTCCATCTGACGAATCTATCGGATAATCTTCCTCTGTTGTCACAACACCCCATTTATATCCGGTCTGTCCGTCCATTCCATAATACCGGTCTGTTGTACTGTTTCTCGTTCCAAAAAGCTCTCCATCCGGAAGTGTTGTTTCATTGTTATCACCACAATCCACAAAGTACAGCACAGAACTGTCAACCTTGGAAGTATCCCTTGCAGGGATTGTCTGTATACTGAAATCATCTACATATACGGTTCCCTTTGTCAGCGAACCGGTATCAATCTCTATTTCAACATCCATACCCTCCGCAATCCAGAAATCAATAATCGTCTGCAGATACGCGTCCCCAAGATTGATTTCTCTCTCAGAAATACTTACCACATCTTTTCCTGATTTCACGGTAGCTCTTACTTTTACCTTGCCCGCCGCATCATCACTTCCTTTAGAATATACGCCGAGATAATAATTTCCGGTCGGGATTCCACTAATGTTCTGGCGAAGCGTACTGCCTTTTGTCATATCAGCGTGATAGCCATCATAACTGTCTGCGACCACCTTATTAACATCTGCTTTCTCAGCTTCCCAGCCTGCAGTATCGCCTGTTCCGAATCCCGGATTCACAATATAATCATCTACCGACTCTGTATTAACACCTTCAAAATAAACCTCAACCGATACGTCTGCCTTCACATTCTTAACTGCAAGTGCATAAGTTCCATCTCCACGCTTCACAGCCGCATCTGTACTATCCTTTCCATTTACAAGGATACGGTCAATGCCGGTCTTTGGAACTATGGTTACATCAAATGTTCCGCCCTCTTCCACCGTATTCTGTGCAGAAACTGCATATCCGCCTGCCGTTGTGCGAATCGCAATTGCATACTCTGTCTTCGGCTCTACAGCCTTTTCCAGCGACTCCGGTGTAATCACAAATCTGTCAAGATTCGGCGTTGTATTCGCCAGCACCTTCGTACCGGCCACACTCTGGGAACCGCCATAGAGGATTGTGATACCATCATCATTGTAGAATCGAAGGGTATTTTCACCCTTTGACAAATGTATCCTTATTGTTTTTTCCTTAAAGGTATCTCTGGAATATGTATTGATGAAATAATAACGCTCGTCGCTCGTTTCTTTCCCATCTTTATTCATCACAGATACTGACATATACTTATCAATAATCTTCGTATTATAGCTATGAGAACCGCAAAGTTCGTCATTGGACTGGAATACCTGCATCTGATAGTAACCGTCTGCAGGCGCCGTATAAGTAAATTCAAGATATTTACCCACTGTTGTCTTCGCATCCTGCGCCCCGGCCAGCTCGGCAACATACTGATTTCCCGAAGCTCCATTGCTTGTCTTTACTTCAATATCCGCTCCGTTTGGAATGCAGTTCTCCGCCTCAACCGTCCAGATAAGGTCTTCTGTATCTTCCTCACTTAATTGCTTCACATCCAGATAATCCAGCGCAATATCTGCTGTGGCATCCAGATCCACAATATTAATTCCTTTCTGGAGATAAACGGTGGCAACGGCAGTCTGCCATTTTCCGTCTGTCTGGCCTACAGATACCGTTTTCGCAAGATTTTTAAGTGATGCGTCCGTATTTCCCACGTAAATGTCAGCTTCCCCGGATTTCTCAGACTGATAACGAAGCTCCATATTATACAATCCACTTTCCTCAACTACAACTGTCCAGCGGATTCCACCTCCATCCTCCACGGATACGTCAGAAAGTCCTGTCACATAACCGCTTCCGGAATAATCCTCCAGATTCGTCTGCTTTTTCACACTTGACGTACGATTCACTTTATAAGTATTGTTGCTGACTAACGTATTAAAATCTGCATCTTCTGCCTCATATCTATCCCGCAGCCCGGTACCGCCTTCGCCATATGCACTGTCATAAGAGACAACCAGCACATCCTGTAATACCTCGCCGTTTTCTGTCGTATCGGCAGATGTTACCGTAATCGTATGGCTGCCTGCTGCCAGATCCACATACTCTGCATGGTTTCCGGTATTATTCGTCAGCAATGTATTCTTCATTGTCATTTCTACCGGAGTTCCGCCATCTACACTCATCGTCTGAACCTGGTTGATTCCAATGCTGTTTTCCGCGTCATTTCTCTGGGTTCCTGTTCCGTTTCCATATACATAAGTCAATTTATACCGGCCGTCTACCGGCACCTGCACCGTATAGGTTAAAGTGCCGCCCTGTTTCATCAGAACTCCGCCATCATTGGAAAGATATTTTGTAGGTCCGTAATATTTTCCTGCATCCGACCATAATCCGGTAACACTCGCATTGCCTGACGTTTGCGCATTTTCAGCTTCATAATAATTCATATATGCGCAAGTAAGATAATCTCTTTCCTCAGCCTCATCTGCCTCCGTAACGGTCAGGCAATATGCGGTAGAGAACTTCATATTCTGCATACTGACAGACACATTTCCATCTTTATCAACCTTAAAATTACCGTCAATAATTGTCGGCGGGTCATACTCAGCACCTTCCATGCCTACAAAGTTTGCCGCTTCCACCTTTATATGGACATATTCTGCGTTCTTGAACAAATCTGTTTTATTAAGATTCTTCAACTGAATACTGGAGGAACCATCCTGACCGCCGAAAAGTACCTTCGCACTTCCCTTTTCATCGTCGATTGCTGCCAGGCCATACAGTTCGTCATAATACGCACTGGAACTTACCGCCAGACGCTCTCCTGACATATCGCCATACCACTTAAATGTCCACCATGCTCCATTTCCTTCATTCGCCTCTGCCGCCAGGTCATTCAAATCATTCGCCTGGTGCCAGAACGGAAGACATCCATACAACCCGTTATCCTCCAGCCTTGCTACCCAGTTCACAAGGCGTCCCGGGATACCGCAGTCATATCCGGTCGCATACTCATTAATGACAATCTGTGGTACTTCCGGTACTTTTGTCACCTTACCAGCTTTATGGCTGTCAATTGCTTCCTGCCAATATTTATTCCATTTGGATACAAAATCAGCTTTATGGTCCGCCATCTTAACCAATGCATCCTCATCCAGCTCATGTCAAGTAATAATATCCGGCATACAGCCATTTTCTATACAATAGGGAAGAAATTTGTCCAGATCATAGGCGATTTCGTTTCCATCGCTATCCTTCGCACGCGCCGCTGCTTCTGCTGCGTTGATTCTCTCCACAATCGCCGCCTGTTCTTCTGTTGTTGCCGTCTCAGGAATATTCTCTACCTCATAGTCATCTTCGTGAACAAAACCAAACGCTCTGTTATAATACCAATCATTCGTGCCTGCAATTGTTGCATCTTTATCAGCACTCTTAATCGCCTCATAATAAGCTTCCCATGCCACTCCAAAATCTCTGGCTCCCCAATTCGGAGTCCCCTCATTGACCGGGACATAAATAATTGCTTTGTCAATATCTACCCTGGCGCCAATCGCATCTTTGGGCGCATCCGGAGTACCATGATCCTTTTTCCATGCCTGCTTCCATTCAGAAACTGCAGGCGCAATAATTTCCTTCAGATCCTTTGCATAAATCTTATAATCTGTCATAACACCAAATACACCATAGTAATTGCTGTTATACATCATTACCTGTTCGCCGCCGGACTCCAGAAAAGTCTTCGCCACATCCAACGCATCTCCATATGGATGCTCTGTTCCCAACGCTCCTTTTGTCGCCAGCACTTTTGCATTCAAAGGTACAATGGTATTGGTCGTCGGAACATCTTCATTACTCACTCCATACAAAAATCCTGCAGCTCCGTGCGTAACTTCTCCCTGCCGCTTTGATAGGTCCACAGATAACGCCTCCACGGAATTAACTGTAGAACTATTTGCTGCCTGTACGATAAGCAATGGGGAAAATGGCAATACGCCAACCGCCAGCAATACCGCCATACACCCACACAACGCTTTTTTCCACAACTTTTTGTGCATAATTATCCTCCTTCTACATAACTATTTGCTTGTATTATACTTCTGTTTTCAACAGAAAAAGGGGGACTTTTCTTTAAAAGGTGTAATTTTACTGCCCGTTCTTATCGCCGATAAAAAACAAAGGGGACAAGTTCGCCTCGAACTCCCTACATCATAAAAAAATTCCCGGCAATCTTCCAATGTCTTATAATCGTGACAAAGGAATACCGCCAGGAATTCTCTGCTTCATTTACTTC
>ERZ1673697.3689-NODE-3689-length-10837-cov-3.506121_pt1 | contig 10837 bp, 10 predicted proteins | sample MGYA00580227_ERZ1673697 | MGnify/ENA primary metagenome ERZ1673697 (study PRJEB41218, sample SAMN15661759) | gut metagenome | host: Homo sapiens | place: Canada: London | collected 2015-08-20/2019-03-30 | study: EMG produced TPA metagenomics assembly of...
TGTTTTTACATCATCAACACTAGCGCAAAGTCCAGCTAAGATAAGGCCATATATCAAAAATAATATGTAGCCTTTCTTGAAAAAGCTATTATTTTGAAAGAATTCACTTACTTTGCTCTTGCTTTCTTGACCCGAAAAGCTGTTGGAAAAGGCAGATGTCCTTCTATTCTCCATAATTAGCTTAGCTTTAAGTATTGCTCTAAGCTTGTCATAATCAACTTTTAGTCCTCTAAAAAGCGGCTTGAATAAGTCAAGTACCTTTAGTGAGAATAATTTAAACATCGTTCTCACCCATAGCCGCAACAAATTCTTCCGCTAATTCTTTATGATTAGTAAAACCAGTTACTTCATTAAATATATTTTCAAGTGATTCTTCATTGTCCTCGCTGTTATTTAGTGATTTTTTGATATTGTCAATACTGTCGTTCAAGATAACTTTGCCATTTTGTAAAAGTATAATCTTGTCAGATAACTTTTCAACTACCTCTAAGATGTGTGATGAGTAGAATATAGTCTTGCCCTTATTCTTAAGTGTAGCAAGTATTTCTTTTATAACGAGTACAGAGTTTGCGTCTATACCGCTTAGTGGCTCATCTAGAAAGACTATGTCTGGATCATGCAGTAAAGATAAGACGAATAGATACTTTTGTCTCATACCTTTTGAGAATGATGATATTTGTGAATCCATCGCGTCTTTCATATCAAGCACTTCTAGCATAGTCTTAGCTCTCTTGACAGCGCTTTCAACTTCAATTTCGTATAGAGCCGCATTTAGCTCTATGTTTTCTCTTGCAGTTAAATTCTCATAAACTTCACTTGCTTCTGGCACGTAACCTATCCTCTTCTTATAATCAAGTGAGTTTTTAATATTCTTTCCAAATACAGAAACATCTCCGTAGTAATCTCTATTTAGACCCATAATTATTTTTATAGTTGTTGATTTACCAGCTCCATTAGGTCCAATGTAGCCAATGATTTCGCCAGAGTTGACCGAAAAGTTTACATCTTTTAAGATTTCTTTCCCGTCAAAAGCGTTAGATAAGTGCTCTACTTTTAATATTTCCATATTTCCTCCTGTATTTAATAGATTAATTAGCTTTAACTAAGTCTACGATATAGTCTTTGAAATCCTTACCGTTAACTGTAACTGCTCCTGTTCCTCCGAAGATATCTACACTTATTTTGAAGAAGTTCACTACTATAGTGTCTCCGTCAATATATTTTTCTTCTAAATGTCCTGGAACAAAGATAAGTGTCTTATCTGCGTCAATTCCGTCTAGGTTAAGTTTTTTGATTGGCTCAACCATCATGTTAACAACGCCTAAGTCTTCTGTCATCCACATATTGTTATTCCAGAATTTCTTTTCTTCTTTTGAAGCGTCGCTTAAAAGTTCGTTATTTGATATAGCTGATAATACTTTTCTAACTGATTCTTCATTGAAACCTTCGCAGAATGTGTATTTCATCTCATCTCTTTCTGCTACGCTTCTGATGTAGTCTTCAGAAACCTTTTCTCTTTCTGAAATGCTTTGCCAAAAGAAAAGCATCATTTCAATTACTTCTGTGTTAATTTTTACTGACATATTAATCCTCCTTAATTTCGATGGAATCGTCATTAATAATTATTTTTCTTTGTCTATACAAAATGGCGATTGCCCTTTTAAATGATGACTTACTCATGTTAAAAACCTTCCTAATCTCGTCAGGATCGCTCTTATCTGCGTAATTCATCTTTCCTTTATTCTTTAGTAGTATTTCATAAACCTTTAGTGAATCACTCTTGTGCTCGTCATAAGCCGACTTTTCAAGCTTAGTGCTTAGTATAAGCCTTCCGTCGTCGCGAACAGCTTGTACCCTAAACTTCATTCTCTCACCTAGATCGTAGTCTTCAAAGACATCCTTCTTTTGAACCATGGCTTCATATTTGTCGTCAACTGCAACAAATAAGCCAAATTCTCTAGAAATATTATAAATAACACCATCTACAATGTCGCCTTTGTGAATACCACTAGATCTCTCTAAAGTCTTTCTTATCTTCATAGTTGTCGCAAGTCTACCAGACTTATCTATATATAGCTTGACTAGAACCATGGAATTAAGTTTTGGCTCTCTAATTGTCTCTGAAAATGGTAGCAAGACGTCCTTATCGAGGCCCATGTTTAAGAAGTAGCCTATCCTTGTCTTGCTAACTACCTTTAGCTCCCTAATCTCGCCTACTTCTATAAATGGCATGCGAAAAGTAGATACAATCTCATTATCAACTGGATAGTTGAAAATTTTAACAGTATCTCCTATGTCATAATTCTTTTCATTAGACTTAATATGATAAATGTTTTTATCAAAGTCTTCAAGAATATATTCATCACCTTTGTGATTAATTACTTTTGCTTCAATTGTTTTTCCTAAATTGTTCATTTAATACCTCTACATAAAATTTCATGATAATTATATCATAAACAATAATTTTTTTCAATACAAGTCTAGTAAATATAAGAGTCTTAATCGATTGAATGAAATCATTAGCACATGAAAAACACCTCTATAGCTAGAGGTGAATTACATTATTTGTCTCTATAAGCAATCATGATGTCTTCTAGTATCTCTGGTGATGTTCTCGGTGTGTATGAAAGACAGTTTGCTCCTGCATTTATAGTCTCAAGTATATGTTCGTCACTGTGGCCGCCTGTAGCTATGATAGGAAACTTATCTCCGACAATCTTTCTTACATGTCTAATTAAGTTGGCTGTGTCTTTGCCACCAGCTATGTTAAGTATCCTTGCTCCAGCATTGATCTTGCCTTCAATATCATCGTTGTATGAAGCAATGGAGGCTATGACAGGTATGTCAATATACTCAGACATCTCTTTAATTACTTCGTTCTTCATTGGCGCGTTAACTACTACACCAAAGGCTCCATATAATTCTGCTTGAAAAGCTATCTGTATACTTCTTTGTCCAGTAGTTAAGCCGCCACCAACGCCAACAAAGACAGGACCTGGTGATACATCAAGTATCGCCTTAGTTATAGATAGTTCAGGTGTGAATGGATATACAGCTATAACCCCATCTGCATTGGTATTTCTAATGATGGCAACGTCTGTTGAGAAAACTAATGACTTTATTCTTTTACCCTTTATATTTATGCCCGAGCATCTATAAACGGCTTCAGGTACCTTTTGTACGTGTCTTCTAAGAGTAGTTTCAACGCTTGGCACATACTTTTTTTCATCATTATTCATTTTTTTCTACCTCTTTTTCTACTTCTTTTTTAAAATTAATACAGAAAAATGCCCCAACTATAATTGGCATATAAAAAGTAAATAGCCTCCATAAGATTACTACTATCCCAACTGATGAGATATTAGTATATAAAGGTTTAAAAATGCTTACAAAGGCTCCCTCTGCTCCAAGGGCAGCCCCAGGTAGTGGCACAAAGCCAGATATAAGAGCTACTAAACAAGCAGCACATACACTTAGTACCGCATTAGTAGTTACAGCTCCAAAAGCTGAGAAAACAACGTGAGGAACTGTCCATAGTGATATGTTTTGTAGCGCTACAAAAAAAGCACACGGAAGCAATTTGTATAAGCCTTCGCACTTGAAAACTCTAAAAGAGTCATAAAAAGAATCTATTTGCTTTTCAAATTTTTTAATTTTTTCATCAGGATTCTTCTTGTTAAAAAATCTTACTACTTTTACCATGAATTTCTTGCTCTTATTTGGAAATATAATTACAGATGTTATTACAAAAGTCACTATAAGGCTTAAAAATACACCTGCTAGCATCAATACTGAGCTAAATAATTTTTCTCCTAAATTCTTATATGAAAATATCATTGAGAATATCGCTAGTATTAGTGTAACCAAATTATTGATAATAATCAGTAGTATTATAACTGAAGATGATAATCCCGGAGCCAAGCCATAATCTTTCATCCTTAAAACTTGCATTGGCTGTCCACCAGTTGATGACGGCGTTATGGCATTAAAAAATGCTCCAGTCATAGTTACTTTAAATGCATCAATTGGTCTTAATCCAGCTCCAAGAACCTTTAACAAAGAATTTAATGATAAAGATCCAAAGAACCAGAATAAAAACATTAAAAAGGCAGCTAGTAATAAGTAAGGCGCCTTTGCTTGGCGAACTGTTTGAAGTATTTTTTCAGGTCCGTCTATGAAATAAGCGCTTAGAATTACAGCAACTATGGATATTGCTATAACGACTAAGGAAAAAATCTTCGTCTTTTTATTTTTCATTATTTAAAAAATTCTGTAAATATCTTATACAAATTATAATGATCTTCAACGCTTCCAAACTCTCTAACTGAGTGCATAGCAAGTATTGGGTTACCTATGTCAACTGATTTTATATCTAATTGAGTTGAGCTTATTGGGCCAATAGTTGAGCCGCCACGAACGTCTGATCTGTTTAAGAAAGCTTGTACCTTTGCTCCAGCTTTTTCTGCAAATTGCTTAAATACGGAAGCTGACTCTGCATCTGATGTGTAGCTTTGATTTGCAGCGTACTTGATGCAAACGCCCTCGCCCATCTTAGGTAAGTTAGTTATATCACACTTTTCAGGATAATTTGGGTGATAAGCATGAGCAAGGTCAGATGATATCATAAATGATTTTGCCTTTGCTCTGTAAAATTCTTCGTCATCTAGGCCAAGTGCTAAAACTACTCTTCTCATTACATTCTTTAAGAATGGACTGTTAGCGCCTTGCTTAGTCATAGAGCCAACTTCTTCGTTGTCTGAAACGTAGATTAGATTTATCGCATCTGAAGCATCATTAGTTAATAAAGCCTTGTATGAAAGATGAGCCATAGCTAAGTTGTCAAGTCTACCTATTTGCATAAACTCGTCATTTAAACCAAGTATCTTACCGCCTTCTCTATCGTATAAGAATAAATCAAAATCAAGAATGTCTTCTCTAGCTACTTTTAGTTCTTTTGCTAAAATATCTTCCAATTTAAGTTTTTCCATAGTATCATTAATCAGTTCAAGTATTGGAAGTGTATCCTTTTGCGCATTTATTTCAAAACCCTTATTTATTTCTCTGTGTTGATGTATACATAGACTTACTATGCTCATTAAGTCCTTGTCAATATTTACAAGGTGCATTTGAGGGTGAAGTGCGTCCTTTTCGTTCTTTGTATATACTCTACCAGCAATTGATAGAGCTCTGTCGAACCAAGTGTGTAAGATGGCACCACCATAAACCTCAGTATTTAACTTATGATAACCGTTTTGATATATATCAGCTGCTGGCTTTATTCTAAAGCATGGGCTATCTGAGTGAGATGCAATTATCTTAAAAGCAAGATCTTCCTTAGTCTTTGGTAAGTCAAAAGCTAAGATAGCTGAATCATTCTTCTTTACAAAGTACTTTCCGCCTAAGTCTAAGTCCCACTTGTCCTCTTCTTTAAGTTCTTTATAGTCATTCTTATTTAGTTCTTCTTCAATTGCCTTAACAGCAAAAAAGGCACATGGACTTGCGTCAATAAAATTAATTAAATCCATTGCTAAATCTTTTGAATTCATATCGATTCCTCCTTTTTATATAATTCAATTATAAACGATGCTTTATTTTATGTCAAGATAAAGAGTTTATATATCTCCACCGATATAATTATGGTGAAATTGTTACTCTTTTGTAAGCTTTGCCTAATTGACAAGTGCTCCCCAGTAAATTATAATTTTACTTGAGGTGGTTATATGAAAAATATATTTAAAATTCTATTAGCATTATTGGTGGCAGCATTACTTGTCTCATGCTCGCCTAAGACTAATGATGCAAACAATGTGACAGATGGGCCAGTTGATAGTGACACACAATCTCCAAGTGACAAGGACGATGACACTATAATGTACACTAATCTTACAAAGGATGAGACTAAAAACGAATTAAAAAAGACTCTTAGTGATAAGGGCCTTGACGATGGGGATATTAGTGCATTCATTAAGAATCTTGATGAGTACAATGAAAGTGCGGATACAAACGAACTAGCTAGTGACTTCACAAAGTATAATGATGAAGTAGCTTATTATAATAGCATGGATAAATTTGCAGAGAAGAATCCTGATTTCTTAGGCGTTAACTGCAGAATAACTACATTTTCACTTATTAAAAATAGCTTAGATATTGCTAAAGAAATTGAAGATAAATCTTCTGTTTTGGATTTTGATAAAAAAGCAATAAACGACAAGAACTTGCTTAGTGAAGATCAATTAAAGAAATTCATTACTTATTATGCCCCAATAAACGTTAATGATGAAAAAGCAAAATATGAAGATTTAATCATTAAGGAGTTTAATGAAAGAGGTATTAAATTTAAAAATGACGATGTAAAAGTTGTTTCTGTATACTTAAACTCAAATGATGAGATTGACGGAAACATTTTGTTCATTGGTCACACTGGACTCATGTATGAAGATCAAGGCAAAGTTTACTTCTTAGAAAAATTAAGCTTCCAAGAGCCATATCAATTAATTAAGTTTAATTCAAAGAAAGACCTTTATGACTACTTAATGAAAAAGTACAATCAAGACATGGGTGAAAATACTCACGAAGCCATAATTACAGAGAACGACAAAGTTTTCACATACTAAAAAAGACGGATAACTCCGCCATTAAAATAAAATAAGTATATACATGAAAAAGCTCTCAGCACATATGTACTGAGAGCTAATTTATTAATGAGAATAATATTCTACTACGTAAACGTCTTCGATTTCTATTGGAATTTCTTCTCTTTCTGGTAATCTTGCTAGAACAGCTTCAAATTTATCAATGTCTTTTTCAATGTAAGGATATGAGTTTCCAACAACTGTTTGGAAGTTTTCCTTGAACATTTCGTTTGATCTTGATTTTTCTTTTAAGCTAATCTTTTGTCCAACTTGTAATTGATAAGCTGGTTTATCTACTCTCTTACCATCAACAAGGATGTGTCCGTGAACAACCATTTGTCTTGCTTGTCTGATTGATTGAGCAAATCCTGCTCTAAGAACAAATGCATCTAATCTTGTTTCAAGTAATTTGATAAGAGCGTGACCTGTTTGGTCCTTAGATTTCTTAGCTTTTAAGAACGCCTTCTTTAATTGAACTTCTGGCACTCCGTAGTAAGCTCTTAATCTTTGCTTTTCTAGTAATTGAAGTCCGTAGTTAGATAATTTCTTATCTGAACGTGCAGCTCCTTTTTTCATACCTTTATTAGCTTTCGCTAATCCATAGACATTTAAGCCTAATCTTCTGACCGTTCTTACTCTTGGTCCGTTTAAACTTGACATTAAAACACCTCTAAAAATATATTTGCCGCGGTATATTTTTAACATTCACATTCTATCACATATGATAAGACTTGTCAACTACTTTTTTAATTTTTCTGTAAATATTCATATTTGATTGAAAAAGCTTTAATAATGATATATAATTATTTATATAAATATAAAGGATGAATAAAATGAAATTTGAAGATATAGAAAAGTATTACAAAAGAATAGATATACTAAGCGAAGCTAACCTTATTAATTTTTATGCCACTCGCCTAGCAAGAACTAAAAGCTTTGATGAGAAGAACAGCTTAATCAGAGCTGTAGACATAATTAAAAGGCGCTACGATAGCTTCTATGAGTATGTGTTTATAAAATATACACAGGATACTACAAACAAGTTCTTTAGTGATGAGTTTAATTATTTTGAAGCTAATGAGGATGAGTTTAATAAGGCCTGCGTTAAATTTGCTCAGACTTTATTAGATGATGATGACTTGGATAGGCTTAAAAAAAGATGGGGCAAATATTTCTTTGATAAGCTTGAAATAATGCAAAACCTTTACTCGAAAGACGTAATCGGCCTAAATATTAATGAGAATAAAATACTAAAAGAGATTATTGACTATAGAGATTCGAGAGCCATCTATTGCGATGGTGAGAAAATTACTAATAAAAACTTATCTAAATACATTTCAATGCCCGATAGAGAAAAAAGAAGAAAGCTAATTATTGCTATGAATAACAATAACGCAGAGTGTAAGGGATATTACGAAGAAAAGTATAGAGATCTTGTTGTTATTAGGCATAAAATTGCAAAGAGGCTTGGCTTTGATGGCTACCTTGACTTCTCTGATAAGGACAGGTGCAGAATTGATTACGACCACAATGACATAATTGGATTTAGAAATGCGATTAAGAAGTATCTTGCTTCTAACGCTCACACCATTTCGGATATACAAAAGGATAAGCTTGGCATAGATGCTTTATATACCTACGACCTCAGAGTCTACTTTAAAGACTACAATCCGAGTCCAATCAAAGATCCCTACCTATTGTTAAAGACAATATCTAAAAATTTAGAGAGATACAATCCATATCTATCAAGGATAATTAAAAAAATCTTTGATGAGAACAGTCTAGACTTAAGCCCAAGAGCTAATAAGGTCAATATGACCTATGCCTCATACCTTCATAACTATGATATCTCATACATCTTTACAAATTATAAAGGAAGCGACAAAGACTTTTCGAATTTTATCACTTGTCTTAGCTACACTTTGATTAACTACGTGAGCTCCTATAACGAGCTTATTGAGTATACCAATCCGCAGGACGATATAGTTCGCGCTTACTCCACTGCCTTTTCCTTCATAATCTTAAGCTTTGCAGATGAACTATTTACTAAAGACGCCAAAAAGTATGCTCTTGCATATAAGATAAAAGTTTTGTATGACATACTCTTCTACTGCTTGATAAATGAGTTTGAAGAAAGTCTCTACCTAGATATAAAGACTGATGTAGACGAAAGATATGAAATCTTTAGACAGCTTCACTCAGAGTATTTTCCTTTTTTAAAAATTGAGCAAGATGTTTTCGATGTCGGCATGTGGTGGCTTAACTACCACACCTTATTCAACACGCCGATGCTGTCAATTAACTACGCTTTAGGCGCTTTAAGTGGCCTTGATTATTATAATAATTTCACAGATGACAGAGAAAATGCTTTAAAAAAGATGACTACGCTTATGGAGAACGCCAGCAAAGAAGATTTCTTAAAAAGTATAGAGCTTAGTGGACTTAAAAATCCATTCATCGAGGAAAATATTAAAGATATAGTAATTAAATATATAGACAATTTAGCTAGTGAATATAAAAAAATATAGAGGGCTAATGCTCTCTATATTTTTCTTTATATTAACTTAATGCTTTTATCTCTTCAATAGATTTTTTGAAACGTTCTACTAAGAACTCAATTATCTTTCTTGGATAAGCTAGATTTATTCTGACAGAATACTTATCGCCAAATGTTGTTCCGTCTGATAAGAATATCTTGTTCTTAATAAATATCTCATGCATTTTCTTTGGGCCACAATTTAAATCAGATAAATCTACCCAGATTAGATAAGTTCCTTCAGGCTTTTGGAATTTAATTCCATCTATCATAGAAAATTCTTCTGAAACATAGTTTATATTGCCTTCTAAGTACTTTATCATCTCTTTGTACCAGTCTCTGCTATCATTGTAGGCTGCAGTAAGAGCGCATAAGCCGAATGGATTTACCCCGCCCATTAAGGACTTACTAGCTACATCATTAACCTTTGCTCTTAAATCATCATCAGGGATTATAGCATATGAAGTAGTTAGACCCGCTATGTTAAATGTTTTTGACGGCGCCATAAATGAAACCACTTTTTCATAATTTTTGAATACTCTCATTATAGGTGTATAAAAATTATCATTAAAGGTAAAATCTTGATGCATTTCGTCACTTAATATATATAGATTGTGTTTGTAAGCAATTTCAGATATCTTTTCAAGCTCAGGCTTAGTCCATACTCTGCCAACTGGATTGTGTGGATTGCAAAGTACTAGCGCTTTTGCTTCTTTAGCTTTTTCTTCTAAATCTTCAAAATCTATCTTGTATTTGCCATCTTCAAAAAGTAGTTTATTTTCAAGAATCTCCATATTCTTTAAGTTAGAGAAGCTAAAGAATGGTGGATAAACCGGTGTCTGTATAATAATCTTCTCGCCATCTTCTATTATACTTCTAATAAGAAGATCAAGACCAGGAACAGTACCTGGTGTAAATACTATCCACTCTTTCTTGATATCAAGCTCATGCATATCCTTTTGCCAATTGATTATGGCCTCATATACATCATCACCTGCTTTAGTATAGCTGTAAAAATCTTTATCAGCTCTCTTAAGACAAGCAGCTTTAACCTCAGGTGCTGTTTTAAAATCCATATCAGCTATTGTAAATGGTATTACTGAATCATCATTACCTGCTAAACGAGAAAGTTCATACTTAGCACTTGATAAAGATCTTCTATCAATTATTTCATCAAAATCAAACATAGTACCTCCAAAAGTAAATTATAAGTCTAAAATATTTCTCCATCTAAATCCATATACTTCACTAGCATTCATTACTACCAAGAATGAATTAGGTGCATTCTTTTGAATAAATCTCTTAAGAAGCAAGTAATCCCTTCTTGAACAAACAGTCATAATAACCGTACGCTCTTCGCCAGTATAAGCTCCAACAGCTTTATAAAGGTTAGCTGAATGATTAAGATCCTTAACGATGTAATTCTTAACAAGCTCTGGATCTTCAGTATTTATGATGATGTTTTTAGATGTGTTTAAACCATATATAGTAAAATCTATAATAAGTCCGTTCATTATTATTCCAAGCAAGGAATAAAGTCCTATCTCTAAGCCAAATACTATGCCTACAAATAATGTGATTACTAGGTCACATAAAAGTACTCCCTTACCTAAATCAAGCCCTGTGAATTTATTTATGATCTTTGATAATATATCTGTTCCGCCAATAG